>Ga0302046_10000702_pt1 | contig 32641 bp, 35 predicted proteins | sample RVTome_11_FD_200261 | JGI IMG/M metagenome (GOLD analysis project Ga0302046, IMG submission 200261) | Soil microbial communities from uranium-contaminated site in the Upper Colorado River Basin, Wyoming, United States - RVT147D111 (version 2) ...
CAGAGCGATGCGCGCCGCGAAGGTGCGGGCCGAAAGGCCCATCACAAGGAACGGCCGGGGCGAGAGCCCCGGAACCCGGAGCAGAGACGACACAGCCTGCAGGTACGATGAAGCCGGGTGACGCGGAGATTCCTGAAGGACTTGGTGAAACGGCCGGGAGCGCTGGAGCAAGTCCAAACGTCGGGGATGACCCTGCTCGGTACCCGAAGGTCGGACGCCCAGTCGAATGCTGCAAGTCAAACAGAAGGGGGCTTACGAGCATCACCCGCCAAGCGCTGGTGTTAGCTAGGGGGCTCGAATTGCCCGCGGGGCGGGCGGATGCAGCCGACGGCCCCGGATGGGGGCTGGGCTACCGACCGCAGCTATGCTTTCCGGTCGATCGCGATCGCTTGCGCCAGGAGCCGGGCAAATTCCTCCTCGCGAATGTTCGAGGGCGACAGCACCTTGACGTGGCGGATGAACTTCCCGGTGCCCTCCAGGATGTTGGAATCGTCCTGCAACTCCGCACCGCGGAAAAAGCCAAAGTGGACATCGCCTGCATTTGCGTGGCAGTAGCACACGTTCCACTTGCCCACCCAGGCCACGCCTCCCCATTTCATCTGCTCCTTGAGCTCCGGGGCGTGCTTGCGCACAAACGCCCGCAGCGCGCGCACGACGGTGCGACGTGCAGGGCTAAGTTCCTTCTCGAGTTCGTCGGGCGTCTTGGCCTTTGACATCATCCCGGGCTTGCGTGCGGCGCGCCGCGTGCTCTTCGGCTTGGCGCGCGGCGCGGCGGCGGGCCGCTTACCCATCCGACGCCACCGCCTTCTTCACGAGCGCGGCGATCCTCTCCTCGTCGGCGGGGGTCAGTTCCGTGAGCGCGAAGCCGGTCGGCCACATGTGCCCCTCATCGAGGTTCGCCTTGTCACTGAAGCCGAAGGTCGAGTACCGTGCCTTGAACTTGCCCGCGTTTTGGAAGAAGCAGACGACCTCGCCCTTCTTGGCGTACGCGGGCATCCCATACCAGGTCCGCGGCGAGAGCTCTGGCGCGTTGGCTTTGATGATTTCGTGGAGCCGCTTGCCCATCGCGCGATCCTTCGGTGGCATCGCAGCGATCTTCGCAAGGACGGCGCGTTCCCCGTCCGCCTTGCTGGTGCTCGCCTTCAACTCCTTGACCCGCTCCCTCATCGCGGCTCGCTCCTCAGCCGTGAAGCCCTTCGCCGCCTTCTTTGCAGCCATAGAGGGTCGAAGTGGCGGCGGATCGCTTAAGGATTTCCGGCGGCGCGCGACGAGCCACGGCGGGCAATCCTGCGGCGCGAAGGCGGCCTGCGTTAGGCCTCAACCACGGCTTCGTAAACTAGGCGGTGGAACCAGTGTGGACCCTTCTCGCTCTCGCCCGCGAACCGTCCGCGCGGGGCGAAGCCCGACCGCACGCCGCGCGCGACCTGCGTAAGCGCGTCAACGTCCTCCTCGTCGACCACCTGCGTCATCCAGATCTTGTCGCGCTTGGCATACCTCGCCGGATCACGCACGAGGTGGTACCAGTGGAAGAGCGTCCGCTGCGGCTTGCCCGGCACCGGCGCGTAGAGGTTGATGCTCAGGCCCCACGGGTAGAAATTGAGCGTGAGGTTCGGGAAGACGAGCCACCAAAGGGCGTACACGCGCTTCTCCGCGTGCTCGAAGCGCGGATCGAGGACGCCCGGCTCGAAGCCGTGCGCCGGGTCCTTCGCGTACGCCCATTGCAGCGAGGCGGCGCCGTGAAGCTCTGTGCGATAGCTTGCGAGGTCCACCGCGTCCGCGAGCCCTCCCGGCCTCTTGTGGATGTACGGGATGTGGAGCGAGTCCATGTAGTTCCACGCGTGCTGCTTCCAGTTGCCCTCGAGTTCGCGGACCTCGCCCACGAGCGGCACGCGCCTCCAGCCCGCAAGGTCGAGCTTCCCGATCGACGCGCGGACGGGCGCGATCACGTCGTCGAACGCGCGCGCGGGCGCTCCCAGGCACGCGAACAGAAGGTCCTCCCACTCCGCCGCCGGGAAATCGCGCAGGTCGTCGTCCTTGGTCGGAAAACCCTCGATCTTCTCGAAGCCGGGTTGGTGGACGAACTTCCCGAGACAATCGAACTCGCGCCCATGCTGGGGGCAGCGGATCGTCCGCTCGCGGCCGGGGCCCGGGACGAGGGTGTGCCACGCGTGCGTGCACACGTTCGGAAAGAGGTGGAGGCCGCCGTCCCAATCGCGCTGCAAGAAGAGCGGGCGGTCAAACACGCTCACGGGCACGCGCGCGCCGCGCGTCCGGACCATCTCCGCCAGCGAGCGCGGGTCGTCGCGTAGCTCGTGGCTCGCGCGAAGCGGCAAGAGCGTCCAGTGCTTGGCGAAGAGCGTTGCGAGCTCGCGCTCGAGGAACGCCTCGCTCGTGAACGCCTCGGCGGGAAGCGCGTGCGCACGGCGCGGATCCGCGTCCACGTGGAACTCCCGCGCATCCATCACGCGCCGCACGAAGCGCGCCTCGGGGCTTGAAGCTAACGCGGCCGGGAGGAGCGCGCTGTGCTCGCGCGGCCTCGCTTCGGCGACGGTCCATGGCTCCAGCACCTCCAAGTGGATGGCTCCGATAACCTCGAGGAGCCCGCCTGCTACCGAGCGCGGGCGAATGGGGACGGACGGGGGCGACGGCCTGACGCGCTCCACGGAGTTCCTTGCGAGCCCCAACGGGGCCCCGGAAGGAGTCCTGCGAGCCCCACCCGGCACGCCTACGCCAAGCGCGGCTCTCGCGGTTGACTGCCTCATGGTTTGGCGGCCGGCGCCTCGGGCGGCCGCCCAACCGCCAGCGGGGGTAGGCGCGGTGCGCGCTCAAAACGCCTCCTCGATGGAGTAGATAGCGAGGAAGGCGGCGACGGCCACGACCGCCATCCTCGCGGCCTTCGTCCACGGCGAGAGCCCCGCTAGGCGGCCGAGCAGGTACCCTGCGACCGCGATCAGCGCAAGGGCGAGCGCGATCGACATCAAGGCCGCCAATTCGAACGGCCCGGTCAAGCCGTACACGTAGAGGACGAGCGGTGCCGACGTCACGCCCAGGACAAGGAATGGCGCGGTGGCATTCACCGTAGCGGCAAGGTAGCGCTCCATCCTGTCCTTGGTCGCAGTTTCGCTCTCATCCAGCCGCCGCATCATCGCGCGCTCCAGGTGGCCACGCCGGATCGACTCTTCCACGTGCTCGGCCTCGAACACGCTGACTCCCGTCGAGATACCGATGGCCGCGCACGCGGCGAACATGGTCGAGAGCGCGCGCACGGCGTCACGGTCGCTCCCAAAGGCCTCGGCGGCCAGGATCCCTAGGACAACGAAGTTGGCGTCAAAGAGGGTGTTGACAAAGTAGCGCCGAAAGAGCAGGCTTGGGTCCGAGGGGACCGTGCTTCGCAGCCACGAGCGCAGGCTCACGCGGTCTGCTCCTGAAGCATCCAGCATGTATGCCCCCGCACCCCGAAAAGGCTTTCGCCGGCCTCCCGCGCTCCCGCCGTCGTTTGGCAGGGTGCAAGGCGCGCGAGCGCTGCCGTGCGAGCCCACGATCCGCGCCCCACTCGCTCCCGCGCAAGGCCACCGGCCGCAGGCGTCCCCTGACTCGGGCGGCACAAGACCTAATGCCGCCCCGCGCACCTTCAGGCGTCGTGAGGACCCGACGGGCCGCTCCCCGCGCGACGGTCGACGAATACATGGCGCGTGTCCCGCCCAAGTTCCGGCCGGCCCTCAAGCGGCTGCGGCGCACGATCCGTTCAGCAGCCCCCGGCGCCGAGGAGTACATCGGCTATGGGATGCCGGCCTTTCGCCAGGACGGCTACCTCGTCTACTACGCCGCCTTCAAGGACCACTGCAGCCTGTTCGTCACGAGCGACAAGGTGCGCCGTAAGTTCGCCGCCGAGCTCAAGCCCTTCGACACCGGGAAGGGGACGCTCCGGTTCACGCCCGAGCACCCGATCCCGGACGCGCTCGTCCGCCGCATCGTGAAGGCGCGGGTGGCCGAGAACGCCGCCCGGCGCCGGCGGAAGGCGCGGTAGCCGGCCGGCCCCCGGCCCTTGCTACGGCGGTGCCCTCGGCTGCCGCCAGCGCGTGACCACATCGCCGTGCAGCCGTGCCCAACCGTCGGGGGGGATGCGCTCCGGCTCCAGCCACGCGAGCTCCGCGTACCACGGTGGGGCCGCGACACCGCGGCCCTCCGGCAACGACGCGTCCACGAAGAACCACACGTCGAAGTGGAAGAGATCGCGGCGCTCGGGCGGTCCGGAGGCCTCGTCGCCCAGTTTCCAGAACTCCACCTCCACCCGGGGCTCCTCGTACGAGAGCCCGGTTAGCCCCAGCACCTCCTCGCCGATCTGGCGGGCCGCGTCGCGCGGGTCCTCCCCCAAACGGAGCTGGCGGGCGGGGACCTTCCAGCGCCCTTGGTCCTCGCGCACACGGGGCGGGTCATCCCCGGCGAGCCCTGGCCAGGCGGGGTGATCCCTCACCTTCCCAAGCAGGAGGTGGCTGCCCTGTCGCACGAAGAGGAAGACGCCGAGGCACATGGCGCCCGGCGGCACGTGGCGGAACCCGGCGGGCGGCGCGTACTCCCCGAGCCATAGGTACGGCCCCTCGCCTTCCATCCGGCCGCCCGAGGGCCCCGTGCGGTTAAAGGGTGAGCGGCGGGGCGGCTGTCGACGCGAACGACCCACCCCACCCCACCCCACCCCACCCGGCGGGTTAACATGGTAACCCCAGGGCCGATAAGGCCGCCCCGCCCTCAAGGCACCGTGATCCCATGAGCCCGGAATACCAGCCCACGGCCGAGGAGCTCGCCTCGGTGATCGTCTGCGACATGAACGGGATCGTGCAGACGTACTCGGCCGGCGCCTCGAAGATCTTCCAGTACCCCCCCGAAGAGGTCGTCGGGAAGATGAGCGTCGCGCAGTTCCACGTCCCGGAGCGCGTGGCCGAGCTCGTGCCGCGGCTGCTCAGCACTGCCGTGCAGACAGGCAAGTTCGAAGAGGAGGTCACCCTCGTGCGGAAGGACGGCTCGAGGTTCCAAGGGATGCTCACCGTGCGCCCGAAGTTCAAGGACGGCACCCAGGTCGGGTTCATGGGCTTCACGAAGCCCCTCTAGGTGGGCCGGTTGAACGAAACGGCAACAGCCGCCCCCGCGGTGAGCCCGCCCGCGGAGCCGACGACCACCCAACTCTGGCTGCTCTCGCTTCGGGCGCCCTTCCTCATCGCGTCGGTGATCCCCGCGACCCTCGGGATCGTGCTCGCCTACCAGCAGGCCGGCGTGTTCGACGGCTTGCTCGCGGCGCTGACCCTCGTGGGAATTGCCTGCATCCACCTGGCCAACAACATGATGAACGACAACTTCGACTTCCGCAGCGGCGCCGACCAGGCGGTCGAGCACAAGAACCCGTTCGCGGGCGGCAGCCGCGTGCTCCTCAGCGGAAAGCTCAGCCTCCGGGCGCACCTTGCGGTCGCGTCCACGTTCCTGGCGGCCGGGACGGCCATCGGACTCCTGCTCGTGTTCTTGATCGGGGGCCTCGGGACGCCGGCGGGCCAACTCCTCCTCCTCATCGGGGCGGTCGGTTTCGGGACGGCCGTCTTCTACGTCGGCCCCCCGCTGCGTCTCGCCCACCTGGGCGTCGGCGAGGTGGCGGTGGGATTGAGCTTCGGACCGCTCATCGTGCTGGGGTCCTACGTCGTCCAGGCGGGGGTCGTAACGCTTGGCGCGGTCTGGCTGTCGCTCGCGATGGGGCTGCTCATCACCGCGATCCTGTGGATCAACGAGTTCCCGGACGCCCCGTCCGACATCAAGGCGGGCAAGCGCACCGGGATGGCGCGCCTCGGGCTCGAGCGGTCCGTCCGCGTCTTCGAGGGGCTCATCGCCGCCGCGTTCGTGTGCCCGGTGGCCGCGTGGCTCCTCGGATCGGCGCCCTACACGGTGATGGCCGCGCTCGTGACGGCGCCCATCGCGATGAAGGTGGCGAGGACCGCGCGGGCGCACTACAACGACCCGATGGCGCTCATCCCCGCCAACGGGGGGACGATCCTGCTGACGGCGCTCTTCGGCGTCCTCCTGATTGCCGGGCTCGCCGTGGCGATCGTCGTCCCCCTGTAGGGATGCGCTCGTGCCCGCGGCTGAGGGCGGCTCCGGCATTCTTATGCGGGGCCCGCCCGTCTCCCGCCCCCGTGGCCTCGTTCGCCCACTTCGACGACCGGACGCCCCTCTCGCGGCCGGTCTGCCTCTCCACGTACATCGTCTCCGAAGCCGGGGACGGCCTGCTCGTCGGACGCCGGGCGAACGACCCGCGGTGGGAGCAGTTGGACCACGCGCACCCCGTTGACCCGCAGGTGGGGACGACCCTGTGGGTCCTGCCTGCCACGCACCTGCTGGTCGGCGAGACGCCGTCGCAGGCGGCCAAGCGGGTCGCGAAAGACCAGTTGCTCGCCCCATGGCTCCAGCTGGAGGACGGTGGCACGTTTGCCCACCTGAGGCCGTCGGTGGAAGGGGACCCGCACTGGGAACTCGCATTCGTGTTCGAAACGGAGCTCACGGTTTCCAAGGCGCCGCCGTGGTTCACGGAGCTGAGGGGCCTCCAGCGGCGCTACCTGCGATACGAATCGTTTGCCGCAGGCCACGGGGACATCGCCGCCGACATGGGGTACTTCCCGCAACCGCTGGGCCGATAGCGGCGTCCGTCCGCGCGCCGGTTTGTATCCTTTGTAATCTAGTGGGTTGATGAACCGCGCAAAGGCTCCCCGCACCCATGTCGTCCGAAGCAGGACCAAGCGGCGCTCGGAAGGCTGCGCTCGTCACGGGAGCCAACTCCGGAATCGGCAAGGCGGCCGCCTAGGGGCTCGCGATGGCGGGGTTCGACGTTGCGCTCGTCGTGCGGAACCGCGAGCGCGGCGAGGCCGCCATCTCCGAGATCCGCGCGCCGGCCCCCCACGCCGCCCTCGGTCTGCTCCTCGCCGACCTCGCCTCCCAACGGTCCGTCCGCGAGGACGCCGCCGACTGGAGCTAGCTGGCGCCGCTAGCGCACCGAGGCCTTCCCGCGCCCGGCGTAGAAGGGCCCGCCCTCGGCCTTCGTCGCCCGCGTGGCCTTCAGCCACTGGACGGCCGGCCCGTCCCAGATCACCTTGCGTACGACCACCCTGTCAATGCCGCCGCTCCTTCGGGTGACTGCGATCACCTCACCCGGCCGCACCTTGACCCCGCTGTTCTCGACCGCCCACTCCCCCGACTTCAGTTTTTTCCATTTGGCGAAACCCAAGCGCAACCATCTCCAGCCGCGTTTGGCCGGGTCGCCTTATGAACCTCCGGGGGGGATGGGTGAAAGTTGGTCCTGCCGAAGGGATGGCCGGCACGGCGCTGAGAGGCCCTTTTATGGCCGCCCCTTCTTGGGGGGTGCGTCACCAGCCGCGCCGTCCCCGGGCTTTGGGGAGGGAGAGCGGGAGGTGCGCGGAGGAAAAAACCCGTGACGAAATCCAGGGGAAGCGTGTTGGCAAGCGAGAACGTGACGTGGCGATGGAGCCTCGGGCTGCTCGTCGCGCTGGTCGTGGTGGGCGCGGCCGCCGCCGCCGGGTCGGTCGGCGGCAAGCCGGAGGCGGACGCGCTAGCGTCCGCGCCGGGAGTCGGGCCAGCGCCGGAGATGACGACGGGCGCGTCGATGACGATCAACTGGGGCGGGAGCGATCCGCCATCGAGCGGGATCGAGGTCTTCTCGTGGTCGTGGGGCCTCTCGAACACGGGGGCCTCGGCAGGCGGCAGCGGCGGTGCTGGCCGGGCCGACTTCGAGGAGATCGTGATCACCAAGGAGCTTGACAAGTCGAGCCCCAGCCTGATGCTCGCCTGCGCGAGCGGCCAGCACATCCCGGAGGTCAAGATCGACTTCCTTAAGATGGACAGGAAGGGCAACGAGACCGTCTACCTGGTGATCACGATGAGCGACGTGCTCGTCTCGAGTTTCCAGACCGGTGGGTCGTCGGGCAGCGACACGCTCCCCGTCGAGCAGGTCTCGTTCAACTACGCGAAGATCGAGGTCACCTACACCGAGCAGAAAGAGGACGGGACGTCGGAAGACTTCCCGTTCGGCTGGGACATCGCGGAGAACAAGAAGGTGTAGGGCAGGCGGCGGGCCGCCTCGTCAGCGCGATCCTTCCTCTTCCCCCGCCTCGGCGGGGAAACCCCCCGGCCACGTTGGAGGCCGGGGGGCCCTTTTCGACAGAATCTTGGCGAACTGTTAACTAACCTGGGGGCGGGCAAGGCCCGTGGACGGAATCGAATCTCCACGGGGCGAGCCCCCTGAGGCCCTTGCCCCCCTGGCAACGCCCGGGCTAGGGGCCCGCGGCGGGCCGATGGCCCGCGCCCGCGCGCTCCTCTTCCGCGTCTCGCCGTGGGGCCCGCCCCTTGCGGCCGAAGAGATCTCGCGCCCGCGGCGCACGGCCGTGTGGGTCACGGGCGTCCTCGGCGCCTGCGTGGCCCTCCAGGTCGTCCTCGTCTTCCGGTTCCTCGGGCTCGGCGTCTTCGTCCCGGAGGAGGCCACGGAGTGGTCCATCCAGTTCCTGCCCCAGGGGTTCGAGGCGGCCGCCATCTCGGCCATGGGAGGCCTCGCGAAGATCCTCGGGCTCATCGTCGCGATCCTCGCCTTCGTGGCCGTCCATGCGGTGGCGGCGGCGTACCGGCCCCGGCTGATGAAGGCGTGGGGCCTCGGGAGGCTGCCCACGATGGGACTCTATGCGGTTGCGCCGGCCGCTGTCATCCTGCTCGTGCTCTTCCCCCTGTTCGGGCTGGGCGTGGCCGGGGCCGAGACGTCGGTTGGGACCGTGGCCGCCGGCTCCACCACCGTGCTGGCCTCGTCCCTCTACGCGCTCGTCGTGGACCGCTCGTCGGCCTCCATCGCGCGCACGCACCCGGAGGGCATCGAGATCTCGCGGCGCCACTTCATCACCGCGTCGGTCGCCGCCATCGCCTTCGTCGCCGTGGGGATCGCGGGCCTTGGCGCGTTCGTGACCTCTACGGGCCGGCGCCTCGTGACGACGTACCGCGAGCTGCTCGATGGCGAGGTGACCCCCAACGACGAGTTCTACACCGTCCAGAAGAACTTCGTCGCGCCCATGGTCGACCCCTCGACGTGGCAACTCACCGTGGGGGGGTTGGTCGCTACCTCCAGGACCTACACGAGCGCCGAGCTGCTGCAGCTCTCGTCCCGCGAGCAGTACCACACGCTCATCTGCGTCAGCAACGAGGTGGGCGGCGGGCTGATCGGGAACGCACGGTGGTCGGGCGTCCCCCTCAGGCAGGTGCTCGAGGACGCGGGGGTCCGGCCGGGGGCGACCTGGGTCGAGTTCACGTGCGCCGACGGGTACACCGTGGGCGTCCCCCTCTCCAAGGCGCTCGACGACGGCGCCTTCCTCGCGCTCTTCATGAACGGCGAGCGGCTCCCGCACGACCACGGGTTCCCCGTGCGCGCGCTGATCCCCGGCCTCTACGGGATGATGAACCCGAAGTGGATCAACTCGATCAGCCTCGTCGACCGGGAGGTTGTGGGGTACTGGCAGCGGCAGGGCTGGACGAACGAGGGCACGATCCGGCTGGTCACCATCATCTCGCTCGTGCCGACGGACGCGCACGAGGGCGTCGAGACGACCGTCGGCGGCGTCACGTTCGCAGGGGACCGGAGGATCACGCGCGTCGAGGTGAGCGATGACGGCGGGGTCACCTGGAACCTCGCCGAGGTGAAGGAGCCCCTCTCCGAGTTCGCGTGGGCGATCTGGCGCTACTCGTGGACGCCGCCTCGCACCGGACGAGTCCGCCTCGTGGCCCGCGCGTGGGAACTGCGCGACGGTGTGGAGGTCGCGCAGGAGGAGATGCGCCAGTCACCGTACCCGGCGGGCGCGACGGGGTACGACGGGTACGACGTCGACGTGGCGCCGTGAGGAGCAACGATCTCCGGTGGCAGCGCAGGTCGAGAAGGGCGCCGGGGCGCCGGTCCACGCTGGGCGGTTTGCGGCGGCCGCTCGCGCGGGCGTTCCATCGTCTTGCGGGAGGGGCGCACCCGCGACCGCGGCGAGGCGCTCGCGCGGCACCTCGCGCGCTTCGCGGGGCGGGGAGCTACGTGCGTGCGGTCGCGCACGCGCCGTTCCTCTTTCGGGCGTTCCCCGGCCTCCAGGAACTCAGGGGCCGCTGCCACGTTGCCCTCGCCGTGTGAGGAGGGCGGGCCGTGGCCATGTACGAACGCCTCGGGTGGGCGGGCACGGCGGGGCAGGCGCTTTGCTGCCTTGACCGGGGGCCAATGGAGGCCCCTATTGCCCCCCCAAGGCGGGCAGCGAGCCTCGCTCTGGCGCTCACGGCGTGGCGCCACGCCGGTCCTTGCCCTTCTTGATGAACGTCCCCGCCTGGTACTCCTCGATGGCGACCTCGAGCTCGCGCCGGTTGTTCATCACGATGGGCCCCCACCACGCCACGGGCTCGCGCAGGGGCTTGCCGGCCACGAGCAGGAGCCGCGCGCCCGCGGCGCCCGCCTGCACGCGGACGCGGGGCCCGTCCTTCTTCATGATAACGAGGTGCTCCGAGGGGACGCTGTCGCGCCCCTCGGGGTCGAACGCCGCGTCCCCTTGCACGAGGTACGCGAACGCCGTGTGCTCCTCGGGGACCGCGTGCTCGAAGGCGGCCTTCGGCTTCAGCGAGATGTCTAGGTACTCCGGCTCCACGACGATGTCCCGCACCGGCCCCCGGGTCCCGGCGACCTCGCCCGCCACGACCTTCACGCGCGCGCCCTCCACCGGCTCCACAAGCGGAATGTCCGGGGCCTTCACCTCCTGGTAGCGCGGGTCCATCATCTTCTGCCTGGCGGGCAGGTTGACCCACAGCTGGAAGCCGCCCATCCTGCGCTCGACGCCTTTGGGCATCTCCTGGTGGATGATCCCGCTGCCGGCCGTCATCCACTGGATGTCGCCCGGCCCGATCACCCCGCTGTTGCCGATGCTGTCGCCGTGCTCGACCTTCCCGTCGAGCATGTAGGTGACCGTCTCGATCCCCCGGTGGGGGTGCCACGGGAACCCCGCGACGAAGTCGGCGGGGTTCTCGGACCGGAAGTCGTCGAGCAGCAGGAAGGGGTCGAGCTTGGGGGTGGCGCCGCCAAACGCGCGGCGCAGGTGGACGCCAGCCCCCTCGATCGCGGGGCGGGCGGGCAGCACTTCCAGGGTGGACCGCGGGTTGCGGGGGGCGGCGGTTTCGGTCATGAGGCGTGTGTCCGGCCCCGGCGGGGGCCTGCGCCTGTTCGGCGCCGGGCCATAAGAAACCACCATCCCACGCTTCCATGGGGCGCCGCCCGGGTCGGCCCGCCCGGCGACGGTTGAACCGAGTCGCTTTTGTGCAGGCACTTGCTCGCCATCCGGCGGAGCCGGGTCGCATGACCGTCCACGAGCTCGGGCACATCGTCCTCTACGTGGGCGACCTCCAGCGGTCGAGGCGCTTCTACCGCGATGTGCTCGGGTGGAAGGAAATCGAGGCGACGGGCGGATTCCCGGCGGCGGCGTTCTCGTCGGGGCGGACGCACCACGAGCTCCTCCTCATCGAAGTGGGACGCGGCGCGGCGCGCGTCCCCGAGGGGCGCCGCCTAGGGCTCTACCACTTCGGGCTGAAGGTCGGGACGACGGACGCCGAGCTCGCCGCGATGCGCGAGAGGCTGGTGACCGAAGGCGTGCGGGTGGTGGGCGCGACCGACCACGGCGTCACGCACAGCCTCTACATCCTCGACCCCGACGGCAACGAGATCGAGCTGTACATCGATGTCCAGCCGGAGACATGGCGCGAGGACCCCGGGGCGCTCTTTGCCCCGCCGCGGCCGCTGCGGCTTTAGCGGCGGCCGACAGCACGCTACTTGAGGCGCCGGGCGCCGCCCGGGGTTCCCGGGATCTCAACTGCGTGGACCTCCGCGCGCGCGCACACCAGGCTCCCCGCGCGCAGCTCGACCTTTACGATGACCTTGTGGCCCTGCACGAAGAGCGCCCGCGCGCGCAGCTCGTACGGGACGCCCGCGGGCGTGGGCCGGACGTGGTCGACCTTCATCGATGCCGTCATGAACGGGGCGACCGGCCCGTCGCCCATTTCTCGTCCGCGCGCGCGGTGGGCGGCCAGCGCCGCGGCGGCCACGGCGTGGCAGTCGAGCAGCGAAACGATGTGCCCGGCAAACGCGATCCCGGGGCGGGCCACCTCGTCCCTGCACGGCGGGATGCGCGCCACGAGGTCGTCCCCTTCCTCGACGCTGCGCACGTGCAGCCCCGTGGGGTTGAGCCGGCCGCAGCCGAAGCAGTGCGCGTAGTACTCCGGGTAAAAGTCCTGCACGGCGGGGTGGGCGCCCCCCCGGTCGGGCGGGTGGCCTGAATCCGCTTGCGCGGGCAGTTCGGGCCCGCCCCGCTCGAAGGATTCTACCGCCATGGCCGTGGGGCGCTCGATTGATGGCCTCCTCTTAAAGCCGGCACAGGATTCTTTATCAGGTGGCCACCGAGGGCCGCCGGTGCGCGTCCGCGCAGGCGGCGCGCAAAGGCCATCTACCGTGACCGCTAGGGGCGTGGCATGGCGCACATCGAGGTCCCCCCAGGCGTGCCAGGCATCCGCTCGCTCTTCATGACCCGCAGGGACACCGCTCGGCCCCTGCTGGAGCTCAGCCAGATCCTTCTGCGCGGCCCCTCGCCGCTCACACCGGGCGAGCGGGAGCTCATTGCCGCTTTCGTGTCCGCGGGCAACCGCTGCCGGTTCTGCACAACGGCCCACACGCAGACGGCGGCGCTCCTTATGGACGGCGGTGCCCCCCTGGTGCGCGACGTGTGCGCGGACTTCGAGGCGGCCGACCTCCCGCCGAAGATGAAGGCGCTGCTGGCCATCGCCGAGAAGGTGCGGGCGGACGCCCGCTCGGTCACGCCGGCGGACATCGAGCGGGCGCGGCGCGCCGGCGCGGGGGACGCGGACATCCACGACACCGTCCTCATCACGGGGCTCTTTTGCCTCTTCAACCGGTACGTCGACGGCCTCGGGGCGTGGACGCCCGAGGAGAGCGGCCCCTATGAGGAGATCGCCGGGAGGCTCGCGCGGGAGGGGTACCTGACCGTGCCGGGTGTGAACCGGCCAGGTCCGGAGACGGACGGCGGGTGACGCGCCCCGGCGGCCTTGCGGGCCGGCCGGACGCCAACGGGGGGGGCGGCCCCTACAGTAATTACTCGAAAGAGCGCGGCCGCTATCGCCGCGGCCGCCCCCTCGACGCTCCATGACCGGCCTCGAAGACCCCAAGCGTTACGGAATCGGAATGCGGAGGGCGCGCCCCTCCGAGCGGCCGGCGGCCAGCGGCCGCCGCGCGGCATTCGCGTTTGCCACGACGTTCCTCCTGCTTGGCACCGCGATCGGGCTCACGGTCGACCAGGTGAACCCGCCGCCGCTCCTCGGGGGCGCCACGGGGGCGCCCATGGGGCGCGAAGTCAACTACACGCTCACGGTGGAGGAGATCACGCTCACCCAGGGGGACGCCTCCTGGCCCGCATGGACCTTCAACGGGCAGGTGCCGGGCCCCACGCTCACCGCCGAGGTGGGGGACACGCTGAACGTCCGCGTCATCAACAACGGGACGAAGGTCCACAGCTTCCACACGCACCTCACGGTGTACAATTTCACGATGGACGGCAGCCAGGCCAACACGATCTCGGGGAAAGGCACCGGCGCGATGATCGCCCCCGGCGCGGAGTACACCTACACGTTCCACCTCACGGAGCCGGGCCTCTTCTACTACCACTGCCACTCGGCCGACGGCGCCCACATCCAGATGCACATCCGGATGGGGCTCTACGGCGCGATCGTCGTGCGCGACCCCAACCAGCCCGTCCTGCGGGAGGAGGTCATCTTCTACGCCGAGGCGCAGCCGGGCGCGCCCGCGTTCTACGTGATCAACAACCGGGGGATCCCGGGCGGCGAGCACGCACTCGAGGCCGTGTACGGCGAGCAGGGCTTCGCCGGCGTGGCGGCGCTGCTCAACGTCGCGGTGACCGCGTTCTTCTTCAAGGTGGGGGAGACCGTCAAACTGCACCTCGTCAACATCGGGGACATCTACCACTCGCACCACGGGCACGGGCATTCCCATGTGTCGACGAACCTGGGTGGCAGGCCCTGGGTCGCCAATGTCGTCCCGCTCGTCCCGGGGGCGGCGGACACGCTGACGGTGACGTTCAAGGAGCCGGGGCTGTGGCTCTTCCACTGCCACGTCGTGAGCCACGCGGACAACGGAATGATCGGGCTGTTCATCGTGGAATAGGGGCCGATCCGCGCCCGCGGGTAGCCCGCTCCCGGCAGGAGCCCTTGCGCGGGAGGATGCCCCCTACAGGGACTGTTGGCGGCTGGCCCGCTTCGGCGGCGCGCCCGTCCACCGGACGGGCTCACCCATGGGGATGAGGTCCTCCGTCTCAATCCGCCCGTGCTTGAAGATCCGGTCGTCCACGCGGACCGCTTCCCACTCCTCGTTGCCTGGAGAATGGAGAAGCTTGGACATCTTCGAAGGCTCTCCACCCTCCATCCACGCGTCGGCCTCCTTGGGCGCAAGCGAGCACACCTGCCGGTCATGAAACGATTTGAAGAGGTCATTGGGCGCCGTGGTGACGATCGCCGCGCACAGGCGCTTCTCGCCCTTCACGCCGCGCTCGCCGACGAGCCCCGGCATCACGATGAGCTTGCCGTCGCGCCGGCGGAACCAGTAGCTCTGCTTCTTCGGCGACTTGACTTGCTCGTAGATCCCGGTCGTCGCGAAGAGGCAGTGCGACTTGCCGAGCATCGCCTTCCACATCGGGCTCTCGGTCAGCCGGTCGTCGCGCGCGTTGCCGATGGGCCGGCCCCCGCCCACGTCGAACCCCCAGCGCGCGCGCACGACGGTCCGGCCCTCGGGCCGGTTGACGGCGATGGGCAGCGTCGTCGTGAGCCGCACCACCGGGTGCGGGATCCACTTGTCGTCATACTCCCAGCGCGCGGCGCCAAGCGCGTCCTGGATGTCGATGTCCGCGGCGGTGAGGCCGATGAGTCCGGCCATGGGAGGTCCCATGGCCCTTGAGGATAAGGCTGCGCGGGCGCCACTAACCACCCGGGGGCTCCCCCTGCGAGCACATTGATAATGCAGGAGGGCACACGAGCCGCGCATGCACGCCCCTCTTGCGGCCGCGAGAGCACCTGCGCCCGTGCCGAGAGGTCCGGGGCTGTCGAGGGGCGCAGCGCTCGTGGTGGCCACCGCGCTCCTGGTCGTGCCCCTGGGAGGGTGCCTCCAGGCCCCGCCGACGGCCGGATTGACCGTGAGCGGCGCATCCTGGCAGTGGACCGACACCAGCGGCTACCATGGGGACTTCGGGGACTACTATCTTCACGTGAACTTCACGGCCTACGGCGAACGCCAGCCTTTCACCGCCACCTACGAGGAGGCTGCGTTGCTGTGGTCCAACGGGACGCGCGTGACCAAGCCCATCCCCGGGCGCTCCCTGGGCGAGGGGTCGTTCGACGGTGTCGTCAGCTTCAAGGGCGACGGCGTCACGGCGCCGGAGAGTCTGGAGATCCGCGGGGCCGGCCCGACGGTGTCTGCCGCGGTTCCATCCCCCTCCGCGGCCCCCCCGTCGGAAACGGGGCTCCACAACGCGACCGCGCAGCGATCGGAGCGCACGCTGACGGGTTCCTACCCGCCCGCGGGATCGATCTCGTGGTGGGTCAATGTCACCATCTCCAATGGCGGCCAGGACAGCCTGCTTGTGGAGCGCGCCGACTTCGGCGTCGTAGGCGCGGACGCGTCGGTCTTAAATGCCGGCCACCTTGACGGTACGCCGCAACTGCCGCCCGGAACTTCGGCCAACTTCCGACTATCGATCGTCGCGCCCGACGGCTGGACGCCCGAGGCGATTCGGTTTGTCCCCTCCGGGGCTGCGTGGGCGTTCTCCACCCTGGATACGCTTCCGGGTACGTTGAGATTCGAGAACTTCACGATGGCTGTCCGTGCCGCCGATTGGACCGATGACTTCGGGGCATTCGGGCGCGTGGACCTCCACCTAGAGGTGGAGTATGCGGTCGGGCCCTTCGAGTGGCTCACTGGCACTCGGTTCGAAGTCCGGTGGGAGCGGGAGGCCAACTCGTCGGAGGCGCTGCAGACCAGTTCGTCGATGGCGTTCGCGCCCCTCGAATCCGGGATTGCGGAACTCGCGGTGTACGCGGCGCCCGAGGACACGCCGACCACCCTGACGCTGGTTAGCCATCAGGGCACCTTCGTCGCGCCCATCCCGCGGCCGGAGAACCTGACACCCCGGATCGATTTCAAGGACCTGGAGGTCTTCTTCTCGAATTGGGACGGGAACCCGTACCCCGCCCAACCGGGAAACCGCTTCTTCAGTGCGTGGTTCAACCTGACGAACGTGGGTCCGTACGATCTTCGGCTCGGTGCCGAGTCCTTCGAGGCCGTGGATGTGGCGGGCGCATCCTACCCGTTCGTGCAGGACTTCTACGGGCCCGCGCCGGAGCTGGCCCCCGGCGCCGCGGCACCCTTCCTGCTTACCCTCCAGGCACCTGACTCGTGGGTGCCCGTGGCGATCCACTGTACGCTCTTCCGCTGGGGGTGGTCTTGGTTGGACGTGAAAGGCCCCATCGAATTCTGGCCCGAGGCAGACATTGACCTCAACGTGAGTAGCGCGTTCTACGGCCACTACGGCGTGAACGGCAGCCACGCGCCGCCCGGCTGGTACTACCTTTGGCTCAACGTGTCGATAACGAACCGAGACGTGGAACCCGCCACCGCACGGCTCGACCGCATGGCCGTCGACCGCGACAGACGATATGAGAACTGGGTTGCCGAGGGCGAGTGGTCGAGCGTGGTGGTGCAGCCAAACGAAACGGTCGGCGTCGAGGTGGCCTTCCTGGTCCCGGCGAACGTTTCCCTCACGCGCGTCTTCCTTATCGTCTACGCATTTGGCCCCTTGGCCATCGATTCGCTCGCTCCATTGGCCCCCGCGCCGGACGAGGTGAGCCTTGCGAACGCGTCAGCCGAGACAAAGGACGTCGACTTCTCGAACGCAACCGCTCCACCCTCACGCGCTTTCCTTTGGGTCATGGTCAACGTGAGCAACGCCTGGAACGCGAGCCTTCCCCTGGATGCTGCCCGGTTCGTCGTGTGGGACGCCGGCGGGCGCGCGGCCTTTGCGGTGGCCGTCTCGGGGCCCCCTTCCGTCTCCGCGGGGGGCATGGCCACCGTCACCGTGCTGTTCGATGTCAGCGACGCGTTCGTGGCGGCTTCGCTCCAGTACCGGTCATCGGAGGGCCCCTGGGATCAGGTCGACCTCTAGCACGGGCCGCCCTTGGTCGCCGCAACCTGTCCCCGCGGGGTTCCCCCTCGCCTACGTGAATCGGCGGTCGGCCGTGCCGGCCGACGGGTCGCCGAGATCCACAACGGACGAGCCCTCAACGAACCCGGACGAAGGCGCTCCCTTCCGGCCGGGTCACGGCCGCGGGCGACGCGAGCGGCGGGCGCGCCCGGGGGGCGGGGCCCAATTCTCCTCGTCCTCCCGGCGCGCAGCTCCGGGCGCGTCGGGGATGTCGATGTCCGCGGCGGTAAGCCCGATGAGGCCGGCCATGCGGACCCACGCCGGCCCAAGAACGTTGGCAGGGGCTAGTAGTGTTCGACCGTCAGGCCGGGGACGCGTGCGAATGCATCGTCCCGGCTGATCAAGGTCAGGTTCCCTACCATGCACGTGGCGGCAACCAGCAGGTCAGGGGCAGACATGCTCGCCCCGCGGCGGCGCATTTCGCCCCCGAGCCGCCCCGCCTCGTGGGCAACCGCCTGGTCGGTGACAAGGACCTCGAACTGGTTGAGCAGAGAAACCGTAGTATCGAGGAGCGCGCCCCCTCTCAAGTAGGCCCCAACGAGGATTTCGGCGAGCGCGGGTGCCGGGATCGCCGCCAACTCATCGCGCTCGGCCATGGACCGGGCGCGCGCAATGGCTCCCGAATCGGCCTTTAACACGTCGATCGGGAAGGTAGAATCAACCGCGCGCACGGAGTTCCTCCATCCGCTCGATGGCGCGGTTGGCCTGATCGCGACCCGCCTTACGAACTGCCTCGAATGCCTCGTCGAAGGCCCGCACATCCTCCGGCGGCAGATCCTTCCAGAGCCCGGCGAAGTCCGTGAGGGGTCGCCTCTTTCGCGTGAGCCGCTTCACGACGTCGCTGAAGGACTCTCCTTGGCGCTTCTCGGCGCGGAGCCTCTCGTATGCCTCTTGATCCAAGCCGACCGTTTTCACGTCTAGCACCGGGCTTGTGTTATTTGCACACAAGAGATATAACCGTTTCAGCAACGGCTCTCTGGGGTGCGGCCCCGGTCGCTTGAAAAGGGCCCGGTGCGTGACGGGCCCGCGTGGCGGGCGTCATCGGCCTGCGGGGCCCCGACATCGACAAGCGCGAGGCGCTGCGCGGCTACAAGGTGGAGTTCAAGGACGCCGACCGGCCGTTCATCCGCCCCCACACGGGGCTGCCCGTCCTCTACCTGAAGGAGGGAGAGCCTGTCGTCGAGCGCCACGTGTTCGGCTTCTCGAAGCGCTTCTCGTCGTTCAACGCGCGCGACGACAAGCTCGAGGAGGGCAAGATGTGGAAGGGGATGTTCGGCAAGAGCCACGGGGTCGCCCCGGTGTCGTACATCCTCGAGTGGGCGGACTTCGGTGACGGCAAGAAGCCGTTCCGGATCCAGCGTGCGGACGGCGCGGCGATGGCGGTGCCGGCGCTCGTCGGCCACTACTGGGAGGACCGGACGCAGCGCGCGTTCGCGCTCGTGACGATCGAGCCGAATGACTTCGTGAAGACATTCCACGACCGGATGATCGCGCAGCTGCCGGACGACGGGATCGACGCGTGGCTGAGGCCCGAGGAGACAGGCATCGCGGGCATGAAGAAGCTCCTCGGGCCGCCGCCTAATGACGAGCTCGTCGCGCTCCCCATCAAGGAGGACGCCGGGAAGGCGAAGTACGACGACGCGAAGGCGCTCGACCCGATCGGGAAGGCCGTGACGTGGAAAGACGTCCAGCCCAAGGGGAAGATGGCGACTGGAAAGACCCGGCAGGGGCGGCTTTGACCCGGGGATCATGGATTGGAAGTGGGCCTCGGGCACACCACATCCGGCTCCCCCACGAAGGCCTCGTCGCATGTGACGATGTCCGCACCGCGGTTGCGCGCCATCGCGAGGATGAGACCGTCGGCAAGGCTCGCGTCCTGCCGGCGTAGGCGAAGGGCGGCCCGGGCAAAGGGAGCCGCCACGGCGTCCGGCGTGTCGGGGTAGAGGATGCGGCTGCTGCGGGCGACCACGGCGTCCACGGCCTCGCGCATCTTGTCGGGCGCGACGCCGTCCCGGTGCAGGGCGGCCGCCAACTCTACGAGGCTGATGTCGGCGGTCCAGACCTGCTGCAGAGGGTTGTCCAGGTAGCGGCTTGCGAGCTCCGCGCCGGTGGGTGTGCCCCGCAGCACCTCGACCCAGGCCCATGTGTCGAAGACGACAGGCCTAGTCATCCCAAAGCCGCTCCGTCCGGCGGAACTCCGTCAGCTGCGGGAAGAGCCCGAGGACCCCCTTGCTCCGTCGCCCGGTGGCGACCACGATGATGCGGACCTCCTTGCCGTCGCGGATTCCCTCTTCGCGAGCCACGCGCGCGGGGATGGGGACGAAGATGCTCCCGCCGATCTTCTTCGCCTTGGCCGTGATTTCGACCACGGGGATACGTCGGATTCCATGAAGATATAACTTTTGTTAACTTCATCGGTGGCCCTACCGAGCAGCCTCGCGCGACGCGAGGGAGTTGGGGCGGGAAAACTCCGGCAGGGGCGGCTCTAAGACCCGGGCGTTTTCGGCCCGCCGCGGCGAGGCGGCGCGCCCGGCGAGCCACTCGAGGACGGGGTCCTCCGCGTACCCGAAGGGCGCGAGCAGGGTCTCGACGGACCGCGCGAGCAGCCGGAGGTAGTGGGGGACGTCGTAGGGCGTGGCCGCGCCCTCCCCGAACGCCCCGGGGTCGTCCCACAGCTCCACGGGGGCCGCGCGCCCCTTCCAAGGGCCCCGGCTGCGCGTGACCACGAGCTTCACGTACTCCCCCGGCTGCCGCTTCGTCCCCGCCTCGAGCAGGCGCCTTAGCGCCGCCTTCGTGTTCGTGTTCGCGCGGTACTCCTCGACCGCCTGGGTCGTCTGCACCATGAGTCCGAGTTCCTCCGGCTCGACCTCGCGGCGCCGCAGGCGCTCGGCCTCGCGCTTTGCCACCGCGAGCGCGTCTGGCAGCAGGCGGCGGAACGCGCGCGCGCCCTCAGCTTGCGCGAGCACGTCGAGCATCCCCTGCTGCGTGTCGTGGATCCAGCCGGGCGTGATGTGGCGCTGCACGTCGATCCCCCGTACCTTCATCCGCCCGTCCTCGAAGAGCCCGTAGTAGCGGTTGGGGACGCCCACCTCGCTCGCGCTCGAGTGCGTCTTCGACGGGAGGAACACGACCCACTTGTAGACGCCCTCCACGTCCATCGGCAGCCCGACGGCCCGCGAGATCGCGCGCGCTGCGCGGCGCGCGTCGGGCCGCGTGACCCCGCGCTTCCGCAGGAACGCGCAGTCAGTCATCGCGTGGACCATCTCGAAGCCCATCGAGTGTGCGACCTCACGCGCCTTCGTCATCCCCGCGCGGCCGTAGCACTGGATCGCCTGGTGCACCTCCGCGCACCCGAAGCGCGCGTTGCGGTAGCGGAAGTACCCGAAGCACACGACGCCGAGCGCCTTCTGCTCCGAGCGCACCGCGCGCGCCCGCGCGAGCAGGTCCTCGTCGACGTCCCCCAGGCGGTCGGCGCGGCGGATGACCGCCTTCACGTACGCGCGGTGGGGCGCGAGCCGCCGCAGGATCTCGGCCTGGTGCCCACGGTGCTTCACGCACACGTGCATCCCAAGCTCGGGAACCTGCGGGCCGCCGGGGCAGCACGGGCAGTTGATCGTGTCGCTCGACAGGTTGTGGCGCACGACGATGGACGGGTAGTAGCCGCTGAAGTCGCAGGCGACGACGTCCTCGTAGATCCCCGGGGTGGGCACCATGATCTGGCCGCCGCGGTCGACGGCGCACAGCGTCGCCGCGTCCTTCCAGTCCTCCGCGAGGTTGCGCTTCCACGGCAGCGCAACCCCGAGGTCGGTGGCCGCATCGATCTGCATCTGCTGGAGCGCGTAGCCCGCGCCGTTGCGGTTGATGTCCTGCGGGCGGCGGTTCGACACGCGCGAGAGGTAGACGATCCCGTGCAGGTCCTTGCGGTCGTCGTCCGAGTCGAGCGTCTTCTTCGCGAGGTCCACGTGCCAGCGGCCGCGCAGGTAGTATGCGTGCGTCTTGAAGAGCCACCGGCCGTAGGTGTGCATGGACTGCTCGCGCTGGTCGGGCTCGCCGGGGTCGGGGTCGCCGTCGCGGCCAAGCCGCACGCGGTCTTTGAGCCCGAGGCGGCGGACGCGGCGCAGGACGAAGGGCACGTCCCACCGGTCGCCGTGCTGCGTCGTGACCACGTCGGGGTCGTCGCGGCCGATGCGGTCGGCAAGCGCGAGGAGGACGTCGGACTCGGCGCCGGGGTCGCCCGGCCGGTTGCACACGAGTATCTCCCGCCCCCACCGCACCGACTCGAGCGGGTCGTCGAACGACAGGACGGGCCCGAGCTGGCGCGCGCGCACCTCGAGGCGCACGGCCTTGAGCTGCGGGGTCGGGTAGTGCAGCGTCCACCGGTCCTCGCCGGGGGCAAGCGCAAGTTTGCGGCCGGGGGAGAGCCGGCACATCAGGAAGAGCCCCGCGCTGTGGGCCCAGCGGCTTTCGGCCTGGTGGTCGACGTCGAAGAACAGGAAGCCCTTCGTGCGCGACGCGCGGCGCAGGCGCGTGGCCACCGGGATGAGGTGGTGGAGCGACCGCGGGTGGACGACGAGCACCTCCTCGTCGGGACCGCGCAGCCACAGGCGGCGGCGCGCGCGCTCGAACGACTCGACGCGCGGGTCGGCTTCGAGGACGCGCTCGGCGAACGAGAGGGGCGCGGCGTCGGCCCGGACGCAGAAGTCCGGGCGGTAGGGGACCTCGAGGCGTCGCGTCGCCCCCCCGCGCTTGACCCAGACCATCAGGCTGCTGCGGCGTGGGTGCGGGTAGGCGTCGAAGAGCCAGGCGGGGGTTAGCATGAACTGCGCTATGGGAGTTGAAGTCAAAAGGGGGGAAGCGGGGGGTGGCAATACACCGGCGGCATGGTGGCTCGTAGCTTCCGCGAAGGTGCAGCTCCCCAGGGAGGCACGCACAACCGTTATATACAGCGCATAACAACGTATACGCGTGGGCAAGGCGATCCTCACTGACCAAACGACCATCCGCATCTCCACGAGCACCCGCGAAGACCTCAAGCGGCTGGGATTCAAGGACGAGACCTACGAGGACATCCTCCGCCGTCTGATCAAGCAGGCTCGGCTCCTTGCGGTTTACGAGCGCGAGAAACGAATCCTCGAGACCGAGGAGTTCACGCCCCTTGACTAGGTATGAGGTCCTCCTTTCCCAGACCGCCCACAAGCAACTCTCCGCTGCGGGGGCTCGCGAGGAGGCCCGCTTGCGGAGGGGCCTTACGCAGTTGGAGACCGAACCGTTCCGACGCCGATCCGGCGCGGACATCAAGAAGCTCAGGGGGGCAGAACCTCCCTTGTACCGACTGCGGGTGGGCGACTGGAGGGCGCTCTACTTTGTGGAGGGGACTCGTGTGATGGTAACCTCCATTCGGCGGCGCGAAGGCGCATACGACTGAGCAGATGCGGCGTCGAGCTGACGATATCACGATTCCTCGCCCCTCCTACGGCGCCGTCTCTTTGAGCCGCACTTGGCCCGAACCCTCCGCGTGTCGCGGCGCAGGCGGGCGCCGGACGACCACCCCCGCGTCCGCAAGCGCCTCGCACACCTCCTTCAGCTGGCGCTTGACCACCTCGAGCTCGGCGCGCGTGGCCTCCCACTCGGCGCACGCCTCGAGGAGCATGGAGAGCACCACCGGGCGCTCGAAGTCCATCGAGGGCCTCCGGTTGATCGCGTTCGAGTGGCGCCGCGCGCGGCAGACGAGCTCGTCGAACCACACCTGCTCGCGGGGCGCAAGCTCCGCGCGGAAGCCGGCGTAGCGTGACTCGAACTCGTCGAGCGCCATGGTGGTGGTTGGGGTGGATTGGCCCATGTCATGCCTCCTTCCTCACGCCCTCGCGAGCGGCTCCTGCCGCCGGACGACCGTGAGCAGCGCGCCCGGCGCGGCGTCCTCCGCCGCGGGCGCCCCAGCAGGCGCCCCCGCCCGCGGCCACGCGTGCCCCTCGAAGTCCCGCAAGCTCGGCTGCCGCGCGACCCCCGGCGCCCCCGCCCGCCGGGCCGTCGCCCACTCGACCGCGGCCCACCCCGCGCCCGACGGCTCCACCGTCCAGCGTGCGGCGCACGCGCCGTACGTGGCCCGTGCAAGCGCGGGGTGCGCTGGCCACCAGCACGCCAAGTCGACCGACAGCAGGATGGGCACCGCATGCTCGGCCGCAAGCGACCTGAGGTGCCGCGCGCTGAACGCCACGTAGTCCCGCTTCTCCCAGTCCTTCAGCTCGTCCGTCGAGAAGAGCGCGTCGTAGGGCGACACGATCACGAGCGCCGCGTCCTCCCGCTCGAGCTTCGCCTCGAGGTGCTTCGTGAGCACCGTGTCCCACTGGAAGGGGGTCATGCAGCGCTTGACAAGGACGCGGTCCGCGCCCCACTCCGCCGGGTGGCCGCGCGCCATGTTGAGCTCCGCGAAGTCGTACGGGTTGAACCCGTGCTCGCCGTCGAGCCACAGCACCGACCCCTCGCGCTCGTGGACCGCGAAGTGCGCGAGCTCCTGCATGACGCGGCGCAGGTGGGGGCGCGTGCCGTCGAGCAGTACCAGCTTGCCGGGCTCGGCGAGCGCCTCCCACCCGGTCCGCGAGGGCGCCACAGAAGGGGGGAGCTCTTGAGCGGCCGCCATGAGTGGGAACGCCCGCTTCCGGGGAACCTCGCGTTCCCTCGCTTGGAGCACGACCGGCAAGCTGCGCCCCGGGACAAAAGGGGGCAAGCGGGAGGTCGTAAGACACGGGCGGCATGGCGGGTCAGGCACGGAAGGAAGGCACCCCCGTAAGGGTAATACGCCCGCCCACCCCCGACCGTCCGTGAGCCGCAGCGTCGCCACGTTCGATGTCCCGGGCGTCCCCCCTCCGGGCGTCTTCGCCATCGCGATCCACGCGGCGGCCGCGCTGTCCGCGCGCGTCGACTACGCCGACCCATTCCAGGTCGTCGTGGGCGTCGGCGACAAGGCCCTGTGGGCCCGCCGCGTCGTGCGCGTGTGGGCCGTCCCCACCGCCGCCGGCTCGACCGTCACCGTCGAGGCGTGGATCGAGACGATCCTCGTGCGGGAGTGGGACGTCAGCCCGCACAAGTTCGTCGGTCTCATCCCGAGGCGGCAGGGGTGGAAGCTTGCGGCGGCCGTCGCGGAGGCCCTCGGCGCGCGCCCGGCGGGCGCCTACTTCAGGCACGGATGAGGCAGCCCTACGGCCCCGCCCGCCGCGCGGCGCGGCTCAACTTCCAATCCCCGTCGCCAACATCGCGAGGAGGAATCCCGCGACGCCCACCATGACCGCCCCGATGGCGCGCCGCAGCGCGCGCTCCGGCATGCGCTGCGCGTACCGCGCGCCGGCCCTAAAGACGGGATCGGATCGGGCACGCCCGTTCCGCCACGGCTCGCGAACGCGCGGGCCCCGCGTCCTACCGCCGCGCGCCGCGGCGCCTGCCGCCGCGCGGCGTCCGCCCGTCGCGTCGCCCCTGCCGTGTCGGCGACCCGCGGCCCCCGCGACGGCCGCGCGCCTCGCGCTCCTCCTCCTCCTGGGCCTGGCGGGCGCGCCCGCGGAGGAAGAGGGCGCCGCCCGCCGCGACGGCGCCCACACCCCCGAGGAGCAGGCCGAGCTGCACGGGGTTGGCCCACCACGCGATGACCGGCTCGGGCGCGACCTTGCAGACCCGCGGGTCGACCGGCGCGTCGTCCTGCCACAGCCAGCAGCCGTCCCCGTCCTCGTCCATCACGTAGAGCCGCGCGGTCCCGTCCGCGTTGCCGGCAAGCACCGTGAGGTTCCCCGGCCGCCAGGCGACCGACGAGCAGAACGAGAAGCCCCCGCGGAAGATGTTCATCCCCTGCAGCACCTGCGTCGCGCTGCCCGAGAAGTTGTAGACGACGACCTCCCCCACGTCGACCACGCCGTCCTGGCCGGGCAGGCCGACCTCGTTGAGGACGTCGGCCCCGCTGCACGAGGCGATGTAGCCTCCCGTCGAGTCCCAGGTCACCCACTGCGTGGGCTTCGTGTGGACGTAGGCCTCCCTTACGAGCGGCGCGAGCCCGCTCGCGTCGAGGTTCAGTGTGTCGAAGACGACGACCGGCCCGCGGTCGGTCGACCCGTCCTGGTCGAGGTCACGGGAGAACCCGGCGACGATGTACCGCGCGTCCGGCGACCAGTCCACCGCCCACCCGTGGGACGCGTGGCCGAACGTGTCGCGGAAGGTCGGGCTGATCTCGATGACCTGGCCGGTCGTGTGGTTGAGCAGCTGCAGGTCCGAGAGGTGGCCGGCCGACGCGATCTCGCGCCCGTCCGGCGACCAGGCCAGGCGCGTCGGGTACGAGGGCAGGCGCGGCGAGGTCCACACGCGGACCCCGCTGGAGGCGTCCCACACGAACACCTCCCCGAAGGCGTTCGTGGGGTCGTCGTGGTCGTCCACGCCCGAGGCGGAGGCGACGAGGCGCCCGTCGGGCGACCAGATGGCGGTCGGCACCCAGTCGTAGTGCTCGGACCGGTTCCAGAGCAGGACGGGCTGGCCGGCGGCCGGCAGGTCCCACACCTTGACCGTCGATTCCGTGGCGCTGTTCTTGTAGCCGCCGCTCGCCGAGACCATCCGCGCGCCGCCGGGGGCAAACTCGACCTGGTTGATCGGCCCCTCGTGCGCCTTCCAGTGCAGGCGGATCGTGTGCGTGCCCCCGTCGTAGACGGATATGTTGCCCGAGCTCGTGCCTACCGCAAAGGCCGTCCCCTCGGCGTTCCAGGCGACGGCGTAGACCGCCTCCTCACCGAAGAACGTGTCCTGCCCCCCGTGGGCGGCCCCGGGGGGGGCCAAGAGGGCGCTGAGAAGGCACGCCGCCAGGAGCACCGCGAGGGCTTGGAGGAGCCGGCGGCCAGGTTTCACATTGCTCGTCCAGCCAGCCGGAATTCGCTATAAAGCGATGTTGGTGTGTCGCCGCGATGCTTCCGCCCCGCCACCCGGCCGACACCCCCCGTTGCCGCGCCGCCCGCCCCCCTTCGTGCGCCCGGGGACCGCGGGCGGCGCGCTTTTCCCCTCGCGCGCTACTTTGCCGGGCGGCCTCCCTGGGTCGCTTTGGGGGCCGCCGCGCGCTCAAATCGCCCTGGCCCCGCGCTCCACGGCTCGCGTGACCGCCCCAAATGTCGTGCCGATGGCTACAAAACGCTTATAGGCCGGCCCTCGCTGAACGGAGCCCAAGGTGGGAGAGAAGATGGCCCCCGCGGAAGCGAAGATGCTCGGCTTTGACGTGAACATGGCGGAACGCGACGTGGTCAACGCGCCCAACGCGCCGATCACCCGGAAGCTCACCGTCATCCAGCCGACCGGCATCAAGACGAAGCTGCCCCGCAAGATCGGGTCGCTGTGCCCCGAGTGCATCCGCACGATCATGGGGGTCATCTACGAGGACCAGGGGCGCGTCATGCTCAAGAAGAGCTGCCCCGACCACGGCGAGTTCACGGACGTCTACTACTCGGACGTCGACCTCTTCATCAAGTTCGAGGGGTACGCCATCGACGGCGTCGGGATCGACAACCCGCACACCCAGCTCACCACGGGCTGCCCGTACGACTGCGGGCTGTGCAACGCGCACACGTCGCACCCCGGCATCGTGAACGTGGACCTCACGAACCGCTGCAACCTGAAGTGCCCCATCTGCTTCGCCAACGCGAACTCCGCCGGCTTCGTGTTCGAGCCGCCGTTCGAGGACGTCGTGGCGATGATGCGCAACCTGCGCGACCTCAAGCCCGTCCCCGTCCAGGCGATCCAGTTCGCGGGCGGCGAGCCCACGATCTACCCGCGGTTCTTCGACGCCGTCAAGGCGGCCTCGGACCTCGGCTTCCCCCAGATCCAGGTGGCGACGAACTCAATCCGGCTGGCCAAGGAGCCCGACTTCGCCCAGAAGTTCGTGGACAACGGCGGCCACATGATCTACCTGCAGTTCGACGGCTTCCGCGACGAGTCCTACATCCGCGCGCGAAAGCGCCCGGGCTTCCTCAAGGAGAAGTTCCAGGCGATCGAGAACTGCAGGCGCGTGCGCCCCAAGCCGCTCGCCGTCACGCTCGTGCCCGTGATCGTGAAGAACCTGAACAACGACGAGGTGGGCGACATCATCCGCTTCGCGCTCAACAACCTCGACGTCGTGCGCAGCGTCAACTTCCAGCCCGTGTCCTTCTCGGGGCGCATCGAGACCGAGGACCGGATGCGGGGGCGCTACACGCAGTCCGACCTCGTGACGGACGCCGTCGCGCAGACCGGCTTCCTCACGAAGAACGACTTCTTCCCCGTGCCCGTCGCGGCCGCGATCTCCGAGGTCGTCTCCGTCATCCACGGCGAGGGGAAGCTGGCGTTCACGTGCCACCCCGCGTGCGGGATCGGCGCGTACGTCGTCAAGGGCGAGGACGGCCGCTACATGGGCGTCTCGCAGTTCATCGACATCGACGGCCTCTACAACGAGGCGCTGCAAATCGCGGAGGAGACCCAGGGGCTCAAGGCATCGAAGGTGCGCGCCCTCGTGAAGGCCCGTCGGCTGCTCAAGTACGTCGACCTCGACAAGGCGCCCAAGGGCGTCGACCGCGTGGCCGACCTCCTGCGCGGCGTCTTCTACGACGGCTCGAAGCAGGGCCTCTCGGAGTTCCACTGGAACACGCTCTTCGTTGGCGCCATGCACTTCATGGACCGCTACAACTACGACATCGACCGCGTGAAGCGGTGCATCGTGCACTACGCGACGCCAGACGGGCGGATCATCCCGTTCTGCGCGTACAACACGGGCCCGACGTTCCGGACGGAGATCGAGTCGAAGTTCGCGATGACCTTCAAGGAGTACGCGGCGCTCAACGGCACCTTGGAGTCGGACATCCACACGTAGGGCAGCCCGCCGTGGCTCCCCGCGGGCCCCGCCCGGCCCGCGGCTGGCCCCTCATATAGGCGGAGCGCGCTTGCGAATTCCCGGAGCGGTTGCCCCATGTCGTTTGGCCCCGGCGTCTTCAAGGTCCGCGCCTCCTGGTCGGCGTGGGACGACGAGCTGAAGGCCCAGCTCATCCTGCGCGAGAACCCGAAGCTCGTGGACATCGCAAGGGACGCCTCGGCCAGCCCCGAGTTCGTCCAGCTGATGTGCGACCACCTCCACGAGAAGGACTTCCGCATCCGCTGGGGGATCACCGAGGTCCTCGACCACGTGACGCGCATCAAGGCGGAGGCGCTCGTCCCCTTCGTGCCGAAGATCGGCGAGCTGCTCTCGGACAAGCACCACATGGTGCGCAACATGGCCGCGATCACGCTGCTGCGCGTGGGCGAGCGCCACCCGGACGCCATCCTGCCGATCCTCCCCAAGTTCATGGAGCGGCTGGACTCGGTGGAGGGCCACGAGCGCTACGACGCCGTGCGGCTGCTGCAGACGATCATCGTGACCCACCACGAGGTGGGGATGCGCTACCACGAGAAGATCCAGCAGCTCGACGCGGTCGAGTCGAACCCGACGGTGAAGCTCGCGACGGAGAAGTACCTGAAGGCGGTTCGGGACATCCAGGCGGGCCGCGAGCCGGATATCGTGAAGCCCGCGGCGCTCGAGGCGAAGGAGGCCGCCCGGAAGGCGGCGGCCGGCGGCAAGGACGCGGGCGCCCCGCCGCCGTAGGCGCGGGGCTGTTCACCCCCGGGTGGCCCGCCCGCCAGCCGGTTAATATACATCGCGCCTGGCCCTTCGGGGGCCTGGGCCCCTGGGGGAACATCCACGCGCGTTGCTGCCGCCTTGGGCCTGCCGTTGGTCGCGCTGGTGGCGGGCGCGCTCGCCCTCGGGGCGCCGGGGGCGGGCGCCGACGTGGACATCGTTGGCGATTGGAACATCACGGGCGCCGAGATCTACGTCGACGTGGTCATCCAGGTGACGCCGACCAACGCCACGAACGCGACGGACGGCAACGTGACCATCTTCCCCGGCGGCTCGCTCACGCTCATCAACTGCACCCTCCTGCTTCCCTTCAACAGCTCCTTCGTCAGCGACGGCACGCTCACGCTCGCCGACACCCGGGTCGACGGCCCCGCCTACTTCCTGTGGCTCAACGGGACCTCCACCCTCTCCCGCGCGTACATCATGAACGCGACCCGCAACGTCAACGCAACCATGGGCGGGACCTGGGTCTCCAGCCCCAACACGGTGCTCATCAACTCGACGTGGAACCAGAGCAATGGCGGGGGGGCCACGCTCCACCTCGCCGTGCCGCTCGACTTCCAGGGGCACACGATGCACGGGGGCGCGGGCGTGCACTTTGAGGTGGACGCCTCCTTCGCCAACCAGAGCATCGACGTCTCGTACAACCAGTTCGTCAACGGGACGCTCGGCACGGTCTACTCCGTCGCGGTGGACGGGCCGGCGATCCCGTGGCCCGTCGAGTTCGACATCCACCACAATACCTTCAACCGGACGTTCGTGGGCGTGGGGCTCCTCCGGGTCGACGTGAACTCGACGTACCTCGTGCGCGACATGGCCGTCAACACGACCTCGTTTGGCACGGGCATCATGCCGGGCGTGCAGGGGTCGGGGATCCGGTTCAAGGGGCACCTGAATATCTCGAACTACACGGTGATGAATGCCTACGTGGGGGTGTGGATGTGGGGCGCCGCGCCATATGACATGGTCGTCAACATCGACCGGATGACGGCGATCAACGTGAGCTACGTGCTCTCCATCGGGGGCGGCTTCGCGGACGTCCGCAACTCGTCCTTCACCGCGACGCGCACGTGGATCTACGAGGGCTTGTCGCAGGGCCACATCCGGGTCTACGAGACGGCGGACACGGCCTTCTTCGCCACGCTTGCGGGGACGAACGCCACGGTCGAGCACTTCGTCTGGCTTCCGCTTGGCGGCGCGACCTGGCAGGGGGGTGTCGCGTTCCAAGGCGACAACGTCTCGCTCCTCAACGCGACGGGGGTGCTGAACCTCACGGTCGACCCGGCCACCTGGACGCCCCGGTACGTCGTCGCGTGGGGCGTCTACCCCGGCGGCATGCGCGTGGACAACCGCGACCTGCGCCCGGCCGTGGTGGAGGGGTCGGCCACCTTCGCGTGCAGCCCCGCGCAGTTCTACCTCTCGGACGGGATGGCGCCGCTCGACATCATGTGCACGGACGACCGGCCCCCCGCGCTCGCGGGGCTCGCGCCGCCTGTCGGGTCCTTCCTGAACTTCTCTTCCTTCACGCTGCGCGGGTCGGTGGCGGAGGTCGGGTCGGGGCTCGCCATGCTCGAGTGGTCGCTCGACAACGCCACCTTCGCGCCGGTGGCGGGCGGCGCGTCGGACGCGTTCGAGTGGAACGTGTCGCAAGGCCCGCTTCCCGACGGGGCGTACACGTTCTACGTACGCGCCGTCGACCGTACGGGGAACGTGGCGTACCTGGCCCAGGGGCCGGTCCGCGTGGACACGGAGGTGCCGTCGGTCGTCGTGGACGCGCTGCCGCCGTTTGCGAACGGGACGACCTTCGAGCTGACGGGCTCCACCGAGCCGTTCTCCACGCTCACGGTGCGGCGGGCGTACGGCTGGAACCAGACGGTCGCCATCCCGGCCAACGGGACGTACCGCGTCGTCGTGCCCGTGGACGAGGGGCAGAACACGTACTCCCTCCTCGTCGTCGACCGCGCCGGGAACCGCGTGACCGTGGACGCCACGATCCGCGTGGACACGGTCGCGCCCACGATCGCGCTCACGGTCGACGGCCGGCCGGAACGGGAGCTGTGGACGGCGGGCGCCACGGTGCTGGTGGCCGGCGTATGCGAGGCGGGCGCCGCCGTGCGCGTCAACGGCGCCCCGGCCACGGTGAGCGGCGCGTCCTTCGAGCGGCTCGTCCCGCTCCTGCCGGGCCTCAATCCCCTCGAGGTCCGGTGCACCGACGAGGCCGGCAACGCGGCGGCCGCTTACGGGTACGCATTCTATGACGACGCCCCGCCACTCGTCCAGCTGGCGGTCGAGGCGGGTGCAGCGCAGCCCTCGGGCGGGTACCTCACCCGGGGCTCCACCGCCGCGCTCTCCGGCACGGTCACCGACGCCGGGTCGGGGTTCGCGCGCCTTCTCGTGAACGGCCTCCCCTACGAGGTCGCAGGCGACGGCTCGTTCGCGGTCACGGTGCCGCTCGAGGAGGGCGCGTCGACGGTCACCGCGACGTTCGAGGACCGGGTGGGGAACACCGCCTCGTTCTCCTACCAGGTGACGCGCGACTCGGTGGCGCCGGTTGCGAGCTTCTCGTGGAGCGCCCTCACGGCGCCCGTCCTTGCGGTCGGGTCGGTGACCTACACGCGCGCGCTTGCCGTGGGGCTTTCCGCCGACCTCTCGGAGCCGGCCACCGTCCGCATCGCGGGGGAGGCGCACGCGCTCCCTGCCGGACTGAGCGTTGTGGACGTCGGCCTCGTGCCGGGGGAGAACACCCTCACCGTCGAGTTCAACGACACCGCGGGCAACCCGGGGCAGGGCCTCGTGATGGCCATCACGCAGGACTCCGAGGCGCCGGAGATCCAGATCTACGGGCCCGACCCCGGCGAGCAGGTGTCGCAGGCCGCCGTGGAGGTCTCGGGCAACGTGGGGCCCGGGTCCACGGTCACGGTGGGCGGCCAGGCGGTGTCCGTGACCGCCACAGGCGACTTCCGGACGACGGTCAGCCTGGAGCCGGGGACGAACGTGATCGTGGTCGGGGCCAGCGACGCCGTGGGGAACAACGCGACGCGCAGCGTCGCCGTGGAGTACGCGATTCCCACGCAGCCCCCGGCGCGGCCGGCGGCCGGCGGGCTGGAGCTGCCGATGCTCGCGGCGGGCCTCGTCGCCGGGCTCGCGGTGGGCGCGCTCGCCATGCGCGGGAGGGGTCGTGCCCCGCCGGCCGGCGAGGCGCGGCCCGCGCGGGAGGACGAGGCCGACGGGCCCGGACCGCGCGAAGCCCGCGGGCCGAAGGGCCCCCGCGGCCCCACGCCCCCCTAGCGGGGGTCAGCGCGCGCGGCGCCCAGCGGCGGCCGAGGGCATCTTCAGGCCCGCGCGCGCCGCCGCGCGCCGCGCCGCCGGGTACCCCGCGTCCGCGTGGCGCACCACGCCGATCCCCGGGTCCGTCGTGAGCACGCGGCCGAGCCGCTTGGCCGCGGCCCGGGTGCCGTCCGCGATCGCGTGCATCCCCGCGTGGGTGGAGAGCCCGATCCCCACGCCCCCCCCGTTGTGGATGTGCACCATGTCCGCGCCGGCCGCGGTGTTCAGCATCGCGTTGAGCAGCGGCCAGTCGGCCACCGCGTCGGAGCCGTCGGCCATCCCCTCG
>Ga0302046_10000703_pt1 | contig 32641 bp, 30 predicted proteins | sample RVTome_11_FD_200261 | JGI IMG/M metagenome (GOLD analysis project Ga0302046, IMG submission 200261) | Soil microbial communities from uranium-contaminated site in the Upper Colorado River Basin, Wyoming, United States - RVT147D111 (version 2) ...
GCCCGGCCGCCGCGAGGACGGCCCGCGGCCGGTGGCGCCCGCGCCCCGTGCGGCGCCGGCCGCCGCCGGCGGCGGTCTCGGCGGGCTCCGCTTTGTCGGGCAGGTGTTCCGCGGCTATATCGTCTGCGAGGGACACGACCGGCTGGTGCTGATCGATCAACACGCCGCCCACGAGCGCATCGCCCTCGAGCACCTCCGGGCCGAGCGGCGCCGCGGCGCGGTCGAGCGCCAGAGCCTGCTGATGCCGCTCCCCGTCGAGCTCGGCGCCGGCCGGACGGAGGCCCTGGCGGCGGCGGCCGGCGAGCTCGCGGCGCTCGGCTTCGAGGTCGAGCCCTTCGGCGAGGGCACCGTGCTGGTGCGCGCCGTGCCGGCGCTGCTCGGCGCCGCCGACCCGCGGGTGGTCGTCGAGGACGTCGCCGACGCGCTCCAGGAGGGCGGCGCCGCGCGCGCGGCGGAGGAGGCCGCCGAGGCCGTCCTCGGCCGCATCGCCTGCCACAGCGTGGTGCGGGTCGGACGCGCGCTGCAGCCCGCCGAGGTCCAGGCGCTGCTCGCCGACCTCGACGGGCTCACCCACGGCAGCAGCTGCGCCCACGGCCGCCCGGTGTCGGTCGAGTTCTCGCGCGGCCAGGTGGAGCGCATGTTCGGCCGATGACCGCGATTCCCGCCCTCGTCATCGTCGGACCGACCGCCAGCGGCAAGAGCGCGCTCGCGCTCGCCCTCGCCGCGGCGCTCGACGGCGAGATCGTGAGCGCCGACTCGCGGCAGGTGTACCGCCACCTCGACGTCGGCACCGCCAAGCCGACCGCCGCCGAGCGGGCGCGGGTGCCGCACCACCTGCTCGACGTCGTCGACCCCGACGAGCCCTTCGACGCCGCCCGCTTCCGCACGCTCGCGCTCGCCGCCGTCGCCGACGTGCACCGGCGCGGCCGGCTGCCGATCGTCTGCGGCGGCACTGGGCTCTACGTTCGCGTGCTGCTCCACGGTCTCCTCCGCGGGCCGGCCGCCGCGCCGGCGCTCCGGCGCGAGCTCGCCGCCCTCGAGGCGCGCGAGGGGCCGGGCGCGCTGCACCGCCGCCTCGTCCGGGAGGATCCGGACACCGCGTCGCGGCTGCACCCGCGCGACGTCTTCCGCATCGTGCGGGCGCTCGAGGTGGCGCGGCTGACCGGGCGGCCGCTCAGCGCCTGGCAGCGCGAGCACGCCTTCGGCGAGCGCCAGCTCGCGGCGTGCATGGTCGGGTGCGCGCGCCCGCCGCGCGAGCTCGAGGCCCGCATCGAACGGCGCTGCCGGGACATGATCGGGGCGGGGCTGCTCGAGGAGATCCGGAGCCTGCACGCGCGCGGCTACGGGCCCGAGCTGCCGCCGCTCCAGAGCGTCGGCTACCGCGAGATGGGCGCGTATCTCCGGGGCGAGACGACCTTCGCGGCCGCCGAGGAGGCCTTCGCCCGCGCCACCCGGCGGCTCGCCAAGCGCCAGCGGACGTGGTTTCGCGCGCAGGCCGAGATCCGCTGGCTCCATCCCGACGACGAGCGCGACGCCGTGGCGCGCCACGTGCGCGCGTGGCGGGAGGATGCGTGGCACGGACCTACCTCGAGTTCGAGCGGCCGCTCGCGGAGCTAGACGCGCGCCTCGACGCGCTCCGGCACGCCGGCGGGACGGCGGCGGAGGTCCGCCGGCTCGAGGCCGCGCGCCGCGCGCTGCTGCGGCGCATCGCGCGCGGCCTCTCGGCGTGGGAGCGGGTACAGCTCGCCCGCCACGTCGACCGGCCGCAAACGCTCGAGTACCTTGCCGAGCTCTGCCAGGACTTCTTCGAGCTGCACGGCGACCGCGCGTTCCGCGACGACCCGGCGATTGTCGCCGGGCTCGGGCGGACGCGCCGCGGGCCGGTGGCGGTGGTGGGTCATCAGCGCGGGCACGGCACCCGCGAGCGGGTGTGGCGGAGCTTCGGGATGGCGAGCCCGGAGGGCTACCGCAAGGCGGTGCGCGTCTTCCGCCTCGCCGAGCGCCTCGGCATCCCGGTGGTGACGTTCGTGGACACGCAGGGCGCCTATCCCGGGGTCGGCGCCGAGGAGCGCGGGCTCCCGGAGGCGATTGCCCGCAGCCTGCGCACCATGGCGGGTCTGCGCGTGCCGATCGTAACGGTGGTGATCGGCGAGGGCGGCAGCGGCGGCGCGCTCGCCCTTGGCGTCGCCGACCGGGTGCTGATGCAGGAGTACGCCTGCTACTCGGTGATCTCGCCGGAGGGGTGCGCCGGCATCCTCTACCGCGAGCGCAGCAGCCGCAGCGTGGCGCGCGCCGCCGAGGCGCTGCGCCTGACCGCCGGCGACCTCCACGGCTTCGGCCTGGTGGATGAGATCGTGCCGGAGCCGGCGGGCGGCGCCCACCGCGCGCCCGCGCGTGCCGTTGCGACCGTCGCGGCGCGCGTCTTGCACCATCTCCAGGCCCTCGCCCGCGAGACCACCGACGGGCTGGTCGCCGCCCGCGACGCCAAGTACCGACACGTCGGCGCGCACCTCGAGTAGGAGCGGCGCGCGCGCCGCTCAATTGCAATGCTCCACGCGGTACGGTAGCTGAGTGGAGGTCTGAGGGACGTGGGCCACGTGTCACGCAAGGGCGCTTCGGATCGCGTGGTCGATCAAGAGCGTGCCAGGATCGACCGCCTCGACGAGCGCATCCTGGCGCTGCTGAACCAACGCGCGCGTGTCGCGCAGCGCATCGGGCACCGCAAGGCCCTGAACGGCGGAGCGAGCGGCGTCGCCGAGACCTTCTGGGTCCCGAGCCGCGAGCGGCGCGTCCTCGAGCGCGTGCAGGCGCGGAACGCCGGGCCGCTCGCCAACGACGACGTGCGAGCGATCTTCCGCGAGATCATCTCCGCCTCCCGCGCCCTCGAGGCGACGCTCACGGTCGCCTACCTCGGCCCCGAGGGGACGTTCGCGCAGGCCGCGGCGCAGGAGCAGTTCGGGAGTGCTATCACGCTCCGGCCGGTGCCGTCGATCGCCGAGGTGTTCGCCGAGGTGGAGCAGCGGCGCGCCGACTGCGGGGTGGTGCCGGTCGAGAACTCGACCGAGGGCGCGGTCACGTCGACGCTCGATCTCCTCGTCGAGTCGCCGCTGCGGATCGCCGCCGAGATCATGCTTCGGGTCCGGCACTGCTTGCTCGGGACCGCGGCGTCGCTCGACGACGTCCGGCGCGTCCTCTCGCATCCGCAGGCGCTGGCGCAGTGCCGGCAGTGGCTCGTGCGCCACGTGCCGGACGCCCGCCTCGAGGAGGCCGCCAGCACCAGCCAGGCCGCCGCGCTCGCGGTCGACGACCCGACCGTGGCGGCGGTCGCGAGCCGCGCGGCGGCGGCCCACCACGGCCTGCGCGTCCTCGCGGGAGACATCCAGGACCAAGCCTCGAACCTGACGCGCTTCTTCGTGCTCGGCTTCCACGACGCCGCGCGCGCGTCCGGCAACGACAAGACGTCGGTGGTGTGCACCGTGAAGGACGAGGTCGGCGTGCTCGCCAAGCTCCTGCGGCCGCTCGCGCGCGAGCGCGTGAGCCTGCACAAGATCGAGTCGCGTCCCCTGCGCGGGCGGCCCTGGGAGTACGTCTTTTTCCTCGACCTACGCGGCCACCACGCCGAGGCGCGCGTCAAGCGCGCGCTCGCGCGCATGGCGCCGCTCACCACCTCGATGAAGGTCCTGGGCTCGTACCCGGTGGGCGCATGAGCGGCGTGCGCGAGGACGGGTGGGACCTGCGGGACCTGGTGCCCGAGTGGATCCAGGGGCTGGCGGCCTATCCGCCCGGCATGCCCCTCGAGGAGCTGGAGCGCGAGTACGGCCTCACCGGCTCGATCAAGCTCGCCTCCAACGAGAACCCCTTCGGGCCGTCGCCACGGGCGCTGGCGGCGATCGCGCAGGCGTTGCCGTCGCTGCACCGCTACCCGGACGGCAGTGGATACTATCTGCGGCGGGCGCTGGCGGAGCGCCTCGGCGTGCCCGCCGACGGGATCATCCTCGGCAACGGCTCGAACGAGATCATCGAGCTCGCCTCGCGCGCATTCCTGCGTCCCGGTGACGAGGCGGTGATGGCCGATCAGGCGTTCGTGATCTACCAGATGGTCGTGCAGGCGGCGGGCGCGCTGCCGCGGCCGGTGCCCCTCAAGCGCTCCACGCACGACCTCGACGCCATCGCCGCGGCGATCGGGCCGGCGACCAAGCTGGTCTTCCTCGCCAACCCCAACAACCCGACGGGGACGATCTACAAGCGCGACGAGTGGGAGGACTTCCTGGCGAGCGTACCGCCGGCGGTGCTCGTCGTCGCCGACGACGCCTACGCGGACTACGTCGAGGATCCGGACTACCCCGACGCGCTCGCCTACCAGCGCCGCGACCGGCTGCTGCTGACGCTGCGCACGTTCTCGAAGATCTACGGCCTCGCCGGCCTGCGCATCGGCTACGGCGTCGGGCCGCTGCCGCTGATCGAGGTGCTGAACCGCGTCCGCCAGCCGTTCAACGTCAACGCCCTGGCGCAGGTCGCGGCGCTCGCCGCCCTCGAGGACGCGGAGCACGTCGCGCGCACGCGCGCGAACAACCGCGAGGGGCTGGCCTTCCTCGCCGAGGCGTGCCGGCGCCTCGGGCGGCCCTACGTGCCGAGCTGGGCCAACTTCCTGCTGATCGACGTCGGCGACGGCGCGCGCGTCTACGAGGCGCTGCTGCGGAAGGGCGTCATCGTGCGCCCAATGGACGTCTACGGGATGCCGCACCACCTGCGCGTGACGGTCGGCCTCCCCGAGGAGAACCGACGCCTCGTCGCCTCGCTCGGGGAGGTGCTCGCGGCGGCGCCGTGAAGCGGGTGGCCGAGCGGCTGCTGGTGGCCGGGGTCGGCCTGATCGGCGGCTCGCTCGCGCTGGCGCTCCGGCGCGCAGGCGCGGTCGGCGAGGTCGTCGGCCTCGGCCGCTCCGAGCAGAACCTGCGCGTCGCGCGCGCCCGCGGCATCATCGACCGCATCGAGCGCGACCCGTGCCGCGCCGCGCGCGGCGTCGACCTGGTGGTGGTGGCGGTGCCAGTGGGCGCGATCGCGCCGGTGGTGCGGGCGCTCGCCCCCGCGCTGCCGCCGGAGGCGGTGATCACCGACGCCGGCAGCGTCAAGGGGCCGGTGGTGCGCGCGGTCGAGCGTGCGCTCGGCACGACCGCGGGGCGGTTCTGCGGCGCGCACCCGATCGCCGGCACCGAGGACTCGGGGGCGGCCGCGGCCGCCGACGATCTCCTGCGCGGCGAGCGCTGTGTCCTGACGCCGACGCGGGCGACGCGGCCGGCGACGGTGCGGCGCGTGCGGGCGCTCTGGAAGGCCGCCGGCATGCGGGTCGAGACCATGGGGCTCGCCGAGCACGACGCCATCTTCGCGCTCGTGAGCCACCTGCCGCACCTCGCCGCCTTCGCGCTGGTGGGCGCGGTCGCGGACGCGGGGCGGGCGCGGCGGGCGCTCGCCTTCGCCGCCGGCGGCTTCCGGGACGGGACGCGCGTCGCGGCGAGCTCGCCCGAGATGTGGACCGACATCCTGCTCGCCAACCGCGCGCAGGTGCTCGCCGCCCTCGGCCGCTTCGAGCGCTCGTGCGAGGGCCTCCGCGGCGCGATCGCGCGCGGCGACCGCCGGCGCCTCCTGGCGGTGCTCGCGCGCGCGCGCGGGGTGCGCCGGCGGCTGACGCGGCCCCCCGCGGGCGCGCGGAGGCGGTCGTGAGGACGCGCACGATCGCGCCCGCCGCCCGCGGCCTGCGGGGCGACGTCGCGGTCCCGGGCGACAAGTCGATCGCGCACCGCGGCCTCCTCCTCGGCGCCGTCGCCGAAGGTACGACGGTGCTGCGCGGCTTCCCGGGCGGGGCCGACAACCAGGCGACGATGGCGGCCTGTCGCACCCTCGGCGTCCGCATCGAGACCGCGGGCGGCGAGGTCGCGGTGCACGGCGCCGGATGGGAGGGCCTCAGGGCGCCCGCCGCGGTCATCGACTGCGCCAACTCCGGCACCACGATGCGCCTCCTCGCGGGGGTGCTCGCGGGCCGGCCGTTCACGAGCCGGCTCGACGGCGACGCCTCGCTCCGGCGGCGGCCGATGCGGCGGGTGATCGAGCCTCTGGCGCGCATGGGAGCGTCGATCGCGAGCGCGGGGGGCGAGGGGCGTCCGCCGCTCCTGGTCACGGGCCGGCCGCTCCACGGCGTCGCGCACGTCCTCCCGATCGCGAGCGCGCAGGTGAAGTCGGCGCTCCTGCTCGCCGGCTTGCAGGCGACCGGGACGACCTCGGTCGAGGAGCCGGGGCCGTCACGCGACCATACCGAGCGCCTCCTCGGCGCCTTCGGCGGCGGCGTCCGACGCTCCGGCCTGCGGGCGACGGTGATCGGGCCGCGGACGCTCCGCGCCGCGACGGTCGATCTCCCGGGCGACTTCTCGTCGGCGGCCTTCCTGATCGTGGCGGCGCTGATCGTACCGGGCTCCGAGGTGCGGATCCGCGGCGTGGGTCTCAATCCGACGCGGACCGGGCTCCTCGACGTGCTGGCCGCCATGGGCGCCGAGCTCGAGATCGAGGCCGAAGGCGGCGACGCCGGCGCCGAGCCCCGCGGCACGGTGGTGGCGCGGAGCGCGGCGCTCGCCGGCACGCGCGTCGGCGGCGAGCTGCTGCTGCGCGCGATCGACGAGTTTCCCATCCTGTGCGTGGCGGCGGCGTGCGCGCGCGGGCGGACCGAGCTCGCCGACGCCGCCGAGCTGCGCGTGAAGGAGAGCGATCGCATCGCCGCCATGGCGGCGCTGCTGCGCGCCCTCGGCGGCCGCGTCGAGGAGCGTCCGGACGGCCTCGTGATCGAGGGCGGCTACGGCCTCGGCGGCGGGCGGGTGGACGCCGCCGGCGACCACCGCGTCGCGATGGCGGCGGCGGTGGCGGCGGTCGCCAGCCGGGACGGCGTGACGATCGCCGGGGCGGACGCGGCCGACGTCTCCTTCCCGGGCTTCTACGCGCGGCTCGCGGAGCTCGCGGGCCGGGTGGAGCCGGCGTGAGCGCGGCGACGGCGCGGCCGCTCACCATCGCCATCGACGGGCCGGCGGGGGCGGGGAAGAGCACCGCGGCGCGCGCGCTCGCGCGGGCGCTCGGCTACCGCTACTTCGACAGCGGCACGCTCTACCGCGCGGTCGGCCTCGCGGCGCGCCGGCGCGGGCTCGACCCCGCAGACGGCAAGGCGCTCGCGGCATTGGTCGCCGACCTCCGCATTGCCGTCGAGGGCGAGCGCGTGCTGCTCGGCGGCGACGACGTCACCGCCGCCATCCGCGAGCCGGAGGCGGGAGAGTGGGCGTCGCGTGTGGCCGCGGTTCCCGAGGTGCGGCGCGGGCTGATCGACCGCCAGCGCGAGCTGGCCGCCGGCGGCGGCATCGTCATGGACGGCCGCGACATCGGCACCGTGGTCCTCCCCGACGCCGACCTCAAGTTCTTCGTCACCGCCAGCCTCGCGGAGCGGGCCCGCCGGCGCCAGGCCGAGCACCCGGAGGAGGATCCCGCCGCCGTCCGGGCCGCGATCGTGGCCCGGGACCGGCGCGACGAGGAGCGCGCGGTGGCCCCGCTCCGGGCGGCGCCGGACGCCGCGGTGGTCGATACCAGCGGCCTCGGCCCCGCGGCCGTCCTCGACGGCCTGCTGGCCGCCGTGCATGGCCGTGCAAGGCCTTGAACTTCCAGCATTAGGAGGCTAAGGAGAGGCCTCCCGGGGCAGTGGCCTGGCGGGGATCTCAAAGCCCAGGGGGTGCGCAGTTGACCAACGAGGACAAACACGAGCGGCACGCAGCCGAGACCGGAGGCAGTGAGGACTTCGGCCGACTCTTCGAGCAGAGTCTGCGTGCCGTGCGACCCGGCGAGGTGGTGCGTGGCCGGGTCGTCATGGTGGGACGCGATCACGTCACGGTCGACATCGGCTACAAGTCCGAGGGTCAGATCGGCGTGCAGGAGTTCCGCGAGCGCGACGGATCGATCAGCGTCAAGGAAGGCGACGAGATCGACGTCTACTTCGAGAGCTCGGAGTCCGAGGACGGCGGCATCGTGCTCTCGCGCCAGAAGGCCGAGCAGTACCGCGTCTGGCGCGACATCGAGCAGGCGTTCGAGCAGCAGAGCGCCGTCGAGGGCACCGTCGTCGGCAAGGTGAAGGGCGGCCTCAAGGTCGACATCGGCGTGCCCGCGTTCCTGCCGGGCTCGCACGCGGATCTGAGACCGGCGCGAAACCTCGACCGCTTCATCGGCCAACGCGGCCGCTTCTCGATCCTCAAGTTCAACCGCTCGCGCGGCAACGTCGTGGTCTCCCGGCGCGCCGTGATGGAGCGCGAGCGCGCTTCGCTCAAGGACGAGACCCTGAAGGTGCTGGAGGAGGGCGTGATCCTCGAGGGCACGGTGAAGAACATCACCGACTACGGCGCCTTCGTCGACCTCGGCGGCATCGACGGCCTGCTCCACATCACCGACATGTCCTGGGGGCGCATCGGCCACCCCTCGGAGGTCGTGAACGTCGCCGACAAGCTCCGCGTCGTCGTCCTCAAGTACGACCCCGAGCGCGAGCGCGTCTCGCTCGGCATGAAGCAGATCATGCCGGATCCGTGGACCACCGTCGCCGAGCGCTATGCGCCCAACATGCGCGTCACCGGCAAGGTCGTGAGCCTCACCGACTACGGGGCGTTCGTCGAGCTCGAGAGGGGCGTCGAGGGGTTGGTGCACGTCTCCGAGATGTCCTGGACGCGGCGGGTGAGCCACCCGTCGAAGGTCCTGAACGCGGGCGACGACGTCGAGGTCGTCGTGCTCGACGTCGATCCGGCCAATCGCCGCATCTCGCTCGGCCTGAAGCAGACCGAGCCGAACCCCTGGGAGATGGTGAAGATCAACCACCCGGTGGGCGACCGCGTGAGCGGCAAGGTCAAGAGCGTCACCGACTTCGGCATCTTCGTCGGCGTCGACGACGGCATCGACGGCTTGGTGCACATCTCCGACCTGCATTGGACGAAGAAGGTCAAGCACCCGTCGGAGATGTACAAGAAGGGCGACGACGTCGAGGCGGTGGTGCTGGCGATCGACGTCGACAACGAGCGCATCTCGCTCGGCATCAAGCAGCTCTCCGAGGACCCCTGGAACACCATGCCGCAGCGCTACCCGGTCGGGAAGCGCGTGCAGGGGGTCGTGACCAGCGTCACCGACTTCGGCGTCTTCGTCGAGCTCGAGGAGGGCCTCGAGGGCCTGATTCACGTGAGCCAGCTCTCGACGGAGCGGGTCGACAAGCCGTCGACGCTGTTCCAGGTCGGCGAGGCGGTGGAGGCAGAGGTCACCAACGTCGAGCCGCGCGAGCGTCGCATCGGGCTCAGCATCAAGGCGCTCCGCCGGAGCGAGGAGCGCGAGGAGGTCGACAGCTACCTCCGGCGCGAGCGCGAGGGTGCGAAGTTCTCCTTCGAGGACCTCTTGAGCGAGGAGCTGCGCCTCGACCGGGACGAGGGCGACCGTCCGGCCAAGGCGAAGGGCGAGGCCGACAAGTAGCGCGCCGGCGGGGGGCTCGTGGCGGGACGGCATCCCATCGCACGCGGCATCGCGATCCTGTGCATCGTCATCGTGGTCTTCTTCGCGATGGTGTTCGCGATGACGGTCGGGACGGACGGCGATCTGGGGTCCGCGCTCGCGCTCGGCGGCAAGGTCGGCGTGGTGGAGGTGCGGGGGGTGATCTCCGAGAGCGACGACGTCGTCGAGGCGCTCAAGGAGTTCGAGCGTGCCCCCGCCGTCAAGGCGGTGGTGCTGCGCGTCGAGTCCCCGGGCGGGGGGGTGGCGCCGTCGCAGGAGATCTACGACGCGGTGCGGAGGCTGCGCGCCTCGAAGCCGGTGATCGCGTCGTTCGGCGGCGTGGCGGCCTCGGGCGGCTACTACGTCGCGAGCGCGTGCGATGCGATCGTCGCCAACCCCGGCAGCATCACCGGCTCGATCGGCGTGGTCATGCAGCTCGGGAACCTCGAGGGGTTGCTCGACAAGCTCGGCGTCGACGCCGAGATCGTCAAGTCGGGACGCTACAAGGACATGGGCTCTCCGGTGCGCGCCCTCGCGCCCGAGGAGCGGCGCCTCTTCCAGGAGATGATCGACAGCGTCCACACGCAGTTCATCGACGCCGTCGCCCGTGGCCGCGGCATGGACCTGGAGCGCGTGCGGGCGCTGGCGGACGGCCGCATCTACTCGGGGGAGCAGGCGCACGCCGCCGGGCTCGTGGACGCGCTCGGAGGGCTCGAGGAGGCCGTGGCGATGGCGGCGGAGCGGGGCGGCATCACCGGCGAGCCGCGCGTCAGCCACGCCCGGGCGGCCGGCGTGCCCTGGTGGTTCCATCTCCTCTTCGACTTCGCGCCGGCGGGCCTCGGATACGGTCCGCCCGCCATGGGGCTCCAGCTCCTGTACGGGGGGCCGTTTCTGCGTTGAACGCGAGGAGGGGGGCATGATCACGAACGCGGCGCCGAGCACGGGATCGATGACCAAGCGCGACCTCATTGACGAGGTCATCCGCATCTATCCGCGCTTCTCCGGACGGGACGCCGAGATCGTCGTGAACGCGGTGTTCGACAGCATGACCGAGGCCCTCGCCCGCGGGGAGCGGATCGAGATCCGCGGCTTCGGCAGCTTCGTGGTGAAGCATCGCAAGGCGCGGGAGGGCCGGAACCCAAAGACCGGCGCGATCGTGCCGGTGGCCGCCAAGCGGGTGCCCTTCTTCAAGGTGGGCAAGGAGCTCAAGCTGCGCGTCGACGGCAAGCTCGAGGCCGAGCCGCCGCGGTCGGCCGAGGAGCACGCCTGAGCGCGCATGGAGCGGCTGTGGGCCCCGTGGCGCATGACGTACCTCGAGCGGCCGGCGCCGACGCCGGGCTGCTTCTTCTGCGCCGCCGCCAGTGACGAGGGCCGGCCGCACCTGACCCTCTGCCGCGACGCCGCGGCGGTCGTCATGCTCAACAAGTATCCCTATGGGCACGGGCACCTCTTGGTGGCGCCACGCCGGCACGTCGCCCGCCTCGGCGACCTCGCCGACGCCGAGTACGAGGGCCTGATGCGGGCGGTCCGGCGCGCCGCCGCGGTCCTGGAGGACGCCTTCCACCCCGAGGGCATGAACGTCGGCATGAACCTCGGGCGCGCCGCGGGGGCGGGCGTGGCGGATCATTGCCACTGGCACCTGCTGCCGCGCTGGAACGGGGACACCAACTTCATGCCGGTGATCGGCGACGTGAAGGTGATGTCGGAGCACCTCGAGGCGACGTTCGACCGGCTGGAGCCGCTCTTCGCCTGACGCGCCGCGCGAGCGCGCTTTCCACGGCGGGACGGCGGCGCGTATAATGCCGGCTCCCACGCTCGAGGGGAGGGGGACGTGATCCAGCAGGCGCGGACGATCGGAGAGCTCAAGGCGGCGGGGTACACCGTCCGGCCGGTGCGCGAGGAGATGCGTCAGAACCTGCTGGCGCGGCTCACCGCCGGCACGCCGCTCCTCCCGGGCATCCTCGGCTATGACGACACCGTCGTGCCGGAGATCGAGAACGCCGTCCTCGCCGGCCACCACATGGTCTTCCTCGGCGAGCGCGGCCAGGGGAAGTCGCGCATCATGCGGGGGCTGATCGCGCTGCTCGACGAGGCGGTGCCGGCGATCGCCGGCTGCGAGATCAACGACGACCCGTACCACCCGCTCTGCAAGGCGTGCCGCCTGCGCGTCGCCGCCGAGGGCGACGCGACCCCGGTGACGTGGCTCCCGCGCGAGCGCCGCTACGGCGAGAAGCTCGCCACGCCCGACACCTCGATGGCGGACCTGATTGGCGAGATCGACCCGATCAAGATCGCCGAGGGCCGCTACCTCGCGGACGAGGAAACCATCCACTACGGCCTCGTCCCGCGCACCCATCGCGGCATCTTCGCCATCAACGAGCTCCCCGACCTGACCGAGAAGGTGCAGGTCGGCCTCTTCAACGTGATGGAGGAGAAGGACGTCCAGATCAAAGGCTACAAGGTGCGGCTGCCGCTCGACGTCGTGCTGGTGGCGAGCGCGAACCCCGAGGACTACACCAGCCGCGGGCGGATCGTCACGCCGCTCAAGGACCGCTTCGACGTCCAGATTCGCACCCACTACCCGCGCACGCTGGCGGACGAGATCGCGATCATGGACCAGGAGGTAGCGACCGGTGCGCGCGACGGCCGCGCCGTGCGCGTGCCCGAGTTCGTGAGGGAGCTGCTGGCGCAGCTCACGATGGAGGCGCGCGCGTCGGCCGAGATCAACCAGGCTTCGGGCGTGAGTGTGCGCGTCAGCATCAACAACTACGAGAGCGTGCTCTCCAACGCCGAGAAGCGGGCGGTGCGCTGCCACGAGCCGGAGATCGTGCCGCGCGTCACCGACCTGCACGCCATCCTGGCCTCGACGACGGGCAAGATCGAGCTCGAGTACGGCGGCGAGGAGAAGACCGAGGGCGACCTCATCGACCGGCTCATGACCCGGGCCGTCCAGAAGGTGTTCGACCGCGCCATCGCGCTCGACACGCTGCAAGCGGTCGTCGGCTACTTCGAGGCCGGCGGCGGCGTCGAGGTCTCCGACCGCATGCCCGCGGCCGACTACCTGGAGGGGGTGCGCGGCATTCCGGGCCTGCGGGACGCGATCACGGCGCTCGGTCCCTTCGAGAGCCCGGCGCTGATGGCCGCGGCCACGGAGTTCATCCTCGAGGGCCTGCACGTGCACCGCAAGCTCAACAAGGACCGGGAGGGGGGCCGGTACACCTACCGGAGCTGAGCCGTCCATGCCGATCCAGCGCTACACCCTCTGGGACGGGTCCCAGGCGGTTCGTCTCGACGCGGACCAGGTCATGGCCAAGCTCGGCGAGTACCTGTCGTACACCGACGACCTGCGGCAGGCGCTCGAGTGGTTGCGCCGGCAGGGAATGCAGATCGGCGACACCCGGGTCGTCGGCCTCGACGATCTTCTCGAGCGCGTCCGCCGGGAGCTGCGGGAGCGCTATCTGGACGTCAACCTCGACGGCGCGCTCGACGGCATGCGCCGCAAGCTCGACGAGCTCCTCGACCTCGAGCGCGAGGCGCTCGAGGGCCACCCCGACGGCGCCGCCCGCCGCGCGCGGCTCGACCGGCTGCCGCCCGGCCTTGCCGACGCCATCGCGGCGCTCGCCGACTACGACTTCGCGGAGCCGCTCGCCGCGTCCGAGCTCGCCCACCTGCTGGAGGAGCTCGACGACATCCGCGCGCTCGAGGAGTTCCAGCGGCAGCACCGGGACCTCTTCCAGGGCCCGCGCGCGCTCGACTACGAGGAGGCGCTGGAGCTGATGCGCGAGCTCGAGCGGCTGCGATCGCTCGAGCAGGAGCTTCTGGCCGGCGAGCTGGGCGCGATCGGCCTCGACGAGATCCGCCGGCTGCTCGGCGACGAGGCGGCCGAGGGCTTCGAGCGCCTGCGGCGCATGCTGCAGGTGCTGCACGAGTCCGGCTACCTCATGCAGCGCGAGGGGCAGACCGTGCTCTCTCCCAAGGGCGTGCGCAAGATCGGTCACCTCGCGCTGCGCGACATCTATCAGGGGCTGCGGCGTGACCGCCCGGGCGGCCACGCGGTGCCGCAGCGCGGGATCGTGACGTTGCGGCCGGAGGCGACCAAGCGCTACGCCTTCGGCGATCCGCTCCACCTCGATCTCGTCGGCACCCTGAAGGAGGCGCTGGCGCGCCGCCCCGGGACGCCCCTCGCACTCGCCCCCGGCGACTTCCGCGTGCACGACGCGGACACCGTCACCAGCGCGTCGACCGTGCTGCTGCTGGACATGAGCTGGTCGATGAGCTGGGAGGGCCGCTTCGCCGCCGCCAAGAAGGTCGCGCTCGCGCTCGGGAGCCTGATCCGCTCGCGCTACCCGCGCGACTATTTCGCGATCGTCGGCTTCTTCACGCGCGCCGTCGAGCTCAAGGTCCGCGACCTGCCCGAGGCGACCTGGAACATGGGCGACCCGTTCACCAACCTCCAGGACGGCCTCCGGCTCGGGGCGGAGCTGCTCGGCCGCCGGTCGCAGCGCAACCGGCAGATGATCGTGATCACCGACGGCCAGCCGACGGCCTACTTTCAGCAGGGCCGGCTGTATTGCGAGTGGCCGCTCAGCTTCGGCGGCATCAGCATGCGGGCCGCGCAAGAGACCCTGCGCGAGGTGGAGCGCGTCACCCGCATGGGGATCGTCATCAACACCTTCATGCTGGACGACAGCGCCAGCCTGCGCGCGTTCGTCGAGCGCATGACCTCCATCAATCGGGGGCGGGCGCTCTACACGCGCCCCGACCGGCTCGGCGAGTACCTGCTGGTCGATTACGTCAGCCGCAAGCGCAAGCGGCTCTGAGAGGGGAGGGGACGGCGTGGCGGCGGAGGGAGCGGGGGGCGTGAAGCTGACGCCGATGCTGACGCAATACCTGCGCCTGAAGGACCGCCACCGGGACGCGATCCTCATGTTCCGGCTCGGCGACTTCTACGAGATGTTCTTCGAGGACGCGGAGCGCGCGGCGTCGATTCTCGACATCACGCTCACCTCCCGCAACAAGCACGACGCCCACCCGATCCCGCTCTGCGGCGTGCCGTTCCACTCGGTCGAGCCCTACATCCAGAAGCTCCTCGGCGCGGGGCACAAGGTGGCGATCTGCGAGCAGGTGGAGGACCCGCGCGGGGCCAAGGGTCTGGTCGACCGCGACGTGGTGCGGGTGATCACGCCGGGCACGATCGTCGAGGAGGAGAGCCTCGACCCCCGCGTCCCGAACTTCCTCGCGGTGCTCGCCGACGAGCCCGGCGGCTTCGGCCTGGCGATCGCCGAGGTGTCGACGGGCGAGCTCCGCGCCACCGAGTTCGCGACGGACGCCGACGGCGTCCGCGGCGGTCAGGTGGAGCGGCGCGAGGCGCTCGACGCCGTCGCCGAGGAGCTGGTGCGGCTCGGCGTCCGCGAGCTCGTGCTGCCGAGCGAGACGGCCGAGCGGCTCGGGCGCCTCGGCGAGCGCGCGCCGGCCGTCTTCCGGAGCCTGATCCCGCGCGCCTGGTACGACGCCGCGGAGGCGACCGGCTGGCTGGCGTCGGCGGCGGGCGCGGAGACGGCGCCGGCGCTCGGACCGGCCGCGCTCGCGGCCCTCGGGGGGCTGCGCGCCTACCTGCGCGAGACCTATCGCGGAACGCTTGGCCACCTGCGCGTGCCCGAGGTCCACCACCCGCACGACGCGCTGGTGCTCGACGAGGTGACACGGCGGAACCTGAGCCTGCTCCACGGCACTCGCGGCGAGCGCCGCGGCTCACTGCTCGGGGTCCTCGACCGCGCGGCGACCCCGATGGGGAGCCGCACGATCCGGCGCTGGCTCTTGGCGCCGCTCACGAGCTGCGCCGCGATCGGCCAGCGGCTGGACGCCGTCGAGGCCCTGGTCGAGACGCCGGCGCTGCGCGGCGCGGTGCGCGACCAGCTCGCCGGCATGGGGGACGTCGAGCGCCTCGCGGGGCGGATCGGGGCGCGGCGCGCCGGGCCCCGTGATCTGACGCGGCTCGCGGCGACGCTCGAGCGCGTCGAGCGCATCCGCGCCGACGTCGCGGGCGCCGCGGGGCTGCTCGGCGCGCTCGCGGGCACGCTCGACGCCTTGCCGGCGGTGCGCGCGCGCATTGCCGGCACGCTGGTCGACGAGCCGCCGGCGGCCGTCCGTGCCGGGCCGATCGTCCGGCCGGGATGCCACCCCGAGGTCGACGAGCTGCGGGACCTGGCGCGCGACGGCAAGGGCTGGGTCGCGACCTTCGAGGCGCGCGAGCGCACGCGCACCGGCATCGGCTCGCTCAAGGTGCGCTACAACCGCGTCACCGGCTACACGATCGAGGTGACGAAGGCGAACCTCGCGCTGGTGCCCGAGGACTATGTGCGCAAGCAGACGCTGGCCGGCGGCGAGCGGTTCGTCACCGCCGAGCTCAAGGACCAGGAGCGGCGCCTGCTCGGCGCCGAGGAGCGACTGCGGCAGCTCGAGGCCGAGGTCTTCGCCGCGCTCCTCGACGAGGTCGCGGGCGCGCAAACGGCGCTCGGCGAGAACGCCCGCGCGCTCGGCATGCTCGACGCGCTCGCCGCCCTCGCCGATCTGGCGCACGATCGGGGCTACGTCCGGCCCGAGCTCGACCACGGCGACGCGATCGTCATCACCGACGGCCGCCATCCGGTGCTCGAGGCCGCGCTCGGGGAGCCGTTCGTGCCGAACGACACCACGCTCGACGCCGAGCAGCAGATCCTTTTGATCACCGGGCCCAACATGGCCGGCAAGTCGACGTACCTGCGCCAGGTCGGCCTGATCGTGCTGATGGCGCAGATGGGCAGCTTCGTGCCGGCGGGCGCGGCGCGCATCGGGGTGGTCGACCGCATCTTCACGCGCGTCGGCGCCTCCGACGACCTGACGGCGGGCGACTCGACGTTCATGGTCGAGATGCGCGAAACCGCCAACATCTTGCGCGACCTGACCGAGCGTAGCCTGGTCCTGCTCGACGAGATCGGGCGGGGTACCAGCACCTATGACGGCATCGCCATCGCGTCGGCCGTGACCGAGTACCTCCACGACCGCGGCCCCGGCCCGAAGACCCTGTTCGCGACGCACTACTCCGAGCTCACGGCCCTAGCGCGGGAGCGTCCCCGGGTGCGTAACTACTCGGTGGCCGTCAAGGAGTGGCAGGAGCAGGTCATCTTCTTGCGGCGCATCGTGCCGGGGCCGGCCAGCCGGAGCTACGGGGTGGAGGTCGCGCGGCTGGCGGGCCTGCCCCCGACAGTGCTAGAGAGGGCACGGAGCCTGCTCGCCACGTTCGAGCGCGGCGAGTTGGCGTCGGAGGGGCAGGGCGCCGTGTCGGCGGCCGATCCGGGAGGGTCGCGTCAGCTCGGGCTCTTCGCCCGGCCGCCGTCGGCGGTGGAGCGACGGCTGCGGGCGCTCGACGTGACGCGCATGACCCCGATCGAGGCGCTGACCGAGCTGCACGCATTGGTGGAGGCCGTGCGGGGTGGAGGAGAGGATGGCGGGGACGAGCGCGAGTAGGAGCCCGGCACACCAGGGTCTCGTACGGCGCGGCCGCGCGCGGCGTGACGTGCGCCTGCCGGCGATGAGGCTCCTGGCCGGACTGGCGGTCCTGATGTCGGCCGCGGCGGCCGTGGCGGAGCCGGTCGAGCCGGCGCGCGTCGAGCGCGTGCGGTACGAGGCCGACGGGCGCCAGACACGGGTCATCGTCATGCTCTCGCGCGTCGTGCCGCACGAGGTGATGGTCCTGCCCGGCGATGCCCAGCGCGGCAGCCGCCAGCGCCTGGTCGTGGACCTCTCGAACGCCCGTCTCGGGCCCGCGGCCCGTGTCCCGATGGGCGCCGAGCACGGCATCCTGCAGCGCATCCGCACCGGGCAGTTCACCGCGCGGACGGCGCGCGTCGTCCTCGATCTCGCCGGGGTCGGGACGCACTCGGTGGTGGCGCTCGACAACCCGCCCCGGCTGGTCATCGACGTGGCGGCGCCGCCGGGGACGGTGATGGCGCGCCCGCGGGCGCCGGAGCCACGGCCGCCGGCGCCCGCAGAGGCGCGGACGGCCGTGATGCCGCCGCCCGCCGCGGCGGCGCAGGAGACGCCGCCGCGGACGGATGCCCCGATGTCTACCGCCCGGACGGCGAAAGTCGCAACGCCGGGCGCCGAGAGCGCGGCGCGCGGCGCGCCGGCGCCGCCACGGCCGGCGGCGGTTGCGGCCGTCGAGCGCGCCCCCGCGGCGGCGCCCGTAGAGCCCCCGCCGCGCCTGCGAGCCGAGCCGCCGCCCGTGCCGCCGCGGGTGATGCCGCCGCCGTCGGTCGCCGAGGAGGATCTCGCCGCCCCGACGCTGGACCTCGCGCCGCCCGCGCCGGCGCCGCGCCCGGAGGTCCGCGAGGCCGCGGCCCCGTCACCCGCCGCGACGGCGCGCCGCCAGCGATTGGCCCCGCCGCTCGCGCCCGCCCCCCCGTGGCGGATCGTTCTCGACCCGGGCCACGGCGGCAACGATCCGGGCGCGCGCGGCGTCGACGGCATCCTTGAGAAGGACGTGACGCTCATCATCGCCCGCAAGCTCAAGCGGCGTCTCGAGGACGAGCTCAGCGCCACGGTGCTCCTCACGCGCGACGGCGACGCGACGCGCTCGCTCGCCGAGCGCACCGCCTTCGCCAACGCCAGCCGCGCCGACCTCTTCCTCTCGATCCACGCCAACGCCGACGACGCCGGCAAGCTGCGCGGCATCGAGACCTACACGCTCAACAACTCGAACGATCGCGCCACGATCCGGCTCGCGAAGATGGAGAACGGGCCGCACCTCCGGGTGGGCCGCGGCGACCTCTCGTTCATCCTGAGCGACATGGTACAGTCCAGCAAGGAGGAGGAGTCCATCGCCCTGGCGGAGCGCGTGCACAGCCGGCTGCTCTCGCGGCTGCGGTCGCGCTACCCCGACGTGCGCAACCTCGGCGTCAAGAAGGGACCGTTCTACGTGCTGGTAGGTGCCTACATGCCCTGCGTGCTCATCGAGACCTCGTTCCTGAGCCACCCCGTGGAAGGCCGGCGGCTCGCGTCGGAGGAGTACCAGGCCGACGTCGCCGAGGGTGTGTTCCTCGGCGTCCGCGACTTCCTCGAGGATGCGCGCCTCGCCAAGACGCTCTGACGCCGCGGCCGATGCGCTGATCGGGGGCGCGCTGCCCGAGCTGCCGGCCGTCGGCGGCGACGAGGATCTGAGCGCCCTCGCGAAGCGGTATCTCGCCGAGGTCCACGAGCACCTCGCGGCGTGCCACCGGGCCGGGGCGGGCGGGTGTGCGGTGGTCGAGGCCTACACGGCGTCGGTCGACCGGCTGGTGCTCTTCCTCTTCGACTCCGCGACGGAGCGCTACACGCGGCGCGCGGTGCTCCTCGACCACCGCTGCACGGTCGCCGCCCAGGGCGGGTACGGGCGCTACGAGCTCAACCCCGCCTCCGACATCGACCTCCTGGTGCTGTATCCATGGAAGGTGAACCCCTACGTCGAGACCGTGGCGGAGGTCATCCTCTACACGCTCTGGGACGCGGGGCTCGTCGTCGGGCACGCCAGCCGCACGCCGGCGGGGTGTGCCCGGCTCGCGCAGCGCGATCTCAAGGTCAAGACCGCGCTGCTCGACGCCCGCTATCTCGCGGGCGACGAGGCGCTCTATCGCGAGTTCGAGACCAAGATGGAGTCGGACGTCCTCAAGAAGAACGCCTCCGGCTTCTACCAGGAGAAGCTGGCGGAGAGCCGCGAGCGCCATCGCCTGCACGGCGACTCGGTGTACCTGCTCGAGCCCCACCTGAAAGACGGCCCGGGCGGGCTCAGGGACATCCACACCGCGATGTGGCTCGCCAAGGTGAAGTACAAGGTGAAGACGCGCCGGGCGCTGGTGCAGAAGGGGGTCATCACCGAGCGCGAGGAGGACGCCATCGCGGCGTCGCAGGACTTCCTCTTCCGGGTGCGGAACGCGTTGCACTTCGCGACCGGCGCGCACCAGGACCGCCTGTCGTTCGACGTCCAGGACCGCATCGCGGCCGAGCTCGGCTTCGGCGAGGAGGGCACGCGCGAGGCGCTGGTCGCCTTCATGCGGACGTACTACGAGCATGCCGCGACGGTGCGCCGCTTCTCCGACACCATGATCGAGCGCTGCACCGAGCGCCCGCCCCCGTACCGGCTGATCGGCCGCGTCACCGGCCGCGAGATCCGCGACGGCGTGCAGATCTTCAACCGCACCCTGTCGGTGCGCGGCCCGGAGGTCATCCGTCAGGATCCGACGAACCTGGTGACGCTGTTCCGCGAGGCGCAGCGTCACGGGGTGCCGCTCACCCAGGGCACGAAGCACCTGATCCACGAGCACCTCGGGCTGATCGGCGACGCCGAGCGCGGCGACCGCGCCTACACGCAGCCCTTCCTCGACATCCTGGCGTGGCGGCACGACGTCTGGGAGACGCTGCGGGAGATGCACACGGTGGGCGTGCTGTGCCAGCTCTTCCCGGAGTTCGCGCGCATCGACCGCCTGGTGCAGCGCGACCTCTACCACATATACACCGTCGACGAGCACTCGCTGCGCGGCATCGCCGAGCTCGAGGGGCTGCGGCGCGGCGACTACAAGACGTCGGCCCCGCTCCTGACCGGCGTCATGCGGGAGATCGACCGGCACGAGGTGCTCTTCCTCGCGATGCTCTTTCACGACATCGGGAAGGGGCACGGGGAGGGGCACTCGGAGCGCGGCGCGCTCCTGGTGCAGGACGTCATCGCGCGCCTGCCGGTCCACGAGGACGACGCCGCGCAGTGGGAGCTGCTGGTGCGCCACCACCTCCTGATGTCGCACCTGGCGCAGCACCGCGACACCCACGACCCCGGCCTGGTGCGGGAGTTCGTGCGCACGGTGGAGCGCGAGGAGAACCTGCGCTCGCTGTACGTCCTCACCTTCGCCGACATGCGGGCCGTCGCGCCCAAGGTCTGGAACAACTGGCGCGACGTGCTCCTCGGCGAGCTCTACATGCAGGCGATGACCCTCTTCGAGCAGGGCGGCCGCGCGGACGACATGGCGGCCCGCGCCGAGCGGGTGCGGCAGCGTCTGCGGGCGGCGGTCGAGCCGGCGCGGCAAGCCGCCTTCGACGGGTTCCTGGCGTCGATGCCCGAGCGTTACCTGACGAGCACCCCCGAGGCACGTATCCCGGCGCACTTCGAGCTGATGAACCACCTGCGCGAGGAATGGAGCGTGCGCCCGGAAAGCGAGCACCGGCACCTCTTCGTCACCGATCTCCGCCACGTCCCGGAGTCGGAGTACAGCGAGTTCTCGATCTGTACGCCCGACCGGCCGGGACTCTTCGCGATGGTGGCGGGAGTGGTCGCGGCGCAGGGCATGAGCATCCTCGGTGCTCGCGTCACGACCTCGCGCGGCGGGATCGCGCTCGACACCTTCCGGATCGGCCACCTCGATCAGCGCGAGCGGGTGCTCGACGCCGACCGGTGGGACCGGGTGCGGAGCGTGCTGGCGCAGGTGCTGCGCGGGCAGGCGGACGTCGAGGAGCTGGTCCGCGCCTCGCGGCGCCCGTCCATCCTCGAGCGGCCCGCGCGCCCGCACGTCGAGACGCGCGTCGTCGCCGACAACGAGGCGTCCGACGCCCATACCGTGCTCGACGTGATCACCGGCGATCGCGTCGGCGTCCTGTTCGCGATCACGCACTGCCTGCACCGCCTGGGGCTGGTCATCCACCTCGCGAAGATCACCACCCAGGTGCATCAAGTGTTCGACGTCTTCTACGTCACCGACGCCGAGGGCGCGAAGATCGTGGACGAGGCGCGCCTGGCGTCGATCCGGACGGCGTTGCTGCAGGCGCTCGAGGAGTTCGCGGTTGCTCCCGGAGCCGGCGGATGAGCGGCCGGGACCGGACGCCGCGCGGGGCCGCGCCCGGCGCGGAGCGGCGGCAGGGGGTCACGGCGCTCGATCGGTGGAGCGACCGCTTCCTCGCCTTCCTCGCGAGCGAGCGCGGCCTGGCGCGCAACACCGTCGAGGCCTACGGACGCGACCTGGCGCGCTTCACGGAATGGGCGGTGGCCGCGCGCGCCGACGCGCCGGCGGCGCTGACGCCGGCACTCTGCCGCGCGTTCCTCGGCGCCGAGCGGCGCCGGGGCCTCGGAACGCGCAGCCTCGCGCGGGCGTCGGCGGCGCTCCGCGGCTTCGGGCGCTACCTCGTACGCGAGCGCGTGCTGCGCGCCTCGCCGGCGGAGGAGTTGCGCGTCCGGCAGGCGCCCGGGCCGCTCCCCCGGGCGCCGGGGGTGGACGACGTCCGCATCCTCCTCGCCGCGCCGCCCCCGGACACGCCGCAGGGACGGCGCGATCGCGCCATGCTGGAGCTGCTATACGGCGCCGGGCTGCGGGTGTCCGAGCTGATCCACCTCCGCGACGTCAACCTCGACCTCGACGCCAACTGCGTCCGGATCGTCGGCAAGGGCGGGCGCGAGCGCGTGGTGCCGCTCGGACGGCCGGCGCGCGCCCGCCTCGACGACTACGTGGCGCTCGGGCGGCCGACGCTGGCGCGCGGCGCGCGCGCGCGTCCGGAGGTCTTCCTCTCGCGCGGCGGCGCCCCGCTCTCGCGGCAGATGGTGTGGAAGCTGCTGAAGACGCACCTCCGGCACGCGGGCCTGGACCCGGACGTCTCACCGCACAGCCTGCGGCACGCCTTCGCGACGCACCTCCTCGACGGCGGCGCGGACCTGCGGGCGGTGCAGACGATGCTGGGACACGCGGACATCGGGACGACGCAGATCTATACGCACGTCGCGCCCCGGAGGCTGCGCGAGGTGCACCGGCGCTTTCATCCGCGCGACGCGCCGCGCGCGTTGCGCCGCCGGAACCCAGTTGTTAGGAACAGTCATGGGAAGTCCTGACGGGATCCTGGAGTTCGTGCGCCAGGTCGCCCTGTGGGCGGTGCCGTTGCTGGCCGCGGTCATCCTGCACGAGGTCTCCCACGGGTTCGTCGCGCTCAGGCTCGGCGACGACACCGCGCTCCGGATGGGCCGGCTCACTTTGAACCCGCTGCCGCACATCGACCCGGTCGGGACCGTGCTGCTGCCGGGCTTCCTGCTGTTCGTGGGCTCGCCCTTCCTGTTCGGGTACGCTCGTCCCGTGCCGGTGGACTACCGCCGCCTCCGGGATCCGCGGCGCGACATGGTGCTGGTGGCGCTGGCGGGGCCGCTCACCAACGTCACCCTGGCGCTCGCGAGCGCCGTCCTGCTGCGCCTGCTCGCGGACCTCGACGGCGCGCCCCTGGGCACCGGCGCGCTCGGCCCGCTCGCGCACGTCGCCCTCTACAGCGTCGTCATCAACGTGGTCCTGGCGGTGTTCAACCTGCTGCCGATTCCGCCGCTCGACGGCGGGCGGGTCCTGACCGGCCTGCTGCCCGTCGCCTACGGGCGCCTGGTTGCGAGCGTCGAGCCGTTCGGCTTCCTGATCGTGGTCGCCCTGCTGGTGACGGACTCCCTGCGCGTCGTGGTCGGCGCGCCGGTGCGGCTGCTCCTCGGCGTGCTGCTGTGAGCGCGCGCACGGCGCCGCGGATCGTGAGCGGCATGCGGCCAACGGGGCGCCTGCACCTCGGCCACCTGCTCGGCACGCTCGCCACCTGGCGGCGGCTGCAGCGGGAGGCCGAGTGCTTCTTCTTCGTCGCCGACTGGCACGCGCTCACGACCGACTACGACCGCGCCGAGAGCGTGCCTGCGCACGTCCTCGAGATGGTGATCGACTGGCTCGCCAGCGGCGTCGACGCGGACCGGGCGACGATCTTCCTGCAGTCGGCCGTGCCCGAGCACGCGGAGCTGCACCTGCTGCTCTCGATGATCACCCCGGTCGGATGGCTCGAGCGCGTGCCGACGTACAAGGAGACCCAGCAGCAGCTCGCCGATCGCGACCTCTCGACGTACGGCTTCCTCGGCTATCCCGTCCTGCAGGCCGCCGACATCCTCATGTACCGGGCGACCGGGGTGCCGGTCGGAGCCGATCAGGTGCCGCACGTCGAGCTGACGCGGGACATCGCGCGCCGGTTCAACCACGTCTTCGGCGACACCTTTCCCGAGCCCGAGGCCGTCCTTGCCGAGACGCCCCGCGTGCCGGGCCTGGACGGGCGCAAGATGAGCAAGAGCTACAACAACGCCGTCTTCCTGGCGGACTCGGCGGACGAGGTGAAGGCCAAGCTGTCGCGTATGATGACGGACCCGCGGCGGGCGCGCCGGAGCGACCCGGGCGATCCCGCCGACTGTCCGGCCTACACGCTCCATCGCGTCTACTGCACCCCCGAGGAGCTGCGGTGGGCGGCGGAGGGCTGCCGCTCGGCCGGCATCGGCTGCCTCGAGTGCAAGCAGGTGATGATCGCGCGCGCCGAGATCGAGCTCGGGCCCATCCGCGAGCGCCGGGCGGCGCTCGCGGCGCGGCCGGACGACGTCCGGGACGTGCTCGCGAGCGGCTCCCGTCGCGCGCGCGAGGTGGCGCGCGCGACGATGGAGGACGTACGGGCCCGCGTCGGCATGGGGGGAGGCGTATGAGCTACCGTGTGAGCCTCGAGGTCTTCGAGGGCCCGCTGGATCTCCTGCTCCACCTGGTCAAGAAGGCCGAGGTCGACATCTACGACATCCCGATCGCGCGCATCACGGATCAGTACCGGCAGTACGTCGAGCTCCTGGGGGAGATGAACCTCGCGGTGGCGGGCGAGTACCTGGTGATGGCCGCGACCCTGACCCACATCAAGTCGCGCATGCTCCTGCCGCCCTCCGAGGACGACGCCGAGGAGGCCGAGGACGACCCGCGCGCGGCGCTCGTGCAGCAGCTCGTCGAGTACCAGCGCTACCGGGAGGTGGCCGCGGCGCTCGGCGAGCGCGAGGTGTTGGCGCGGGACGTCTTCAGCCGGCCGCCGACCGAGCGCGACGCCGGCGACGGCGACGGGCTCCGCCTGAGCGACGTCACGACGGCGGATCTCCTCGAGGCCTTCCGGGAGGCTCTCGAGCGGGCGGCGCGCGACCGCTTTCACGAGATCATCACCGAGAAGGTCTCGGTGGCGGAGTGCGTCGCGTTGATCCTCCGTCGGCTCGAGACCGACGGCAGCTTGCGGTTTCGCGACCTCTTCACGGGCGCGGTGAGCCGCGGGCGTATGGTCGCGACCTTCCTCGCCCTGCTCGAGCTCGTGAAATGCCAGGCGGTGCGGGCGCGGCAGGACGAGGCGTACGGCGAGATCCTGCTGTTCCGGGGACCGGCGACGGCCGAGGCCCTCGGTGAGATCACATGACGCGGGGGGGAGAGACCGATGAGCGAGCACGGCGAGACGCCGGCGACCGAGCTGGTGGAGACGGCGGAAGCCACGGAGGCGGACGAGCGCCTGGTGGCGATCGTGGAGAGCGTGTTGTTCGCGGCGGGCGAGCCGCTCACCCTGGCGCGGCTCGCGGATGCCGTCCCGGGGCCGAGCCGCGCCGAGCTGCGCGGCGCGCTGGCGGCGCTCGCCGAGCGTGGCGCGCGCGAGGGGCGCGGCGTGCGGTTGATGGAGGTCGCGGGCGGCTACCAGCTCCGGACCGCGCCGGAGTACGCCCAGTGGGTGCGGCGCCTCTTCCAGCAGAAGCCCTGGCGGCTGACGCGCGCGACCCTCGAGACGCTTGCGATCGTCGCCTACAAGCAGCCGATCACGCGCGCCGAGATCGAGGCCATTCGCGGGGTCGACGTCGACAGCGTGCTGGCGTCGCTGCTGTCGCGCAAGCTGGTGCGGATCGTCGGGCGCAAGGAGGTCGTGGGCCGTCCCCTGATCTACGGCACGACGCGTCAGTTCCTGGAGGTCTTCGGCCTGCGGGATCTCGGCAGCCTGCCGGCGCTGAGCGAGGTCGTGCAGCCGATGCCCGACGGCGTCGCCGCCGGCGCGGCCGCCACCGGAGGAGACGCGGATGGTGAAGGCGATCCCGACGGGCCGGGAGCCGATGCTTCGGCTGCAGAGGATCCTCGCGGAGGCGGGGGTGTGCTCGCGGCGGGCGGCGGAGGAGATGATCCGGCAGGGTCGGGTGGCGGTGAACGGCCGGACGGTGACGGTTCTCGGCAGCAAGGCGACGCCGAGTGACCGGATCACCGTCGACGGCAAGCCCCTGCCGCGCCGGCGCCGGCCGGTCTACCTCGTCCTGAACAAGCCGGCGGGGGTCGTCACCACGGCGCGGGATCCCGAGGGGCGTCCCACGGTGGTCGACCTCGTGCCGCGCGAGCTCGGCCGGGTCTTCCCGGTCGGCCGCCTCGACGTTCGCTCGACCGGCCTGGTGCTGCTCACCAACGACGGCGCGCTGGCCGAGCGCCTGGCGCATCCGCGGCACCACGTGCCGCGCGAGTACCGCGTGAAGGTACACGGCGCCCCCGACGAGCAGGCGCTGGCGCGCGTCCGCCGCGGCATCGACCTCGAGGACGGACGGAGCGCGCCGGCGAAGGTCTGGGTGGAGGGTCGCCTGCCGACCAAGACCTGGCTCCGGGTGGTCGTCGTCGAGGGGCGGCCGCACCTGGTGCGGCGCCTGTGCGAAGCGATCCGGCTGCGGGTGGACAAGCTCGAGCGCGTCGCGCTCGGCCCGCTCCGGCTCGGACGGCTGCCGCGCGGCGCCCTCCGGCATCTCACGCCCGCCGAGATCGCGGGGCTGCGGCGAGGGCCGCGTGCCGACGCTGCGGAGCGCCCCGGCGGCGCGGCGCGTCATCGGCGTGCGCAGGTGCGCAGCGACCGACGGCACGCGCGCGGCCCGCGCGCCTGACGCGGAGTCTACGCAGGCAGATGGTGCGTTGCGCGCCATCACCGCGGCGTCTACAAAGAGCGGGGGTGCTGGACGATGGGGATGGAAGCGCGCAAAGGGCCCGCTCGGGTCTCGGCCACGGCGCCGACGGGCAACGGCTGGGTCTGCTTCTCGGGACCGTTGACGCCGTACGAGGTCGAGACGCTCTACGATCAGATCGCGAGCCTGCGGCGTCCGACCGGTCACGACGTGCACGTCGACGTCGAGCTCGGCGGGACGCCGCGCAACAGCCCCGAGCTGCGCTCGCTCGCCCGGCGCATGAAGCGGCTCGAGCGCCACGGTGTCGTCGTGCACGTGCACGCGCGGCGCCCGCGCCGGCCGTCAAGTTGACACCTCCACGGCGAGGCGATACAGGTCGTCGCTCTTCGGCGCGGGGTGGAGCAGTCCGGTAGCTCGTCGGGCTCATAACCCGAAGGTCGGAGGTTCAAATCCTCCCCCCGCAACTCGGTGAAACGTCCCGTGACTCGTGACGAGTCGCGGGACTTTCTTTTTTCCGGCGCGTGGTGGCAGGTCCGATTGCAGGGCGGCCCGTGCCGTGCCACTCTCGGCGGACCACATTCCAACGGAGCGAGGGCTCGAGCGATGGCGATCAAGGAAGGCGATCAGATTCCCGACGTCAAGTTGACCGAGATGGTGAACGGCGCGCCGACCCCGGTGTCGCTGGCGGAGATCTCGAAGGGCAAGCGCATCGTGGTCTTCGCGGTCCCAGGGGCCTTCACCCCGACGTGCTCGATGAAGCACCTGCCGGGATTCGTCGAGCAGAACGCCGCGATCCGGGGCAAGGGGGTCGACGAGGTGGTCTGCCTGTCGGTGAACGACGCGTTCGTGATGGGTGCCTGGGGCCAGCAGCAGAACGCGACCGGCAAGGTCCGCATGCTCGCGGACGGCAACGGCGAGTTCACGCGCGCCGCCGGCCTGACCATGGACGCCTCCGGCTTCGGGATGGGGGAGCGCTCGAAGCGCTACGCGATGCTCGTGCGCGACGGCAAGGTCGAGAGCTTGCTGGTCGAGCCCGCCGGCGGACTCAACGTCTCGAGCGCCGAGGCGGTGCTCGCCAAGCTGTAGCGGCGCGCCGGGCGCTCAGAGGTTGTGAATCAATCCCCGGACCGAGCCGGGCGAAGAGCGCCGAGCAGCGCAAGGAGCAACCCGCAGGAATACCTGACAAGGTATTCCGAGGAGTTGCGACGCCGCGACGCGACGGCGATCTGAAGCCCGGCGACGGGAGGGGATTGATTCACAGCCTCTCAGGGCAGACGCCGGCGCGGCATGTCCTGACGCCGCAGGCGGATCGGCGCGGCGCGCTCGGCGATCAGCGCGTCCCGGTCCTCGTGGTACGCGAAACACGTGTTGCGCATGCCCGGGATGGACGCGAGCACACGGCGGCGGCGCTCGATGGGGACGTCCTCGACCTCGCGCTCGGCCCGCGGCAGGGCGGCGAAGAAGCGCACGAAGTGGAGCTGGTAGGCGGCCTGCGCGATCTCCACGATGAGCTCGGAGACGCGGTGACAGCCGTGCGGTCCGCCGACGACGGCACGCGCCTGCTGCGTGAACCCACGGCCGACCCGCAAGCCGACCAGGCCCGCGACGTTCGGGCTCGTCAGGTTGCAGACGACGGTGAATGGGCCGTTCCGCACCTCGGAGCGCGCGGCGACGATCTCGAGGGCGGGGTGGAGGATCTCCACCTCGACGTGCACGTCGTGGACCTCGTCCTGGAGAACGGCCGCGATGAGGAAGCGGTTGCCCTCGAGCGGGTAGATGGCGACGCTCTTGGTGCGGTGGAAGACCGCGGTCACCTCGCGCATCGGGCGAGCATAGCGGCCGCGCGCGCCCGTGCAAAGGACGATCAGCCGCGGCGTCCGGGCTCCCGGAAGGCGCAGCCCGCGACGTGGTCGTTCACCATGCCCATCGCCTGCATGAAGGCGTAGACGGTGGTCGGTCCCACGAAGCGGAAGCCGCGGCGGCGGAGATCGGCGGCGAGCGCGCGCGCCGCCGGGGTCGTCGCGGGAATCGCGCGCCGGCTGCGCGGCCCGGGGCCGGAGCGCGGCGGCGGCGCGAAGCTCCAGACGTACCGGCTGAAGGAGCCGTGGTCGCGTCGGACCTCCAGCACCCGGCGCGCGTTGTGGATCGCGGCCTCGATCTTGCCGCGGTGGCGGACGATCCCGGCGTCCGCCAGCAGGCGCCGCACGTCGCGCGCGCCGAAGCCGGCGACGACGACGGGCTCGAAGCCGTGGAACGCGACACGGAAGCGCTCGCGCTTGCGCAGGATCGTGATCCACGCGAGCCCGGCCTGGAAGCCCTCGAGCACGAGCTTCTCGTAGAGGCGGCGGTCGCGCCGGACCGGGCGTCCCCACTCGCGGTCGTGATAGCGGCGGTACAACGGGTCGGTGCCCGCCCACCAGCAGCGGCGGGCGCCGTCGGGGTCGACGATGACGGCGGCGGTGTGCGCGTGGGACGGCATGGGTTTGATGATGCGCGGACCCTCGTATAGCACACGCGGTGGCCGAGGGCCGCCGGGAGGAACGCGACGATGGCGCAGCAGTTCGTGTACACGATGAAGGGGCTTCGCAAGGTCTACCCGCCGGACCGCGAGGTGCTGCGCGACATCTGGCTGTCCTTTCTGCCGGGCGCGAAGATCGGCGTCCTCGGCGCCAACGGCTCGGGCAAGAGCACCCTGCTCCGGGTGATGGCGGGGATCGAGACCGCGTTCGTCGGTGAGGCCTGGGCGGGCGAGGGGGTGCGCGTCGGCCACCTCGCGCAGGAGCCCGCGCTCGATCCCGCCAAGGACGTGCTCGGCAACGTGATGGACGGCGTCGCCGGCACCCAGGCGGTGCTGGCGCGCTTCGAGGAGGTGAGCGCCGCGTTCGGCGAGGCCGATCCCGACGCGATGGAGCGGCTCCTCGAGGAGCAGGGCCGGCTGCAGGACCAGATCGACGCCGTCAACGGCTGGGAGCTGGATCGGACAGTGGAGATCGCGATGGACGCCCTCCGCCTGCCGCCCGGCGACGCCGACGTCGGCACGCTGTCGGGAGGCGAGCGCCGCCGGGTGGCCCTCTGCCGGCTGCTCCTGCAGGCACCCGATCTCCTGCTGCTCGACGAGCCGACCAACCACCTCGACGCGGAATCGGTGGCGTGGCTGGAGCGGCACCTCCAGGAGTACGCCGGCACCGTGGTCGCGATCACCCACGACCGCTACTTCCTCGACAACGTCGCGGGATGGATCCTCGAGCTCGATCGGGGCGCCGGCATCCCCTGGGAGGGCAACTACTCCTCGTGGCTCGAGCAGAAGCGCCAGCGGCTGGCCCGCGAGGAGAAGCAGGAGTCGGCGCGCGCGCGCACGCTCGCGCGCGAGCTCGAGTGGGTGCGGATGGCGCCGCGGGCCCGCCAGGCGAAGAGCAAGGCCCGCCTGAAGGCCTACGCATCGCTGCTCGAGGAGGGCGCGGGCGGGCGGCGCGAGCAGGCCGAGATCTCCATCCCGCCCGGGCCGCGCCTGGGCGACGTCGTGGTGAAGGCGGCGTCCCTCCGCAAGGGATACGGCGACCGGGTGCTGATCGACGGCCTGTCCTTCGCGCTGCCGCCGGGCGGCATCGTGGGCGTCATCGGCCCGAACGGCGCCGGCAAGACGACGCTGTTCCGGATGATCACGGGCGTCGAGCAGCCCGACGCGGGGACGCTGCGCGTCGGCGACACGGTCGAGCTGGCGTACGTCGACCAGCAGCGCGACGTGCTCACGGCCACCAAGACCGTGTGGGAGGAGATCAGCGACGGCGCCGACGTGCTGCGGATCGGCCGCCGCGAGGTGCCCTCCCGCGCCTACGTGGCGTCGTTCAACTTCAAGGGCGGGGACCAGCAGAAGCGCGTCGGCAATCTCTCGGGCGGCGAGCGCAACCGGGTGCACCTGGCGAAGCTCCTGCGGCGGGGCGGCAACCTGCTGCTGCTCGACGAGCCCACCAACGATCTCGACGTCGACACGCTGCGGGCCCTCGAGGACGCGCTGCTCGACTTCGGCGGGTGCGCGGTCGTGATCAGCCACGACCGTTGGTTTCTCGATCGCATCGCGACGCACATGCTGGCCTTCGAGGACGAGGGCCAGGTCGTCTGGTTCGAGGGGAACTACGCCGACTACGAGGTGGACCGCCGCCGGCGTCTGGGCGCGGAGGCCGAGCGTCCGCACCGCATGCGCTACAAGCGCCTCACGCGCTGACGGGACGCGCGCGCCGTCGTCTCGCAGGGCGCCGGGCCGCCGCCACTCGCGCGGTCGAACGCGCCGCGCAGGACGGCGCACCGCTCGTCGTCGAGCGGCTGCCGATCGCACTCCCGGGCCTCGCAGAGGGCGACGCAGAAGGTGAACGCGACGCCGTCGAAGGGCGCGCACATCCCGGCGCGGGCGTCGTCGGTGCCGGGCTCGGAGGCCGCGCCCGTCGCGGGCGCGGAAGCGATGGCGAGTCCTAGCGCACACGCAATGGCAAATGCGGATCGCACGCGCAAAACACGGCAGCAAGCGTCGTGCCGGTACGGAAGCGGCGACATCTACGTTGACGCTTCCGGAGCGCGGGTGTTACGGTGATGCCGTTCGTTACTTTCGTGCCACTGGCACCTGGAGTTGCCACATGACCCGCTCCCTCCTCACCGTCTCCCTCGTCGTCCTCCTTGCCCAGCCGGCGTTCGCCGACGGCGCCAGCGTCTACCGATGGCGTGACGCCACCGGTGGATTGCACTTCTCGAACCGCGCCGACATCGCGCCCGAGAGCGCGACGCCGGTCGACCTGCCGGCGCTGAGCATCAGCCGGCGCGGCCATCCGTACGAGGCCGCCGCCACCGCGTCTCCACCCCGCGGCCGCGCCACCCGGTCCGCCGCGGCGCGCGCGTCCTGCGCCGGGGACGGGCGGGCCCCGTACCTTGCGCGCGCCGTCGTGCGCGGGGCGGCGCCCCGGATCGCGCGCGCCGGGCAGGAGGACAGCTTCACCCTGCTGGTGGACGGGGAGCCCGTGCTCTATGGGCGTGACACCCTCATGCAGCACGTCGCCGGCGTCGACCACGACGACCGTCGTGCCGTCCTCGGCATGGCGGCGCTGGCGTATCCCGACGGGGTGCCCCCGTGCCGTGGCCGGCCGGCCCTCGAGCGCTACGCGGTGTCGGCGGGGCGGCGCCATCGGGCGCCGAGCCTGTGCGACGACTACCGGCGCACGTTCGCGGAGGTCGGCGTCGCCGTCAGCCGCGACCACGGGGTGGCGCAGTCGTTTCGCGCCATCGCGGCGTCGTACGCGGAGACGGCGGCGCGCGGCTACGTGGCCGAGAACGTCGGCGTCGACGAGCCCCTGATCTGGCGCGCCGGCCCGCGCTGGCCGACCCGGCGGGTCGTCGAGCGCCGCGCGCTCGGATCACTGCGCGTGGAGGGCGGCGCGGTGCCGTCGGGACGCACCCTGGTCGAGGAGCCGTGGGGCGTGGCCTTGCCGCCGTGGCTGGTCGACGGCCACATCGCGCAGACCGCGGCGTTGGCGGACGAGACCGAGGCCTTCGTCGAGGAGCTGGCCATCGCGCTCGAGGAGATCGACCTGGCGGCGCAGCGGGCCGGGTGCTGGTAGGGGGGGCACGGCCGGGAGCGCCGGGCGCCGGCTCAGTTCCAGACGCCCAGGTTGTTCGTGCGGAGGATCGTCCCGTTGCACGCCGGGCAGGGAATGTCGGCGGCGAGGCCCTCGAGAAGCTGGAGCGCGCCCTGGCATTCCTCGCAGCGATGCATGTCCTGCTTGTTGGCGAGGTCGACGACGCAGAGCCGCTTGCAGGTTGCGCACACGCCGAGTCCTCCCCAGTAGCGGGTCCGGCCGGCCCGGCCCCATCCCACGGACAGACTGCCGCTGCTGTATCCGCAGCTCCGGCAGGTGAACTCGACGATCGATCCCATGGTCCCTCCCCGCGGTCGGACGTGAGCGGCCAAGGTATGCGGGCGCTTTCGTGGCGTCAAGGAACGACGCCTCCACAGCGGCGTATCGACAACCCGCGGGTGGATTGCTATATCGCCTAGGTTACACTATCCGCGATCCGGCACCGGTCCGTGCCCCGGGCCGGTCGCCGTATCCATGATCAATGATGACGTCGAGCGGCGCGCCGGAGACCCGCTCGACTGAAGGAGTGTCGTGGCAAGAGACGATCTCATTCAGATTCAAGGCAAGGTGGTCGAGGCGCTCGCCGGCGGCCACTTCCGGGTGCAAGGTGACCAGGGCCATTCCTTTCTGGCGCGCATCAGCGGCCGGCTCCGTCGGTACCACATCAAGGTCGTGCCCGGGGACCGCGTGACCATCGCCGTGTCCCCGTACGATCTGAGCC
>Ga0302046_10000704_pt1 | contig 32638 bp, 20 predicted proteins | sample RVTome_11_FD_200261 | JGI IMG/M metagenome (GOLD analysis project Ga0302046, IMG submission 200261) | Soil microbial communities from uranium-contaminated site in the Upper Colorado River Basin, Wyoming, United States - RVT147D111 (version 2) ...
GGTCGCCTTCCACATCGCTGTAGGTGCCGAAATCGTTGACCGAGAGCACCGTGGGGGTGTCCTCGTTGATGCCGAGCGTGTCGTTGGTCGAGGCCGGGGCGTCGTTGACGGCGGCGACGTTGATCGTAACCGTGGCGGCTGCCGAATCAGCGGTGCCGTCATTCGCCACGTACTGGAAAGTGTCGATTCCGGAGAAATCAGGGTCCGGGGTGTAGGTAAACGAGCCGTCGTTATTGAGCACAAGCGTGCCATTGGCAGGGCCGCTTGCCACGACGTAGGTGGAAGTCAACGGGTCGCTGTCGACATCGGTATCGTTGACGAGCACCCCTGCTTGCCCGACAGACTGGGCGCCGCTGAAGGTGAGAAAGCCCGCATCGGCGACGGTCGCATATTGTGCGCTGATCCAATCCGCGGAGCGGGCGACGCTGGAGACACGAATTTCATCCATCATGCCGTCGAAGAAGCGTGAAGCAATATCGGGATTGCCGCCCCAGAGCAAATCATCGCTTGATGCCAAACTCGTCCATAACGCGGGAACATTCTCAGTGGTGAACGTCATGGGGTTGCCATCGACGTAAATAATCACGTTCTTGGTAGCGAAGTCCATCGTTACGGCAAGATGCTGCCACACCTGACCAGTAAAGGGATTGGGGCCCAGGTTGTAATTGCTGCCGTCCGAGCCATCGGGATAGAAGTAGTGGTCACCATCCCCCTGGGAAGCCCATTCGTATCCGCCGTTCGGGGCACCGAAGCGGTTGCTGCTGCTCATGACGATCTGGTAATCGCCGTCTACTGCGGCGTCGAACCAAACCCAGAGGTCAAAGGTTGCTTCTGCAGCGATCGAATCCAGGCTCGCGCTGTCCGGGATGCGAATGAGATCATCAACTTCATCAAAATCCAGGCCCTTGCCTATTCTCGCGTCGACAAGATCAGCAGCGTTCATGCCGCCTTCGGTCGCTCCGTCGTTGTCGTTGGCGGTACTATCTAGAATCTCACCCGGCGCGCCGGTCGGCGTGTTGTCGAGATGCCAGACGGCCTCGTAGCCGTTGCTCCAGACCGCAGTCGCATTCTGCCCATCCGCGGCGCCGGTGTTGCCGTAGTACATCCAGATCGAGTCGGTATTGCTGTTCGCGTCGATCGTCGGAACCTTGACCCAGACGTACGAGGTGCCGCCAGGCGCGGCATCCCAGGCTTCGATCTCGTAGGCGAGCTCGATCTGGCCGCCGCGATCGTCGAAGAAGCGCAAATCCGTTCCGTCAGCCTTGAGAACGCTGGTGTCGATGTTCACGCCGTCGGTCAGCGTGACGAGAATCGAGAAGTCGTCCAGCTGGGCGCGTCCGGTGTTGTCAATAGTGAGCTGCTGGCGTTGCGTCCACCCGGTGTCCCACCAGTCAGCGGTGAGGGATGTGTCCTCGGCGATCGTGTAGGAATCGGGATTTGCCACCGGCGCTATGTTGGCTGCATACCCGACGAGCAGGGCGTTCGCGAATGAATCGGGGCCCTCGCCCGGCACGCCGCTATTGTTCGCAGAGATGTCGGTCGTGTTGTTCCACGCTATCTTGTGATCACGATCGGTGTCCGCGCCCTCTCCATCGTCATCGTTGACATGAACTTCGATGCCGATAAAGTCGCCGCCCGAAGGGGAAGTGACAAAGCCGAACACCTCTTCCCACGGAATTGCGGCCTCGAGCCGGTAACCCGACCCGGTGGCAACCATGCTGAAGGTGACCTGATCGGCCCTGCCGGCGGGAGAATTGCCGGGCGTGAAGGCGGCGAGGTCGTTCCATCCGAAAATGTACTGGATGTCGTTTACGCCGTCGTAGTTGGCCCCCTTGAGGTTATCGCCGTCGATGTAGATCTCGATCGAATCGTCATGCCACGGGTTGGCGCTGTCGTTAAGCAGCACGTCGTCCGTCACGTCGACCAGGACGTAAAGGTTGGTATCGTCCCAGAGGGCTTTCCAGCTGCCGGAGAGGTCCGCGGAACCGGCGGGCTGGGTTCCGGCATCCAGAAGAACATTGCCGATTCCGTAGGTGGTCGCACCGGCCCAGGCGGCCTCGCCCGCGCCGCCATCGATCGTGAACGCGCTGGTCGTCTTGTCGATCGTGATCTCGGTGACTCCGGTTGGCGACGCGCCCGAAGCGATAACGACGTCCCGCGCATACAGATTGGAGTCGTCCGTTCCGTCATTGACGGTGAAGGTGATCGTGCGTGTCAACACGCTCGTGCCGGTGCTCCCGAAGGTCACGCCGCTTAACGCTGCCTGATACTCGGCCAGCGTCGCGGCGCCCGTGAGTACGAGACGGTTGGCGGTGGATGACCCGTCGACGCTGATTCCGGCAGGAAGGCTGCCCGCCGCCAGAACATCCTGGCCGGCTTCGTAGTTGGCCGTGATCTCGATTACTGCAGACTGCAGCAGCGCGCTGTCGGCATCAGAGACGAGAACGTGCGGGGCGATCGCCTCGGCCGCCCCGCCAAGGGTGTAGACCAGAGCGGTGGTCGTGCCGCCTTCCGCGCTTTCGGCAGGGCCGGTGCCGGTCGGTGGCCCGGCAGTCGGCGTCCAGCTGGCGTCCTTGGTGAACACCAGCTTGTCGACGTACAGATTGTCCTCGCGAACATAAAGGCTGATCGTATGAACGCCCGGGTCGGTGATGATCACGGGGACGAATACGCCGTCAGCGCTAAGGCGCGCCTGCTGCCAGTTCCAGTCGGTCGCGACACCGACCCCGACGCCGTTCCCGCCGGCATCCTGTATGTCGAAGAAATGGTTGTAGATGTAGGTCGGAACGGCCCCGTCGAGACCCAGGAAGAGCGAATCATCGCCGGCACCGCCGGGGGTGTATCCGCGAGTCCAGACGTAGTAGTCGCCTGCCTCCTTGAACTCGACGTGATAGTCAAGGCGCGACGCGCTGGCGTACGCGAGCGCTCCCCCGCCGGTATAAGAGTCCGAATTATCGGAGTCGGACCAGACCCAGCCGCCGCCGCTGGCGGCGGTGGTGGCGCCAGGGGCACCGCCATTGAGCGTCCAGTCGTCGTCGACGCTTGCGATCAGGTTGTCGTAGTTCTCCGCCTCGAAAGCGATGAATTTCTCCGCTGTACTTGGATCTTGCTGGAATGCCTCATCGCTGATGACAGGCGGGTTGTTCGGAGGGGTGACCGTAATTGCGGCGGTATCGGTCGCGGTGGAAAAAGCCGTAGTGGCGCCGTTGGTCGAGGTATCTACTGCGGCGTCTCCGTTGGCGCCGGTCGTCTGGTCCCAGGCACGGAAGGTGATCGCGTTGTTGATCGTGCCGCTGAAGGCCGGTGCGGGCTCGAAATAGACGCGGGTATTGGCGTCGGCCGCGAGCAGCCGCGCGCTGTTGTCGGCGACGGCTCCGAGGGCAAACCAGCTCGTGCCGCCGTCAGTGGAGTACCACCAGGTGCCATTGGTGGTGTCTGCGCCGGTGATGGCGATGCCGAGGAGGGCGCCGGAGTCGGCGTCGGTGACGTTGTCGACCTCTCCGGCGGGCGAGGCGAAGTCGACGAGCGAGGAGACGAGCGTGCCGACTGCGCCGCTCGGCGCGCCCGAGCCTTGCGCGATGTCATCGAGCGCCGGGGCCTGGCCCGCGTCGAGGACCGGGGCGTCGTTTACACCGTTGACCGTGACGGCCACGGTCGCGGTGTCGAAAGCGCCGAGAAAGTCCGCCGCAGTATACGTAAATGTGTCGATGGTGCTGTCACCCGCGGCAAGAGAATCGAACGCCCCGTTCGGATCGTAGGTATGGCTGCCGTCCGCATTGAGCGTCACGAGGGCCCCGGAGGGGAGTGCAACCGGGTTGCCGACATCGGCGCCCGCGCCGTTGACCTCCGTGACCGTGAGGGTCTGCGCGACGGCGGCGAAGTTCGTGGCCGCTTCTGTTGCGTCGAGGGCGTCGGTGTAGAAGCGGAACATCGCCGTCTCACCTTCGAACGGGGTATAGTCGCCGACCACGCCGCCAAAGATGTTTGTCGCGTTGATTGAGCTATTGACCTGACCCAGCCCAGCAGCATTTCCTCCACTCCAGTCGTCGAGCAGCGTTTGGCTGTTGTCCATCGCGACCAGCGTCCCGTTGATGTAGAGGGAGAGCACGTCGGTGGCGCCCGAAGCATCCTTGTCGTAGACCGCGACAAGCTGGATGAACTCGGACGTGATAACGCTGCCGTCACCCGGATCGCCGAGAACGGCCGAGAGATCTGCCGTTACGAACGCAGTTGCCGTGCTTCCGGTCCGGATCGCGAACGTGAGATCGTCGAAACGCGTGTCGAGATCGGCATCGCGGAGAAGAAGCGACAGCCCGGTGCCCGAGCCCCCGGTCTCGAACAGCACATCCTGATCGGTGAGGTCGGACGGTTTGAACCAGAGCTCGAACGTTGCATCCTGCTGGTCTGCGCCGGCAACGGCGGTGCCGAAGTCCGTAGTGTTTGCCCCGCTCGCGATGACGGCAAGGTCGTAGGCCGAGGTGATTCCGGCATAGCCTGTGACGGGGGCGATCGGAGTCACGTTGACCGGAAAGGTCCAGTCGCGCCCGCTTACGGCCGTATCGTCGGCCCAAGTGGTGTTGCCCGTGCCGTCGATGTCGTTCGCGGCGTCGTAGTTGAGAGTCGCGCCGGCGGTGACGGCCGGCGGCGTGAGCGTGTCATTCGCCAGCACTCCGGACGCGGGAACGGAAAGCGGGCTATCCTCGCCCGTTGATCCGGCGTCATCGACGGCGTCTACCACGCTCGTCGCCGCGACGCTCTGGGCGAACTCGGACGTATCAAAGTACTGCGTCGGCACCGGGCCGTCGGTGCGCGTAGCGGTGGCAGTGACGAATTCGCCGTCCACCGTCGGGGCGAGGCCGGTGGCGTTTATGGCCGCGTTGCCCGATCCGTCGGTCGTGACGATGACGAAGCCCAAATAGCGCTCGGCCTGCCCGTAGCCACTCGGGTCGGCCGCCGAGCTCGCGAAGAACTCGATCCGGAAGGACGTATTCGCGAGGCTGTTGAGGCTTCCCGTGACCGTGGTCGTCGCGCCCAGGGATGTTGCGGCCGTGAGCACGGGGAAGTTCTGCAGGTTGTTCGGGCCCGTATCCCCGTCGAGCCCGTCATTCGCCGTGACGTTGTAGGCATCTTGCGTGCCGCCTTCCAGATCGATGCCGATGCCGTCGAAGTTGTTCTCGCCGTCGATGATCTCGTTGCCGAAGATCAGATTGCCGAGGAAGGCATTGTTTACGCTCGATCCGCCGCCGTCGTAGCTGTAAATGCCGTCGTCGTCGGCATAGGCGATGATGTTGCCTTCGCCTGCATTGACGCCGCCGATCAGGTTGTTGCTCGCACCGTTGTCGAGTTCGACGTTGCCGAAGCCCGAGCCCAGCACGTCGCCGCCGCTGTTGGTGCCGAACCAGTTCGCCTGCACCACGTTGTTGTCGGTGCCTGCGCCCGTCAGCCGGACTCCGCCCCAGCTGTTGCCGGCAAGCACGTTGCCCGCTCCGACATCGCCGATCTGATTGCCGGTGGAGCCACCGTCGATACGGACGCCCTCCTGGCCGTTGCCCAGGACGGCGTCTCCGGCGGCGTTCGTCCCGATGTAATTGCCAAGCACCTGGTTGCCGCTGCTCCCGCCCGTGATCCAGATGCCGTTCTCGACGAAACCGGCGATCACGTTGCGATCCGCCGCGCTGGCGCCACCGATAATGTTGTTCGACGTGCCGGAGAGAATCTCGATACCGTTCTGCCCGTTGGTGACGACCGTGGTTCCGCTCGCATCGGTGCCGATCCAGTTGCCGGCGACCACGTTGTTCGAGCTGTTGGTGATGACGATCCCGTCGTCGCTGAAGCCGTGGATCACGAAGCCGCGGATGGTGCTGCCGTCCGCGCCCGCGCCGGAAATTCTGAAGCCGTCATTACTGCCTGCCCCTATGGTAGCGCCATTGAGCACGATCAGCGGATTTCCGGCGAAATCACCCTCCGTCGAGGCATTGATGGTGACCTGATCGGTGATGAAGGGTAGCGCGGATGAGAGGTTGATCGTCTGCACGCCGGCGCCGGAAATGTTGAAAGTGATCGTGTCGGCGCCGGCGGTGTTGTTCGACGCGGTGATGGCCTCGCGCAGGCTGATGAAGCCGTCGGCGCCGCGGTTCTGGAGCAGCGCGCCGATCGAGGAAATGTCCCCGTCGAGCACATCATTGGCCGTGTCGACTACCAGGGTATGCGCATCGGCTCCGGCGCTGTGGTTGCGCTGCACCTCGGCGAGCGAGAGGTCGCGGTCGTAAATCGCGACGAGATGCAGGTCGCCCAGCAGCACGCGGCTTCCCCCCGACTCGTTCATGAGATGGAGCGGGAAGTCGATCCAGTTCGAGAAGGTGCCGGTCTTGTTCTGGGTCGCCACCTCCACGCCGTTCACATAGAGCCGCTCGACCCCGCTCGAGTCGCGCGTGAAGACCACGTGCTGGAGGCTCAAGTCGGCGGTGCCGTCCGCCGATGTCAGCTGGGGATTGCCGTTGTTGTCGGTGGGCAGATCGGTGCGCAACCGCGCGCTCCACTTGTCGCCGTCGCCCGCCGTCGCGCTGCCCTGCGATAGCATGAAGTCACGGTTGCTGGCATTGCTCGACATCGTGACGATGCGCGCCGGCCCGGAATTGGTGAGGTTGGCGGGCTGGACCCACGCCTCGAGCGTGACTTCGTTCGTCGCCGTCAGCGCGTTGTAGATCTTCGTCGCATTGCCTGCGGAAGAGATGATCGTGTCGGTGTCGGCGCCGAAGACGGTGAGCGCGCCGTTCGCCCGCGTGATGCTCACCGCGCCGGGATCGGAGATGGTGAGATCGAGCGGGGTCCCGAAATTCGACTTGTCGAGAACGTTGCCGCTCGTTTCATCGAAGAGGTAGAGCGCGACCACGCTGCCCGAGACGCGATCGTTGTCGATGTTCGTGACCGAGACATCGGCGACATTGGCGGCGGTCAGTGCGTCATACCCCGCGTCCGCGCTGGTAGGGTCGCCGGTCACGATCGTGAAGGCAATGTCGCCGTCGGAGAGCGAATCATCGACCCCCGTGACGGTGACGATTTGCGCGATGTTCCAGTTGCCGGTATCGAAGACGAGCAGCGTCGTCGAGACCTTGCCCTCTGTCAGGTCGCTCGATGAGATCGGAATGAAGACATCCGCGGTCGGCGCTTCGTCGAGCACGACCGTAAAGGTCACAAAGCTGCCGCCCTCGGTGGTCTGCAAGCCTCCGGCCGCGTTGACCGTGATCCCGGGCGCGAGCAGCCCGAACCAATCGCGCTGCGCCGCTTCGGACACCACGATCGGGGCTTGGATTGCACCGGTCAGGTACTCGAGCGCCCAATCGCCGCTCTTGTCGGCATGTCCCGTCCGGTTCTCGCTCGCCGCGACGTCGGCGCCGGTGAGTTCGGCGAGCACATCGACGAGCGCGCGCCCTGATTCAGTCGCTGCCACATTGCAGCCGTAGATCATCACGTCCGCGCCGGGATCGAGCGCCTTGCCCCAGCCTGCGATGGCGTCTGCATACTGGTCTAGGTTGCTGCTCTGAAGCCAAACCCCGCCCAGCTTCACCGCGCCGTCGGTGCCGTGCGAAAGGATGTGAATCGCCTGGACGTTCGCGCGCCCCTTCAAAGCTTCGGATATCTGCTGTATTCCGTCCTGGCCCGGCTGCAGGTAGATGAGATCCGCGTCAGGAGATATGCCCTTGAGGAGCTCCGTAGGATTGCGCACCGCCGAGTCCACGATGACGAGCTCGCGCGCCTCCACCCCAGACCCAGGCGCCAGAAGGTCGGTCAGTGAAGACTCGCTAACCTCTGCGCCGTCCGGTTTGATCTGTTGGGTAGCTGCAAACGAGTCCGTCTCGGGCTGCGTGGCCTCCTGCGGCTCGGGCGCCGGCGCGGATTCCTGCTGGTCAACCGTTGCCGCGGCTGCGCCGTCGAACAGGAACCGGGGCTCCAGCGCGAACATGTGCCGCCGGGGGCGGTGGGTCCGACGTGAGGGCTTGGTTTTCTTCTTTGCCTTGGAGGTCGTCATGAACTCGACAGTTGCTGAATTACTCAGCAGGTTTAAATCTGACAAATAACTTGAGAGTAGTTAACTAACTATTTCACTATTAATGTTATTTACTAAAAAAGGTGGCAATAATGCACAGTTTTCGTCGCCGTATCATTCATTTCGCAACAGATCGAGGCAAAAAGCGTGCAACATCCAAACGCGGGATAATAAATAACTTGTTGAAATTAAACTTGAATAGTTCGTGATATAAGTCTCGAACAGGAGCCAGGCCCGATTGGGAGCACAGCACGAAACTGTTTCACACAAATTTCGCCGGGATATGCGCATCAGGGTGCCGGAAAACCCCGCCAGGGCGGGGGCATTGGTCGAAACGCCCGGCAATGTGGGACAGGCGTCTTCCGTCGTGACGCGCCGGAATAGGGACGACCGCGGGATACGGCCCACGTAAACCGGAGCCGAGTGAGTAGGGCGCCTACGTGGGGGGGCGGGGGTTGGCGAGGTCCGCCACCTGGGCGGCAATACCGCGCCAGGCGCCCAGGGATGAGCTTGGGTCAGGCGCCCCGGTAGAGCACGGGCCGCGGAGGGCCGCTCAGATTCTCAGAGAACCAGGATGACCCGGTAGTCGTTGACGTTGGTGCGGGTCGGTCCCGTGACGACGAGATCGCCCAGCTCGCTGAATACGCCGTAGCTGTCGTTGTTCTCGAGGGCCCGGGCGGGGTCGAGCTTCTTTTTCGCGGCACGTTTGAGCGAGTCGGGGCCCAGTACCGCGCCCGCATTGTCCTCCGAGCCGTCGATGCCGTCGGTGTCGCAGGCGAGCGCGTGGACCCGGTCCATTCCAGCCAGGTTCAGCGCCAGCGCGAGCAGAAACTCGGTGCAGCGGCCGCCTCGACCCTCGCCGCGCATGGTCACCGTCGTCTCACCACCCGATATCAGCGCAACTGGCGATTTCCAGGGGCGGCCGCGTTCTCTAACCTGCCGCGCAAGCGCTCCATAGACCTTCGCCACTTCGCGTGCCTCTCCGGTTACCGAGTCGCCGAGGATCGCGGCATGGATCTTCTGGCCGCTAAAAAAGGCCGCAGCCGCCTCCAGAGACTGCTGCGCTGTGGCGATGACACGGTTCTCAACGCGACGGAAGATCCGGCTTCCCGGCTTGGGCGTTTCGGGAATTTCTTTTTTTGCCCCTCGCGCGAGGTGGTCGAGCACGGTCCGTGGCGCGTCGATTTCGTAGCGGCGGAGAACGTCGAGCGCATCCTGATACGTCGTTGGATCCGGCACGCAGGGCCCGGATGCGATATGAGTTGGATCATCGCCCGTCACGTCCGAGATGATGAGCGCCAGCACCGGCGAGCGCGCCGCGGCGGCGAGCTGGCCGCCCTGGATCGACGACAGGTGCTTGCGCACGGTGTTCATGTCCTGGATTGGCGCGCCGCTTTTCAGGAGCTCACGTGTCGTGGTCTTGAGCTCCTCCATCCCGATCCCCTCCGCCGGCAGCGAGAGGAGAGCGGAGCCGCCGCCCGAAAGCAGAACGAGGAGGAGGTCATTTGGCGTCAACGCCCGCACCCGCTTCAGGATCTCCTGCGCGGCGATCTCCCCATTTTCGTCGGGCACCGGATGGGCGGCCTCGATGACGTTGATCCGATTGGTGAGAAGGCCGTGCTGGTAGCGCGTAATGACCAACCCGTCGAGCGGCGCCTTGGCTGGCCAATTCTGCTCGACGGCGAGCGCCATTGATGCGGCGGCCTTGCCGGCACCGACCACGAGCGTGCGCCCCTTCGGCGGCCTGGGCAGGTGGCGCGGGACGATCTTCATGGGATCGGCCGCCCCGAGCGCGGCATGGAAGCTTTCGAGGAGAAGATCCCGGGGAGACATGGGCCTCGGTTCTAACCCAGGACGGCTTTAATGTACTCGCCGGTATGGCTTGCCTTGTTCCGGGCGATATCCTCCGGGCTGCCCTCGGCAATGACGCGGCCTCCACCTTCGCCGCCTTCCGGGCCGAGATCGATGATCCAGTCCGCAGTCTTGATGACGTCGAGATTGTGCTCGATCACCACCACCGTGTTGCCGTGGTCGCGGAGCCGGTGCAGCACGCGCAGCAGCAGATCGATGTCGTGAAAATGAAGCCCCGTCGTGGGCTCATCGAGGATGTAGAGCGTGCGGCCGGTGTCGCGCTTCGAGAGCTCGAGCGAGAGTTTCACGCGCTGCGCCTCTCCACCCGAGAGCGTGGTCGCACTCTGGCCGAGGGTGATGTAGCCCAACCCGACGTCGAGCAGGGTTTGCAGCTTGCGGGCGATGGCGGGGACCGCTTCGAAGAACACCGCGGCCTGCTCCACCGTCATCTGCAGGACCTCGTGAATGGTCTTCCCCTTGTAACGGATTTCCAGCGTCTCGCGGTTGTAGCGCTGGCCGCGGCACACGTCGCACGCGACGTAGATATCGGGCAGGAAATGCATCTCGACCTTGAGCACGCCGTCGCCCTGGCAAGCTTCGCAGCGCCCGCCTTTCACGTTGAAGGAGAAGCGACCCGCGCCATAGCCGCGCGCCCGCGCCTCGGGCACGCCCGCGAAAAGCTCGCGGATCGGGGTGAAGAGCCCGGTGTAGGTCGCCGGGTTCGAGCGCGGCGTTCGGCCGATGGGGCTCTGATCGACGCTTACGACCTTGTCGAAGAGCTCCACACCGCTGATCGTCTCGAACGGCGCGGGCTCGAGAACGCTGCCGTAGAGCTGGCGCGCGACCGCCTGATAGAGCGTGTCGTTGATGAGCGTCGACTTGCCCGACCCGGAGACGCCCGTCACGCACACGAAGAGACCGACGGGGATGTTGACCGTAATGTTCTTCAGGTTGTTCCCGCTGGCGCCGCTGATCGTCACCTGCCGCTTCGCGCTCACGCGGTGGCGCAGCGCCGGCACCTCGATGCGGCGGCGCCCCGACAGGTACTGGCCCGTCAGGGACTCCGGGTGCGCCGCGATGTCCGCGGGCGTTCCGGATGCGACGACGGCGCCGCCATGCTCGCCCGCGCCGAGACCCATGTCGACGATGTAGTCGGCGGCGGCGATCGCCTCGACGTCGTGCTCGACGACGATGACCGTGTTTCCGGTGTCGCGCAGGCGCTTCAGCGTCGCGAGCAGCCTTGCGTTGTCGCGTTGATGCAGCCCGATCGAGGGCTCGTCGAGCACGTACATGACACCGGTCAGGCCGGAGCCGATCTGGCTCGCGAGCCGGATGCGTTGGGCTTCGCCGCCCGAGAGCGTATCCGCGGAGCGATCAAGGGAGAGATAGTCGAGCCCCACGTTGTTGAGAAACGTGATCCGCGTGACGATTTCCTTGACGATCTTTTCCGCAATGGCCTGCTTCACGCCCGTGAGCGCGAGCGTTTCGAAGAACTCGATGGCGTTTGCAAGCGTCAGCGCGCTGATGTCGTAGATCGCGCGCCCGGCGACCGTGACGTTGCGCGCCTCGCGCCGCAGCCGGGTGCCGCCGCACTCGGGGCAGTGCTGCGTGTTGAGGTGCTTGGCGAGCTCTTCGCGCACCACGGCCGAATCGGTCTCGCGGTAGCGCCGCTCGAGATTCGGGATCACGCCCTCGAACGCGTGCTCGCGCGTGTAGCGGTTGCCGCGCTCGCCGACGTACATGAACTTGATCTTCTCGTCCCCGGACCCGTTCAGCACGGCATCCTTCACGCGCTCGGGGAGCTGTTCGAACGGCGCCTCGATGTCGAACCCGTAGTGGCCCGCAAGCGATTGCAGCATCTGAAAATAGAACTGATTGCGCCGGTCCCAGCCCTTGATCGCGCCCGAGGCGAGCGACAGATTGGGAAACGCGACGACGCGCCGGGGATCGAAGAAACTGACGGTACCAAGCCCGTCGCAGCGCGGGCACGCGCCCATCGGGTTGTTGAACGAGAATAGCCGCGGCTCGAGCTCCGGCAGGGAATAGCTGCAGACCGGGCAGGCGAACTTGGCCGAGAAGAGATGCTCGCGTCCGCTGTCCATCTCCACCGCGAGCGCGCGCCCGTCGGCGTGCCGAAGGGCGGTCTCGAAGGACTCGGCCAGCCGCTGCTTGGCGTCTGCTCGCACCTTCAGCCGGTCGATCACGACCTCCACCGTGTGCTTCAAGTTCTTCTTGAGCTTGGGCAACTCCTCGATCTCGTGGACGACGCCGTCGATCCTCAGGCGCACAAAGCCCTGTGCGCGCAATTCTTCGAAGAGGTCGGCCTGCTCGCCCTTGCGCCCGACGATGAGCGGCGCGAGGATCATGAGACGCGTGTCCTGCGGCAGCTCGAGCACGTGGTCGACCATCTGCGCGACGCTTTGCGCCGAGAGACGGATGCGGTGCTCCGGGCAATGAGGGTCGCCGATGCGGGCAAAAAGCAGCCGAAGGTAATCGTGGATCTCGGTCACCGTGCCGACAGTCGAGCGCGGATTATGGCTCGTTGCCTTCTGCTCGATCGAGATGGCAGGAGAGAGACCCTCGATCAGATCGACGTCGGGCTTTTCCATGAGCTGCAGGAATTGCCGCGCGTAGGCGGAAACCGATTCGACGTAGCGGCGCTGCCCCTCCGCGTATAGCGTATCGAACGCGAGGGACGACTTCCCGGAACCGGACAGTCCCGTCATCACGATCAGCCGGTTGCGCGGCAGATCGATGTTCACGTTCTTGAGGTTATGCGTGCGCGCGCCGCGGACCCGGATGAAGTCCGCGCCCTTTGCAACCTCGGGACCGGAGGGCCGGAGGGGAACGACAGTCGGACGCTGGGTGGCCAATGCGGGGAAAGAGGCGTAGCTAAACCTGTTAATATACCGAAGTTTTTTCGCATTTCCCAACCGTCCGATTTCCCCATGCCGCGCATGAGCCCACACGAGATCCGGGCCGCCGCGAGCCTGGCGAGCATCTTCGGGCTGCGGATGTTCGGCATGTTCGTGATCCTGCCGGTATTCGCAATCTATGCGGAAGGCCTGCCCGGCGGCGACAACCTTACGCTGGTGGGCGTTGCGATCGGCGTCTATGGCCTGACCCAGGCCATCCTCCAGATCCCCTTCGGCTGGTGGTCGGATCGCTACGGGCGCAAGCCCGTGATCTATGCGGGCCTCGCCGTATTTGCTGCCGGCAGCTTCATCGCGGCCCTCGGCATGCACATCTGGGTCGTGATCCTGGGGCGCACGCTGCAGGGAGCGGGCGCCATCTCGGCTGCCGTGATGGCCATGACGGCCGACCTCACGCGAGAGCAGCACCGCACCAAGGCGATGGCCATGATCGGGTCCACGATTGGCGCAACGTTTGCCCTCTCGCTCGTCCTGGCCCCTTGGTTCAACCGGATGATCGGCGTTCCCGGTATTTTCGTGATGACCGGGGTGCTGGTGTTGATCGCAATCTGGGTGGTCTACGCGGTCGTTCCGGACGCGCCGGAGTTCCCGGAGCTTCACAGCGCACGCGGCGGCATGGGCGAATTCTTAGACGTGCTGCGCGACCCGCAGCTCGCGCGCCTCAACTACGGCATTTTCACGCTGCACGCTGTTCTGATGGCGCTTTTCATTGCCGTCCCTCTCGAGTTGCGCGCAGCCGGACTGCCCGTGGACCAGCATTGGGAGGTCTATCTTCCGGTGATGGTGGGCTCCTTCGTGCTGATGGTGCCCGCAGTGCTTCGCACCACTCGCCCGGATCGCCTGAGGTGGATCTTTATCGTTGCAGTGGCAACACTCCTGGTGAGCCAGATCCTCGTGCCCTGGCTCGCCGCGGGGGTCTGGACGATCGCGGCAATGCTTCTTATTTTCTTCACCTCTTTCAACGTGTTGGAAGCGGCGCTGCCTTCGCTCGTGACCCGCACCGCCGCGCCGGGGGCCAAGGGCGTGGCGATCGGTGTTTTCACGAGCCTGCAGTTCCTGGGGACCTTTGCCGGAGCCGCCGGCGGGGGCTATTTGTACGGCCGGTGGGGGGACACGGGCGTGGTAGTGCTCAATGTCTTGCTGCTGGGGCTCTGGCTTGTCATCGCGCGCGGCATCCAGGTTCCCTCTTCCCGCAGCGCGCGCGTCTACGCGCTTAGGGCGCTCGACGGCGCGCAGGCCGACAGGCTGGAAGCAGCCTTAAGGGCGCTGCCCGGCGTGCACGAGGCGCGCGTCGTAAACCATGAACGGCGCGCGTATCTCACGGTGGACAGTGCGGGATTTGACGAAGAGAATGTTGCCAGGCTGATCGCCGGGGCCCCGAAACCGTAATGCGTCATGGGTAGCGGGTAATGCGGCTCGAAGGCTGCTCGGGACGCATCACCCGATGCGCATGACCCATGACGGAAAAGCGTGTCATCCCCGGCCGCGGGCTGGACGTTAATATCTCCTGACCTCACATAAGGACTCCCAAAATGGCATCGGTCAATAAAGTGATACTCATTGGCAACCTCGGCGCGGATCCCGAAACGCGTTACCTGCCGAGCGGGGATGCGGTCACCAATATTCGCGTCGCCACGACCGAGAAATGGCGCGACAAGGGCGGTGAGCAGCAGGAGCATACCGAGTGGCACCGCATTGCATTTTTCGGAAAGCTTGCTGAAATTGCCGGGGAATATCTGAAAAAGGGTTCACCGGTCTACGTCGAAGGGCGCATCCGCACCCGCAAATGGCAGGACAAGGAGGGGCAGGACCGCTACTCCACCGAGATCGTGGCGGACCGGATGCAGCTGCTCGGGGCGCGTGGCGGCGGCACGGGGGAGAGCGCTGCGCGCGAGCCCGCAACGGCGGGCGCAGGCGGGGGCAAGCCCCAGGCGAAGAAGAGCGGGGGCTTCGATCAGATGGACGACGACATCCCCTTCTAGAAGCTCTCGCGGCCGCGGCCCGGACCTGGCCACGCGCCCGTGCTGTGCAGCGGCTCAGGTGCGCGTCGAGTAGTGGCTGAACGCCTGCAGCGCCATTGCGCCCAGCCCGATCGTAAGAGCCAAAAGTATCAGCAAGACGCCGACGTAGGGCACGTGGCGCACGAGCCACAGGATGATCAGCGCAATCGCGAGCATCCCGACGCGCGCCCAGTAGCCGCCTGCGGCCGCCCGCTGCCCCCCGAGCCTGAGCAGGCGTTCCCCGATGAAGAATGCGGCGACCAGGAAACCGGCCAGCAGCGCGACCGCATAAAGCCCCGCCAGCATCAGCGCGATCGGAATGCCGATGATCGTGATGACGAGCAGCAGCATGACCGGAGGCACGCTGAAGAAGATGGCGGTCCCGAGGCCGAGGCTTCCCAGGGGCGAGGCCCGCACCGTCTGGACGGCGGAAGCGGTGAAGCGCGGAAACAGCGCCAGGAGCAGGGCGCCGGCTGCGAGTAGCCCGAACATAAGGAGTGGCCGGAACGGCGGCCAGCCCGGCATGCGCAGCGTGGGCAGCCGGCCCGGCTCACGGATGACGTTTCCCGCCACGCGGGCCCCGGGATGGATCTTGATCGGGGTATTGCTGACGTAGGTGAGGTTGCCGTCGATGCGGGCACTTGGCAGCACCTCGATCGTCGCCCCGAAGAGGTGCACGTTGCCGGTGACGTGCCCGAGCACGAGGACGTTCCGGGCGTAGACCTTGACGTCGTGGAGAAAGCGGCCGGCAACGGCCACGTCACCGCCGGCAAGCCAGGCACGGCCGCCGACCTCGGCGTCGGGCCCGAAGGCAAGGCTCCCGGCGACCACGAGCGCCTCGCCCCGCACTCGTCCGGTCAGCGTCACGAATCCCCCTGCGATGCGCAGGTCCCCTCCGACCCGGCCCCGAACGTCAACCGAGCCGGCTGCCAGCACCGCGTCTCCGTCGATCCCATAATCGACGCTGATTCGCCCGGCAGCGGCGACAAGGTCCCCGTGGACGGGACCTGTCGGCCGCACCTCGGTGCCCGTCATGTAGACGTTGGCGGATTCATCTTCAGGGGCTGCTTCCTGGCCCTGTCCGAGCGCGGGCAGCGAAAGGCTCGCGAGCAGCGAGAGCAAGTAAAGGCAGGTTCGTCCGCGCATTCGATCGTTCACTCCACGACGTTATGTGCCCGCGGGGTGCCGGGCAGGTGGCGCCACGCTATACGGGACCCGCTACGCTTGCAATCCCCGGAACTGTCCCAATATCTGGCTTGGTGCTTTGTAAGCTGTTAAGATATAGCGTTTTTTTTGCGTGGGAGACACCATGCCAATCTACGAATATCGCTGCGGCGCGTGCGGGTTTCAGCAGGAGTTTCTGCAGCGCTTGAATGACGCTCCGCTTACCAACTGCCCGGAGTGCGGCAAGCCCGAGCTCGCCAAGCTCGTAAGCGCCGCGGGCTTTCAGCTCAAGGGATCTGGCTGGTACGCGACCGACTTCAAGAACAAGGGCACGAAACCGGCTGCCAAGGAAAAGAAGGACAAGCCCGCCGAAGGTTCCGGCGGTGACGGCCCGAAAACCGATTCGCCGAAATCCGAAGCCGCGTGTGGTGCTGGCGCTTGCCCGGCATGCAGCTAGCCCTCGCGCCCGAGGTGAGCTCGCGCGACCGAATTTGAGCCCGGCGCAACGGGTTCATGCCGGCGCAAGCGGGCGCGTTCGCAGCGCTTCGTTTCCTGTGCACTTTAGCGCGGTATTGCCGTGACCAAGACCAGCCACATCAGGCGCTATTTCATCGCCGGACTCCTGATCTGGGTGCCGCTCGTCATCACCGTGTGGGTGCTCAACCTCCTGGTTGGCACGCTCGATCAGATTCTCCATTTGCTGCCGCCGCAGTTCCGCACGGAAAACTGGCTCGGTGTGCACGTGCCGGGATTCGGAGTGGCGATGACCGTCCTCGTCGTCTTCGTCACGGGGGTGCTGGCGGCAAATATCATCGGCCAGCGGCTCGTCGCGTTCTGGGAGGGCGTTCTGGCGCGCATCCCGGTCGTCAACTCCATCTACAAGGGCGTGAAGCAGGTGAGCGACACGCTGTTCACCCCCGGCGGACAGGCGTTTCGCAAGGCGTTGCTGGTGCAGTGGCCGCGGGAAGGGACGTGGACGATCGCCTTCCTCACCGGCGTGCCGGGCGGCGATGTCGTATCGCATCTCAAGGGCGACTACGTGAGCATCTACGTGCCGACGACACCCAACCCGACCAGCGGCTATTTCATGATGGTGCGGCGGGCCGACGTGGTCGAACTCGACATGACGATCGACGAGGCGCTGAAATACGTCATCTCGATGGGAGTGGTGGCGCCAAACAGCGTGCGTGCAGCCAATGCCGAGGCGATGATCCGGTCCAAAGCCGTCAATCAGTAGGGAACGTTGTGACCGGTGACCCGTGACCGGTGACCGGTAAAAAAGATCACCCAATGCAGCGGCTGCTGTCCATCACCCATCACCCATCACCCATCACCCATCACTCATCACTCCTCACGATTCTCATGAGAACCGAGTACTGCGGCCTTATCAACCGCAAGCACCTGGGTCAAACGGTGACCGTGTGCGGATGGGTGCACCGGCGCCGCGACCACGGCGGGGTGATTTTCATCGACCTGCGCGACCGCGAGGGCCTGCTGCAGGTCGTGTGCGATCCGGACACGCCCGAGACGTTCCGGACCGCGGATCGGCTGCGCGGCGAGTACGTCATTGCCGTGGCGGGCAAGGTTCGCGAGCGGCCGGCCGGGACGGTGAATCCCGACCTGCCGAGCGGCGAGGTCGAGGTCCTGGCTCGCGAGATCACCATCCTCAACCCGTCGCTCACGCCGGCCTTCCAGATAGACGAAGAGAGCCTCTCGGAGACGGTGCGCCTCGAGCACCGCGTGCTCGATCTGCGCCGGCCCTTCATGCAGGGCAACCTGAAGCTGCGCTACCGCGCGGCGATGGCAGTGCGCAGGTTCCTCGACAGCGAGGGGTTCATCGATATCGAGACGCCGATGCTGACGCGCTCAACACCCGAGGGCGCGCGCGATTACCTGGTGCCCTCGCGCGTGCACGCCGGCCAATTCTATGCGCTGCCGCAGTCGCCGCAGCTCTTCAAGCAGATGCTGATGATGGCGGGCTTCGACCGTTACTACCAGATCGTGAAGTGCTTTCGCGACGAGGACCTGCGCGCCGACCGTCAGCCGGAGTTCACGCAGATCGATATCGAGACCTCGTTTCTCGATCAAGACGGCATCACGCGCATCATGGAGCGGCTGATTCGGCAGGTTTTCAAGGAGGCGATCGGCGTCGACCTGCCCGACCCGTTTCCGCGTTTTTCCTACGCGGAGGTCATGTCGCGTTTCGGATCCGACAAGCCGGATCTGCGCGTGCCGCTCGAGCTCGTGGAGCTGACCGATGCGGTCAAGGGCGTCGAGTTCAAGGTCTTCAAGGAGGCCGCGCAGCTCAAGGACGGGCGTGTCGCTGCGCTGAGGCTCCCGCAGGGCGGGACGCTCACCCGCGGCGAGATCGACGGCTATACGGAATTCGTCAAGCAGTTCGGGGCAAAGGGGCTCGCCTATATCAAGGTCAATGCGATCGAGCGCGGCGCGGAAGGCCTGCAGTCGCCGATCCTCAAGTTCCTGTCGCCGGACGCGATCAACGCGATCCTCGCGCGCACTGAAGCGCGCGATGGCGATCTCGTCTTTTTCGGCGCCGACCGTGCGCGCATCGTCAACGAGGCGCTGGGCGCGCTGCGCGCGAAGCTCGGACACGAGCGCGGACTTGCGCAACCGGGGTGGCGGCCGCTCTGGGTGCTCGATTTTCCCATGTTCGAGTACGACGAGGCTGAGAAGCGCTGGGCCGCGATGCATCATCCCTTTACAGCGCCAGCCGACGGCCACGAGGACCTGCTCGAGTCTGACCCCGGCGCCGCTCGCGCCAAGGCGCATGACATGGTGCTGAACGGCTGGGAGATCGGCGGCGGCTCGGTGCGCATTCACCGGCAAGAGGTGCAGCAGAAGGTCTTCCGCGCGCTCGGCATCAACGCCGAGGAGGCGCGGGCCAAGTTTGGATTCCTGCTCGAGGCGCTGCAGTACGGGGCGCCGCCGCACGGCGGCATTGCCTTCGGGCTCGACCGCATCGTGGCGCTCATGGCCGGGGTGGACTCGATCCGCGACGTCATCGCGTTTCCGAAGACCCAGCGTGCGCAGTGTCTCCTGACGCAGGCGCCGAGCCCGGTCGACGAGCGGCAATTGCGCGAGCTGCACATAAGGCTGCGACGCCAGGAATCGTGATCGCTGAACCGTGAGCGTCGGATGGAGCCGCCTGACGGCGGCGTTGCTCATCGCCGCGTGCCTGCTCGCCTTTGGCGCAGCGGCGCTTTTGCATGGGCAGGGTGCGGCGCCCTATCGATTGCCGGAGATTGCCGTTGCGGCGCTTCCGGCGGAAGCGCGCGCGACGATCCGGCTCATCAAGCAAGGCGGAGCGTATCCCTATGAGCGCGACGGCATCGTGCTGGTCGACGAGCCGGTGCCCGGATGGCGATTCCGCCGTTGAGCGGGACGTGAACTACAAGATCCCCGTCTCGGTTCTCGTGCTGGTGCACACGCCGGCGCTTGAGGTGCTGCTGCTCGAACGCGCGGACCGCCCGGGATTCTGGCAATCGGTCACCGGCAGCCAGCATGAGGGCGAGAGCCTGCGCGAGACTGCTCATCGAGAGTTGCGAGAGGAAACCGGCATCGATGCCGGTCGCTATGGGCTCAGCGACTGGCACAAGCAGAACCAGTTCGAGATCTACCAGAACTGGCGCGGCCGTTACGCCCCCGGGGTCACGCATAATGTTGAGCACGTTTTCGGGTTGTGTGTGCCCCGCTCGCTGGCAGTGGTGCTGCAGCCGCGCGAACATCTTCGTTACGAATGGCTGCCATGGGAAGCCGCGGCGGAGAAGGTGTTTTCCTGGACCAATGCCGAGGCGATCCGGGAATTGCCGCAGCGCACTGCAAAGAAACCCTGACCAGATTGCGGACTCCGCCGCCTCTCCGGGATCTAACCGAGTGGAATTTTTGTCATAGTATGGTAATGTTTCCGATCCTTTATTGACTGCCGCATCGCCATGGACGCTGCGACGATCGCATTCGAAGGCTTCAAGCCGCTCGCCGACGAGGCGTGCGAACCGCGGATCCACGCCGCGAGGACGGCACTGGGGCAGCGCGCCGTCATCCTCGGACATCATTACCAGCGGGCCGACGTCTACCGGCACGCCGATCTCACCGGCGATTCCCTGCAACTGTCGCGCCTTGCCGCACAGACCGATGCGCAGTACATCGTTTTCTGCGGCGTGCATTTCATGGCGGAGGTCGCCGACATCCTGTCCAAGCCGGAACAGGTGGCGATTCTTCCGGACCTGAGCGCCGGATGCTCCATGGCCGACATGGCGAACCTCTCCAAAGTGGAGCGCGCATGGCGGGAGCTTTCCACGGTGCTGGATCCCGACGAGCACGTGACGCCGGTGACCTATATCAACTCCGCCGCGGACCTCAAGGCGTTTTGCGGAGAGCATGGCGGCATTGTCTGCACATCGTCGAACGCGCGCGGGATCCTCGACTGGTCGTTCAAGCGGCGCGAGAAGGTGCTGTTCTTTCCCGACCAGCACCTGGGCCGCTGGACCGGCTATCTCATGGACATCCCGCTCGCCGAGATGCTGGTGTGGGATCCGGACGAGGAGCTGGGCGGACTCACGCCGCAGCAGATCAAGATGGCGAAGATCCTGCTGTGGAAGGGGCATTGCTCGGTTCACCAGATGTTCCAGCCGCAGCACATCCTGCGCTGGCGCGATCAGCATCCGAGCGGCATGGTGATCTCGCACCCCGAGTGCAAGTTCGACGTGTGCAAGCTCTCCGATTACGTAGGTTCCACCGATTTCATCATCCGCACGATCGCGGCGAGCCCGCCGGGCACCCGCTGGCTCGTGGGCACCGAGCTGAACCTCGTCAACCGCATCGCCGAGCAGTTCAGGCCGCAGGGCAAGGTCGTCCAGTTCATGTCGCCCATGGTGTGCATGTGCTCCACGATGGCGCGAATTGACCCGCAGCATCTCGCCTGGTCGCTCGAGAATCTCGTCGCCGGCAAGGTCGTCAACCGGATCAAGGTGCCGGCGCGTGACGCGGAGCCCGCGCGTATCGCCCTCGACCGCATGCTTGCGGTCTCGTAAATTACCCCTCGTTCTGTTGAAAGCGGCGCGCAGTGCTACGCTAGTGGCGTGGCTGCCGACGCGCCTGCGCCCGATCGCATGAGAGGCGACTGTGCGCGGGAGCGGCCGGTAGTGCGTGATATGAAAGACTCTTCGATGGCTGAGACAAACGGCGCGCGCACGTTGCGGGTGGCGACCTACAACATTCACAAGGGCTTCTCGTTTTTCCGGGGGCGCCTCGTGATCCACGAGGTCCGCGAACGGCTGCGCATGCTGGGGGCCGATGTCGTGTTCCTCCAGGAGGTGCACGGCAGCCACGCGCGGCACGCTTCGCGCTACATCGAGTGGCCGGCCGCCCCGCAATACGAATTCCTGGCCGACTCGGTGTGGCGCGAGTACGCCTACGGCAAGAACTCGGTCTACGACGCCGGGCATCACGGCAACGCCATCCTGTCGCGCTTCCCGATAGTGCGCTGGGACAATCAGGACATTTCAAGTCACCGGCTCGAGAAGCGCGGCCTGCTCCATTGCGAGATCCAGCCCCCGCGCTGGAGCGAGCCGCTGCATTGCGTGTGCGTGCACCTCGGGCTGCTTGGGCGCGGGCGCGGCCGGCAGCTGGAGCGGCTGCGCCAGCGGATCGAGCGCCTGGTGCCGCCGGCCGCCCCGTTGATCGTTGCCGGCGATTTCAACGACTGGCGCTACCGCGCCGCCCAGGAGCTTGCGCATCCCCTCAACCTCTACGAAGTGTTCGAGCTGGTAAACGGGGCCCCGGCCCGCAGCTTTCCGGCGGTGCTGCCGCTCATGTCGCTTGACCGGATCTACCTGCGCGGTTTCCAGGTGCGCCATGCGCACGTGCACCACGGCCGCACCTGGGCGCGAATATCCGACCACGCCGCACTTGCGGCGACGCTCATGCGCTTGTAGGGGCCCCGCGATGGCCGCGCTGGTCGACGGCAACCGGGTCACGCTGCTCACGAGCGGGGTCGAGTATTTCCCCGCCCTCGAGGCCGCGCTGGACGCCGCCCGCCGCGAGATCCACATCGAGACCTACATCTTCGAGAACGACGCGACCGGAGCGGCGATCGGAGCGGCTCTCAAGCGCGCGGCGCAGCGCGGGGTCACGACCAACGTGATGGTGGATGGATTCGGCTCCAGCGGTCTCGGCGCCGAGTTCATCTCCGGCCTGAAGGAAGCGGGCGTCAACTTCCTCATTTTCCGGCCCGATGTTTCACCGTGGAGCTTCCGGCGCACCCGCCTGCGGCGCCTGCACCGCAAGATCGCCGTCGTCGATGCCCGCGTCGCCTTTGTCGGAGGCATCAATATCATCGACGACATGCACACCCCGGGCCATACGCCGCCGCGCTTTGATTATGCGGTGCGCATCGAGGGCCCCCTCGTCACCCACGTCCACGTTGCGGCGAGGCGGCTCTGGGCGCTCGTGTCGGCGACGCAGTTGAGACCGGGCTGGCGGCAACTGCGGGAGATGGGGCCGTTCAGCGCGCCGAAGGGCGGTCAGCGCGCGGCATTCCTGGTGCGCGACAGCATCCGGCACCGCCGCGACATCGAGCAGGCATACCTCGCTGCCATCGAGGGCGCCCGCGACGAGATCATCATCGCGAATGCGTACTTCTTCCCCGGCATCCACTTCCGGCGTGCCCTGATGGACGCGGCGGCGCGCGGCGTGCGGGTGGTCCTGCTTTTGCAGGGGCGCGTGGAGTACGTGCTGCTGCATTATGCGTCGCGGGCGCTCTACGGAGCGTTCCTCGACGGGGGCATCGAGATCCACGAGTACCACAGGAGCTTCCTGCACGCGAAGGTGGCCGTGATCGACGGCTCCTGGGCGACCGTCGGTTCCTCGAACATCGATCCCTTCAGCCTGCTCCTCGCGCGCGAGGCCAACATCGTGATCGAGGATCAGGCCTTCGCAGGCGAGCTTCGCGGAAGTCTCGTCAGCGCGATGTCAAGCGGCGCCAGGCGGCTCGCGCCGCAGGACTGGAAGCGCCAGCGAATCTGGACGCGCGCGATGACCTGGATCTCCTACGGGCTCGCGCGGCTGCTGACGGGGCTCTTCGCATACGGGCGGGCGGACGAATTCACTTAACAGCGGTGAGCGGTGAGCGGTCCGAAGCGTTGGCAGTACGGCAACAAAAGTCACATTTTCGAAACGACCGTGCGGGGCCAATGAGCCCGTTGCGTCGAGATCGCCACGCAAGTGTGGCGAAGCCCGACACCCGCCGGTAAGGCCGGATCCATAACCCGTTGATTTGCGCGACACCGTACGCTGGCACCGTTCTTGCAACATATTGCGGTGAAGGCATGGGGCGATCCCGCTCCGTGTTTTCATCCTCCTCCTTTGGTACTTTTTTGGCGCGGCTAACCCCCGCGCCTTTTTTTGTACGGGTCGCGTCACCTGCGGGCGACAGGACCCGGAGCCAGGTGCCGACGGAAGCCGTGCGCCCGCCGCGTGTTAGGATTGCGTGGTAATAGTTCACAATGCCATTTTCCACCGTCACTCGCGGCGCGACCGCGCCGTCGACCCGAAGCACAGGTTCCCGAGGCCGTGAATGGCACGTCGTGCCGACGCTCCTTCCGTACCTGTGGGAATACCGCTGGCGCGTGCTCCTCGCGCTCGCCTTTCTCGTCACGGCCAAGCTTGCGAACGTGGGCGTGCCGCTCATCCTGAAGGAGGTGGTGGATTCGCTTAAGCCGGATCAGGCGGTGATCGCCGTTCCGTTTGCCCTTCTCGTCGCGTACGGGCTGCTCCGGCTCTCGACGACCCTCTTCGCCGAGCTGCGCGATGTCGTGTTCGTGCGCGTCGCCCAGCGCGCCATCCGGCGTATTGCGCTCAATGTGTTCCGGCACCTGCACTCGCTCTCGCTCCGATTCCACCTCGAGCGGCAGACCGGCGGTGTCTCGCGCGACATAGAGCGCGGGTCGAGCGGCATCTCGACGCTGCTGTCCTACATGCTGTTCTCGATCATCCCGGTGATCCTCGAGTTCATGCTCGTCGCCGCGGTGCTGTACGCAAAGTTCGACTGGCGCTTCGTGGGCATCACCTTTGCCGCGGTCGTCGTCTACCTTGCGTACACGTTCGCGGTAAGCGAGTGGCGGATCGGCATCCGGCGCCGGGCGAATGAGCTCGACTCCCGCGCCAACACGCGCGCCATCGACAGCCTCCTCAACTACGAGACGGTGAAGTACTTCAACAACGAGGAGTACGAGGCGCGGCGCTACGACGAGCATCTCGATCAGTACGAGTCGGCCGCCGTGCAGAGCGAAGCCTCGCTCGGGCTGCTCAACATCGGCCAGAGCCTCATCATCGCGGTGGCCGTGACGGCGCTCATGATCCTCGCCGCCGAAGGGGTGGCGGAGCGCAGCCTCACGCTGGGCGACCTTGTCCTCGTGAACGGGCTGCTGATCCAGCTCTACATCCCGCTCAACTTCCTCGGCATGGTCTACCGCGAGATCAAGCAGTCGCTGATCGACATGGACCGCATGTTCCAGCTGCTCGAGCAGAACCGCGAGATCGAGGATCGCCCGGGCGCCGTCCCCGCGCCGCCGGGCGCGGCCCTCGTGCGCTTCGAGAACGTCGACTTCTCGTACGACCCGCGGCGCCAGATTCTCTTCGGCGTGAGCTTCGAGATCCCGCGCGGGCGCAAGGTCGCCGTGGTAGGGGCGAGCGGATCGGGCAAGTCAACGCTCGCACGACTGCTCTACCGCTTCTTCGATGTCTCGGGCGGCCGCATCGCGGTAAACGGCGTTGACGTGCGGGACCTTGTACAGTCAAGCCTGCGCGCGGCGATCGGGATCGTGCCCCAGGACACCGTGCTCTTCAACGACAGCATCTACTACAACATTCAATACGGACGGCCCGAGGCGACGCGCGAGGAGGTCATCAGCGCGGCCAGGGCCGCGCATATCCACGATTTCATTGAAAGCCTGCCGGATGGCTACGAGAGCACCGTGGGCGAGCGCGGATTGAAGCTCTCGGGCGGGGAAAAGCAGCGCGTCGCGATCGCCCGGGCGGTCCTCAAGAATCCGCGCATCCTGATCTTCGACGAGGCGACCTCGGCTCTCGATTCGGCGACGGAGCAAGGCATCCAGGAAGAGCTGACCCGCATCGCACGCGGCCACACGACGCTCGTCATCGCGCATCGCCTCTCTACGGTTATGGACGCCGACCAGATACTGGTGCTCGAGGGCGGGCGCATCGTCGAGCGCGGATCGCATCGTGAGCTGCTCGCGCGCGGCGGCGCCTATGCGCGCATGTGGTCGCTGCAGCAGGAGGCCGCAGCCCATGAGAAGGCCGCAGCCGAGGCCCGGCTCGCGGCGGGCTAGACTCCGCGGCCGGGATCAGCCCTCGGGGCTCGCACCCGGGAACCGGACGCGCACCACGGTTCCCCTGCCGCCGGCACCGTCATCCAGGGTGATCTCGGCTCGATGGCGCAGCGCAATCTCGCGCGCGATGGCAAGGCCCAGCCCGCAGCCCTCCGCCCCCGTGCCCAGCACGCGATAGAAGCGCTCGAAAACACGTTCGCGGTCTGCGGGGGGAATTCCCGGTCCGTTGTCTTCCACGCTGAGGACGGCCGAGTTCCCTTCGGCCGCCACCTTGACCGTCACATGGCCGCCCAACTGCGTGTAGCGGATTGCGTTGTCAAGCAGATTGCCCAGCATCTCGCGCAGCAGAAAGGTATCGCCCTCGATGAACGTGTCACCCGAGGGACGCTCAAAGCCGAGATCAATTTCCCGCGCGATGGCGCGCGGTACCCATTCCGTTGTGAACTCGCGCGCGAGCTCGACCAGATTGATGCGACCGGTTTCGGCGCTGCGCCTCGCATCGGGCTCGGCGCGCGCCAGCGACAGGAGCTGGTTGACGAGCCGGGTCAGCTGATCGGTGGCCGCGTGCAACTGATCGAGGGTGGCTTTTGCCTCCCCCGCCTGCGCCTGGCGCAAAGCAAGTTCGGTCTGAGTCTTCAACCCGGCGATCGGGGTCCGCAGCTGGTGCGCAGCGTCTGCGATGAAGCGCTGCTGCGCCGAGATCGAGGCGCTCAAGCGCTCCAGGAACCCGTTCATGGCATGTATGAGCGGCTGCACTTCCCGCGGAACCGTCGACTCCGTCAACGGGGAAAGATCGCGGTGTGAGCGCCGCTCGATCTCGCGCCGCAGATCGGACAGGGGCGCGAGCCCGCGCCCCACCCCGTACCAGACTGCGAACATGGCAAGAAAGATGAGCAGCGCCTGCGGCAGGACCATACGCAAGAGGAGCTGCCTCGCAAACTCGCTTCGCAGTGTGACATGCTCGCCCACCTGGATGAGGACCGCGCCCCGACCCGAGCCAGGCTGTACTGGCACCCGCAACGCTACGATGCGCAGGGCGCGCCCGAGGAAGAAATCGTCGTAGTAGCGGACCCGATCGAGGCCCGGGTCCTCCGGGGAGGGAAAGGAGGGCTCGCCGCTGATGAACTCCCCCTGCGGGCCCGTGACGAGGTAACGCAAGGGCCCGGATTGCCGGGTCTGCAGCATCTGCAGCGCTACGTCGGGCAGGTCGAGATAACTCTGGTTGTTGATGTGCCTGATGTTCCGGCCGATGTCGAGCGCGACTTCCAGCAGCGCCCGGTCGTAGGCGAGGTTGACGAACTGCCTCGCGATATCGAAGTTGACGTAAATGCTTACGGCCCACAGCACCACGAGCGGCGCCGAGAGCCAGGCAATCAGCTGGCGGCGAAGCGTCCTAGTTCTGCGCATGCCCCGGCTTCTCAAGGAGGTAGCCGAGTCCCCGGATCGTGCGGATCGATACGCCGCCGGGCTCGAGCTTCTTGCGCAGCCGGTGAATGTAGACCTCTATCGCGTTCGCGCCCACTTCCTCATCCCAGCCGTAGAGCTGTTCGGCGAGCTGCTCCTTGTTCACGACCCGGCCGCCACGCATCATCAGGACCTCCAGGACGCCGAGTTCGCGCGCGGAGAGCTCGATCGGTGCGCCATTGAGCGTGGCCCGGCGTCCCCCGGTGTCCAGCGTCAGCGCGCCGCAGGAGAGAAGCGAGCTCCCGCCGGACTGCCCGCGGCGAATGAGCGCCCGCACCCGCGCCTCGAGCTCAGGCAGGTCGAAGGGCTTGGTGAGATAGTCGTCGGCGCCGAGGTCGAGACCTTTCACACGGTCCTCGAGAGCGTCGCGGGCGGTGAGAACGAGCACCGGTACCCGGGATCCGCGCCTGCGCATTCGCCGCAGTATTTCGAAACCCTCGATCCTGGGCAGGCCCAGATCGAGGATCACGAGATCGTAGTTCTGGCCCACGAGAACGTGGTCTGCCTGCGCGCCATCGTTCACGCAGTCGACGGCAAATTCCGCTTGACGCAGGGAACGGGTGAGGCCGTCAGCCAGGACGGGGTCGTCTTCGACGATAAGGATACGCATGGCGGCTCTCCCGAAAATTCCGGGGACAGTAGTGTAGCGCAGTGCCACGTCCGTACCGCATCCTGCGCGCTGCCTGGCGAGGACTCGCGCTTTCTTGCAGGCGGTGCCCGCGTTGCGTCGGCGTCGGCGCGTGCCTTCCCGGCGCGCAATCGCGCGATTTCACACGCACCGGGCGCGTGACAATCCTCGCTGTAAGGCTGCCGTAAGTCTCGGACGCTAGTGTGACGGCGACTAGCGCAAGGCCGGCTCGTGCGGCCGCGCGGACCTCAGCAAGCAGTACGGACACTCCTCCTCGGAGGCCTGGCAGTTGCAATTGCCTGTGCTGAGCGGGCAATTGCGAGGCCTCTTTAACCTCCGCCGGGACAACCCACACTGTCCCGAGCGGAGTTTTTTTTGAGGGGTCCGGGGGGCGATCTGCAGCCTTGACCCCCCAATTGTTAAAAAATTGGTTGATAAATGAGCGGTAACCCTGTATTTTTGGCCGTGATTTAGCGTCTTCAACCTACGGCCACGAGGTGGCCTAAACAGGGGAGGGTAGTCTGAAACCGCTACTTCTTGGTGCCATTGTTGCCGCTCTGGCCATTTCGGCCGCGGCCCATGCGCAGAAGCACTCCGTCGTAGCCGCCCGCAGCGCGGCCCTTAACCTGAAATCCTCGTCTGTGCTGGTGCTGGAGCAGGACGGCGACCGCGTGCTCTACGCGAAGAACACCGACGCCGTGGTGCCCATTGCATCGATCACAAAGCTGATGACGGCGATGGTGACGCTCGATGCCAAGCTTTCCCTGGACGACATGGTGGTGATCACCAAGGAGGATGTCGACAGGATCAAGGGCACCACGTCGCGCCTTGGCGTCGGTGCGATGCTCACGCGCCGGGACCTGCTGAGACTCGCATTGATGGCCTCCGAGAATCGCGCGGCTGCTGCCCTGAGCCGCGCCTATCCGGGCGGCCGTGAGGCCTTCGTCGGCGCGATGAATCGCAGCGCCACCGTGCTGGGGATGTGGAACACGGAGTTCGTGGATGGCACGGGTCTTTCCAGCCGTAACGTCTCGACGGCGGAGGACCTGGCGCGGCTTGTCCGTGCCGCCCACGGCTACCCGCTCATCCGCGAATTCAGCACCGATTCGCAGCACACCGTGACGCTCTTCAGCGGACAGAAGCTGCAGTACGCGAACTCGAACAGGCTGGTGAAGAATCAGCATTGGGAGATCGGCCTGTCGAAGACAGGCTACATCAGCGAGGCGGGCCGGTGCCTGGTGCTCCAGGCCATGATCCAGTCGCGGCCGGTCATCATCGTGCTGCTCCACTCCTGGGGCACGCTGACACGGATCGGCGACGCAAACCGCATCAGAAGGTGGATGGAGACCCACCTCCCATCCGATTCTTCCGGAAGCTGACCCGGGCGCTGAGGCAGCACCCGCCGTCACGCACGCTGTCATAATCAAGATACGACAGCCCCCCAAGGGACTGCGTGGAGGAGGACTCCGTAGATGGCGCGAGGCAGCGCGTCGCGCGTTTCCTACCATGATCTTGGCCCGGACACGGGCGACTTCCGGCGCGACGTTATTGCCGGATTGTCGCGCGCCCAGAAGTCCCTTTTGCCCAAGTACTTCTACGACGAGCGCGGATCGGAGCTCTTCGAGGCGATCTGCAAGCTGCCCGAGTACTATCCCACTCGTACCGAAATCGCGCTCATGCGGGAGAAGGCGCACGAGATGGCCCGGCTCCTTGGGCCAGGCTGCGTCCTGATCGAGTACGGCAGCGGAAGCGGGCACAAGACCCGGATCCTGGTCGGAGCCCTCGCCCCTGCAGCCTACGTGCCCATCGACATCGCCGCGACGCAACTCGGCGTATGGTCCTCGGACCTCGCCCGCGACTTCCCCAAGGTGGCCGTGATCGCGGTCTGCGCCGATTACTCGCGGCCTCTTGCGCTGCCCGGAATCGACCGCTTCCGGGAAAACCGGCGCGTCATCTACTTTCCGGGTTCGACCATCGGGAATTTCACCGTGCCCGAGGCGCTGGCGTTTCTCAAGAGCGCGCGTGCAGTCGCCCAGCCCGGCGGGGCCATGGTGGTCGGGGTCGATCTCAAGAAGGATCCTGCGATGCTGCAGGCGGCCTATGACGATGCCCAGGGGGTTACCGCGGAGTTCAATCTGAATCTGCTTGCCCGCATCAAACGAGAGCTGGGAGCAGATATCGAGACGCACGCGTTCCGGCACCGCGCTTTCTACAACGAAGGGCTCGGACGGGTCGAAATGCACCTGGAAAGCCTCCGGGAACAGCAGGTGGCGATCGGAAACCGGACGTTTATCTTCCGGCGCGGAGAGACGATCCACACCGAGAATTCCTACAAGTACTCGATCGGCGAGTTTCAGGATCTCGCAAGAAGCGCCGGGTTTGACCCGCACACCTGCTGGACCGACCGGCAGGATCTGTTCTCCGTCCACTATCTCACCGTGCCGCCCTAATTGGCGGGCCGGCTCGGCCATCGTGTCGGCGGGTTTGTCTCGAGGCTGTGCGCGGGAAGGCCTGCCGGTTGTGGCCGCGCGCCATGTCCATATGTTGGTCATTCTGGCGCGAGGCTTTCCCTTTTCCAAGCGCAGCCTCTGCCACCATACGGAATTCGCAGTGTTCGAATTCCGGGCACGGTAAAATGACCGTCCGCGTTTCGCGTCGCGCACCTCTGCGCCTCGCGCCGGTCCGTGCCCTCTGGAATGGCGATCTACCTCGTAACGCTGCTTTGCGTGATGAACCACGCCGGCTTTTCCGGAAGCCGCGTGCTGATGCCGCTCTATGCGCTCGAGCTGGGGGCGGGGCAGTTCGAGATTGGCCTCATCATCGGCCTGTACGCCCTGTGTCCGATGTTCCTGGCGATCTATGCCGGCCAGCTGGTCGACCGCGTCGGCCCGCGCTTGCCCATGCTGGCGGGAACCGTGGGGACCGGCGCAAGCCTGCTCCTGCCCTATTTTTTTCCGGGCCTGACGACCCTCTACGTGTCCGCCGTCCTGCTTGGAACTTCGTTCCAGTTCTTCTTCGTCGCCGTGCACGGCACGGCGGGCGCGATCGGCGGCGCCGAGAATCGCGTGCGAAACTACACCGGGGTGAGCATCGGGTTCTCGATCGCTGCGCTGTGCGGCCCGCTCATTGCGGGCTTATCGATCGATCACATGGGCCACGCGCCTGCGTACCTGACGCTTTCCCTGTTCACCATCGCTCCCGCACTGCTGCTGTGGCTCGGACCCGCCTTTCTGCCCGGGGCGACGGCACCGGCGCAGGGAGAAACCGAGAGGAAGAAAGCGCTTGACCTGCTGCGCATTCCGCAGCTTAGAACGAGCTTCATCGCGAGCGGTCTCGTGTCCGCGGCGTGGGATCTCTACCAGCTGTACTTCCCGATCTATGGCCACGCGATCGGTCTCTCGGCCTCGGCCATCGGCGCGATCGTGGGCATTTTCGCCGCGGGCGTTTTCGCGATCCGGGTGCTGCTGCCCTGGCTCATGCGGCGCTTTGCGGAAATAGATGTGCTGATCTACGCGATCGGCGTGGGCGGCCTCACGTTCCTGCTCTTTCCCCTGCTCGAGAATCCATTCCTGCTCGCGGGCGTGTCCTTCCTGCTCGGACTGGGCTGCGGCTGCGGCCAGCCGATTTCGGGCTCCCTCATCTACAACCTCTCGCCCCCGGGCCGCCAATCCGAGGGCGCAGGCGTGCGCGTCATGTTCAACAACGTCGTGCACCTGACGCTGCCGGTCATCTTCGGCGGCCTCGGCACGGCGCTCGGCTTCGGGCCGGTATTTACCTCGATCTCCGCGCTGCTCCTGGGCGGCAGCGTCTACACGCACCGCATGAACGCACGCACTGCCTAGGCGCGCTTCGATACGCGGTCGAGGAAGCTCACCATCGCGTCGTTGAAGATCTTCGATTGCTCGATGTTGGACAGGTGCGCCGCGGAAGGGATGATCTTCAGCTCCGAGCCGGGAAGATTCTGCTGGATCGCCCGCGCTGCCTCCGGGGGCGTGCCATGATCGTGCTCACCGACCATGACGAGCGCCGGGATCCTGATTTCCTTCAGCCTGTCGAGGTAATCGACCTTCGAGATGGCGTGGCAGCATCCGGCGAAGCCGTTGACAGGCGTGCTGCGTATGTCCTTTGCAATGCGCTCCATCACATCCTTGCGGGAGGTGCGATAGGGCTCGGTGAACCAGCGCGCGAGCGTGCTGTCGACGAGCGCTCCCATGCCTTTCTCCCGGGCGGTCGTAATCCGGTCGCCCCACATCTTCGCGGCGTCGGGCGGCCGCCGGCTGGTGGTATCGGCGAGCACCACGCTTTGCAGCGCACCGGGGTACTTGAGGGCGAAGGCTTGCGCGATCATGCCGCCCATCGACAGCCCGACCCAGTGCGTCTGCCCGATCTTGAGGGCGTCGAGGACGCGCTTCGCATCGTCGGCGAGCTGCTCCAGGGTGTACTCGCCGGCGGGTGCGTCCGACTGTCCATGGCCGCGGGTGTCGAAGCGCAACACCCTGTATTTTTTGGTGAGGACGGGCATCTGGTCATCCCACATATGGAGATTGCAGGCGAGAGAATGGCTCATCGTGACGACCGGGCCCTCCCCCTCGATCTCGTAGTGAATTTCGATGCCGTTTGCCTTGATTTTCATGAACTCCCCCGACTTGAACGAACGGTTGCGCAATGGGAAGCCGCAGTATAACTGGGGCGAAGCGCCCGCGATTTTGCCCGGTCTGAAGCGATAGGGTGCTACCGGGGGATTCCCTACGGCAACACGCGCGAAAAATCCCGGCCGTTGAACGGCCCACCGGGTCCGTTTCCAACGGCCGGATTTAACCCGGCGCGAAGCGTCCGGAGTTAAAGGGACTTGAAATTGAGCCGCCCGCCCCCATTACCACACCAGTTAGCGGTTCCTGCTAACGCTAAACCCGTTGTTTTATAAGAGATTGTTCAGGAGGCACTCGCTATGAAGATTCGTCCATTGCACGATCGCTTGATCGTCAAGCGGTTGGAAGAGGAGCGCAAGACTGCATCCGGCATCGTCATTCCCGACACTGCAGCCGAGAAGCCCGACCAGGGCGAGGTGGTGGCGGTGGGCAAGGGCAAGGTCAACGAGGAAGGCAAGGTGCGCCCGCTCGATGTGAAGGTGGGAGACAAGATTCTGTTCGGGAAATACTCCGGACAGACGGTGAAGGTTCAAG
>Ga0302046_10000705_pt1 | contig 32633 bp, 30 predicted proteins | sample RVTome_11_FD_200261 | JGI IMG/M metagenome (GOLD analysis project Ga0302046, IMG submission 200261) | Soil microbial communities from uranium-contaminated site in the Upper Colorado River Basin, Wyoming, United States - RVT147D111 (version 2) ...
GGGCCGTGCTCGAGCGCGTGGAGGCCGCGAGCGCCACGGTGGAGGCTAGGGCGGGCGGACCCGGAGCCGCGCCGGACGGTCCCCTGGGGACCCCGAAGGGTGCGCCCGGCGTGCCCGACGCGGCACCCGCGGGCGGCGCTGGCGCGGACGACGACAGGGGTGAGGTGGAGCTCACCGGCGACGACTCGTAACCGACGATCATGGAACTCGACTTCAGCCGACCGCTCCACTTCTGGTGGGCCCTCATGCCCGAGATCGTCCTATGCGTGTGGGGGATGATCGTGCTCGTCGCCGGTGTGTCGGGCAAGCACAAAACGGGGGAGCGGGGCGGGGATCCGAGCCTCTCGGAGGGCGCGGACCTGGGCTGGCTCGCGCTGCTCGGAGTGCTCGTGGCGGCGGTCGCCAACGGCTGGCTGTATGGCGTCACCGAGGTGGGCGACACCTCCATGATCGCGGTGGACGGCTTCCGGCTGTTCGCCAACTGGATCCTGCTGGTCGCGGCGGCGCTCTCGATCATGATCTCTTTCGCCTACGTGTACCGCCAGCGGCTCCAGGCAGGTGAGTTCTACGGGCTGATCCTGCTCTCGACCGCCGGCATGATGTTCATGGCCGGCGCGCGCGACCTGATCGTGATCTTCCTCGGCCTCGAGGTGATGTCCGTCGCCGTGTATGCCCTGGCCGCGTTCAACCGGCGTGACCGCAAGTCGGCCGAGGCCGGCCTCAAGTACTTCCTGCTCGGTGCGTTCTCGACCGGCTTCTTCCTGTACGGGATCGCGCTGGTCTATGGCGCGACCGGGAGCACGAACCTCGCCGCGATCGGATCGAGCATCACCACGGGCACGGCCTCGCCGGGGATCTTGACCATCGGCATGGCCCTGCTCGCGATCGGGTTCGGCTTCAAGGTGTCGGCCGTCCCGTTCCACATGTGGACGCCCGACGTCTACGAGGGCGCGCCGGCGCCCGTGACCGCGTTCATGTCGGCTTCGGTCAAGGCCGCGGCGTTCGTCGCGTTCCTGAGGGTGTTCGTCGTGGGCTTCGACGCCGCCTACGACTCCTGGTATCCCATTCTCTGGTGGCTCGCGGCGCTCACGATGGTGGCGGCGAACCTGATCGCGCTCGTGCAGTCCAACGTGAAGCGCATGCTCGCCTACTCGAGCGTCGCGCACGCCGGCTACTTGCTGGTAGCGATCACTGCCGCCAACGAGAGCGCCGCCGCGGGTCTGCTCTTCTACCTGCTCGTGTACGCGCTCATGAACATCGGCGCGTTCGCGGTCGTCATCGGCGTGGCGCACCAGGCGGAGGAGCGACTCCAGGTCGAGGACTACTCGGGCTTCGGCTGGGAGCAGCCGCTCCTGGGCGTCGGCCTCACGATCTTCCTGCTGTCCCTCGCCGGGTTCCCGGGTACGGGCGGCTTCATGGGCAAGATCTATCTGCTCCAGGGCGCCGCGGAGTCGGAGCTGTGGGTCCTGGCCGTGATCCTCGTCCTGGCCACGCTGGCCTCGTACTGGTACTACCTGCGTGTCGCCTGGTTCATGTGGATGCGGAGCCCGACCTCGGAGTGGCAGCACGACCTCGTCATCACGCCGTTGCCCACGCGCGTCGCGCTGCTCGCGAGCGTGGCCTTCATCCTGTACACCGGCCTCTTCCCCGGAGCCGCGCTCCGGTTCGCGCGAGCCAGCGTCGAGGGACTGGGGACGCTGGGCGGGGGGATGCTGGGCCTGGGCCCTTAGCGGAAGCTCGTCGCAGGCGACTATGAAGCAGCACATCTTCAGGCAGTACGACATTCGCGGCATCGTCGGCGAAGACCTCGACGCCGGCGCGACCGAGGCTGTTGGCCGCGCTTTCGGCAGCCTCGTGAGAAGCCGAACGGGCGCCTCCACGCCCAAGGTCGCGGTCGGGCACGACAATCGGCTGACCTCTCCGGACCTGGTGGCCGGACTCATCGCGGGCATCCGCTCGGCGGGCGCGGACGTGCTCCACGTGGGCACCGTGCCGACGCCGGTCCTCTACTGGGCCGAGGCCACGCTCGGCACCGACGCGGGCGTCCAAATCACCGGATCGCACAATCCGCCCGAGTGGAACGGCATCAAGATGAGCATCGGGCGGGGCTCGCTGTACGGTGATGCGATACAGGAGTTGTATCAGCGGATCATCAAGGGGGACATGGACTCGGGCGACGGAGCGCACGAAGAGCTCGAAGTGCTCGATCGCTACATCGCCGACGTCTCCGCGCGCTTCGAGCCGGCGCGCCCCATGAAGGTCGCCCTCGACTGCGGCAACGGCACCGGCTCGCTCGCGGGCGTGCGGCTGCTCGAGGCGATGGGCGTGGAGGTCACGCCGCTCTTCTGCGACTCGGACGGCACCTTCCCGAACCACCACCCCGACCCCACCGTGGACGAGAACCTGCGGGACCTCATCGGGGCGGTGCGCCGCGAGCCGCACGACCTGGGGATCGCGCTCGACGGGGACGCCGACCGCATAGGCGCGGTGGACGAGCGCGGCGGTATCGTGCGCGGGGACCTGCTCCTGCTCCTCATGGGCCTCGACCTCCTGGACAAGCGTGGCCCGGGGCAGAAGCTCGTGTTCGACGTGAAGTGCAGCCAGGTCCTGCCGGAGGTCTTCGCGGCGGCCGGTGGTGTACCGATCATGTGGAAGACGGGGCACTCCCTCATCAAGCTCAAGATGAAGGAGACCGGAGCGCTGCTCGCGGGGGAGCTTTCGGGTCATATCATGGTCGCCGACGACTACTACGGCTTCGACGACGCGCTCTACGTGGCGTGCCGCCTCGCCGAGCTCCTGAGCCGTGCGGCTCGCCCGCTCTCGGAGCTGATGGCGGACTTCCCGGTATACGTCTCCACGCCGGAGATCCGGATCGAGGTGAGCGAGGTGCAGAAGTGGGACGTCGTCCGCGAGGCCGTCGCCCACTTCAAGCGGAGCCACGACGTGATCGACGTGGACGGCGCGCGCGTCCAGTTCGGCGACGGATGGGCGCTGCTGAGGACGTCCAACACCCAGCCCGTCATCGTGGCGCGCTTCGAGGCGCGCACCCGGGAGCGTCTCGCCGAGATTCGAACCGAGGTCGCCGAGTGGCTGGCGACGCGGGGGGTGGCGCTGCCCGGCGTGGTACCGAGCTGATGGCTGCGGAGCGGGGCGCCGGGTTCTGGGCCAGCCTGCGTGGCGGCCGGCTCGTCATCGCCGTGGTGCTCGCCGTCGGGCTGGTCATCGCGCTCGCGAGAGCCCTGGCGGCCGCCTACGTCGAGATCCTCTGGCAGGCCGAGGCGGGCTACCTGTCGGTCTTCTGGAAGCGCATGGCCTGGGAGTGGGGCATCCGCGCGTTCGCGGCCGCGGTCGTGGCGGTGCTCGTCTTCTTCAACCTCAAGGTGGCGTCGGCCACGCTCGGTGGCATCCAGATCCGACGGCGCTTCGGGAACCTGGAGATCTCCGAGCAGATCCCGCGACGGTACGTGGCGTGGGCGATGCTCAGCGCGTCCGCGCTGCTCGGGTTGTGGTTCGGCGCGGCCGTCCCGCCCAACCTCGGCATCCAGGCGCTCCTCCTCCTGAGCTCCGGCGGATGGGGCGTGAGCGAGCCGGTACTCGGGCACGACGTCGGGTTCTACGTGTTCTGGGTCCCGCTCCTGGGAGGGGCGGTTACGTTCGCGCTCATCGTGACCTTCCTCATCTTCACGCTCGCGACCGCCGGGTACGCGGCCACGGGCGCCCTGCGGTGGGTGGGCGGCCGCGTCGACGCGCAGGGTCTGGCGCGGCTCCATCTGGGCGTGCTGCTCACCGCCTTCCTGGTGCTGGTCGCGCTCCGGCTGTGGCTGGGGCGCTACCTGGTCCTCCTCGACGGCAACTCGCCCGTCCAGGGCATCTTCGGGTTCACGGACGCCCAGGCCCGACTGCCGGCGCTGCAGACGCTCACCGTGATCTGCCTCGGCGGGGCGGCCGGGACGGCTTGGGGCGCCTGGAAGAACCGCCCCACCCCCGTCATCGCCTCGGTGGCGTCGGTGATCATCGCGGCGATCCTGATCGGCCAATTCTACCCGGCGCTGATCCAGAGCTTCAGGGTCGAGCCCAACGAGCTGGAGCGCGAGTCCCCCTACATCGAGCACAACCTCGAGTTCACGCGGCTGGGCTTCGGCCTGCACGACGCGGAGCGACGCCGCTTCGAGCACTCGCCCTCGAATCCGGTCGATTGGGCCGCCGCTGCCAGCCAGATGGACGCCCTCCCGGTCTGGACGCGGGCGGCGCTGCTGACCACGTACCGCGCCATCGAGGCTCGCTTCCCGTACTACGACTTCACCGACGTGAGCATCGATCGTTACGACGGGTCCGGGGGGCCCGTGCCGGTGGCGATCTCGGTGCGCGAGATCGATCCCGGCGGGCTTCAGGACCCCAACTGGCAGAACCTCCACCTCAGGGAGCGATACGTGGCCGGCATGGGAGCGGTCGCGAGCATGGCGTCCGCGCACACGCCGGAGGGCCGGCCGGAGATGCTGCTGTCGGGCATACCGCCCGAGGCCCGCTCCCGCGTCCACGAGGTGCCGGGGCTCGAGCTCGATCGACCCGAAGTCTTCTTCGGCGTGCGGCAGCAGCTGTACGCCATCGTGAACCCGGGCCCGGACGAGTACCTGGCGCCGGATTCCTCGCCGGGCGTGGCGGGGATCGACTTTCCGGAGGGGATCCCCCTCACCTCGCCCCTACGCACGGCGATCCTGGCGTGGCGCTTTCGGGACGCCAACCTCCTCCTCGCCTCCGACCTCACCGATGAGAGCCGGTTCATCTTCCGCCGGAGCGTCATCGAGCGGGCGCAGGCGGTGGCGCCCTTCCTCCGCTTTCCGGAGTCGCCCTACCCGGTCATCCGCGAGGGACGCATCGTCTGGGTGCTCGATGCCTTCACGGCCACCTCGGCCTTTCCGCTCTCGAGCGTCTACGAGCTCGGAACGTTCCGCTCGCGGGTGCGCTACGTCCGCAACAGCGTCAAGGCGACCGTCGACGCGGTCACGGGCGAGCTGCGCTTCTACCGGATTCCCGTTCACGACCCACTCGCGGACGCGTACCAGGCAGCGTTCCCCGGGCTCGTCGAGGACCTCGAGCGCATGCCCGAGGACCTTCGTGCCCACCTGCGGTACCCGCGGGTGCTCGTCGACCTCCAGTCACGCGTCCTGCTCCAGTACCATCAGGAGACACCGGCCGCGTTCCACGGCCAGCAGGACGTCTGGGAGCAGCCTCAGGAGCTCGCCGAGAGTCCCAACGCCGTACCGTACCGTCCGGAGTACGGCATCTACGCCCTGCCGGGGGACTCCGAGGAGCGCTTCAACCTCACGACCGCGTTCGTGCCCTCCGGCCGTCAGAACCTGACCGCCGTGCTGGTCGCGCGGACCGACGACTCGGGCCTCCCGGAGCTGATCCTGTTCGACGTTTCCGTCGCCGACCAGGTGAGCGGCCCGCGTCAGGTCGAGGCGCTCGTGGAGCAGGACCCGCTGATCTCGCAGCAGTTCTCCCTGTGGCGCACGGGCGGCAGCGAGGTGTGGACTGGCCATCTCCACCTGATTCCCGTCGGAAGCCGGCTGCTGTACATGGAGCCCGTCTTCCTGGCCGCCTCGGCCGAGGCGATCCCCGAGCTGCGCCGTTTTGTGCTGAGCGACGGCAGGCGCGTCGTCCTGGCGGTGACGCTCGCCGAGGCCGTCGCGCAGCTCTCTGGGCGCCAGCCGGCCGATTCCGTCGCCGACCCGGGTGCTGATTCCACCGCCGGCCCCTGGTCCTCGGCCGCGCTGGAGCTGCTCGCGCGCGCCGAGGCGCGGGCGCGCGCGGGCGACTGGCGGGGCTTCGGCGAGGCCCTCGAAGAGCTTCGAGACCTGCTGGAAAGCCTGGAGGGCGAGGGGCGCTGAAGCCCGCGCCGCGCCAACACGGTCGCGGCGTTGATCGCCCCCCGGCCGGCTTGTAATTTCCACGCCTCTTCCCGCGCGCACCGCGCACGAGTCGCGCCCCGGCGCGGCCTCAGACCCCACGAGACCGGCAACCCGAGGGCAATGGAAATCCACGAGTACCAGGCCAAGGAGCGGTTTCGCGCCGCCGGAATTCCCGTCCCGCCGGGCGAGGTGGCGACCACGCCCGCCGGGGCCGAGGCGATCGCGGCCAAGTACGGCGGCAGGGTCGTCGTGAAGGCCCAGGTGCACGCCGGCGGCAGAGGCAAGGCCGGGGGGGTGAAGCTGGCCGACGACCCCGCCGCGGCCCGGGAGCACGCGGCCAACATTCTGGGCATGGAGATCAAGGGGCTCCGGGTGAGCCGCGTGTTGGTGACGCCGGCCGAGGACATCGAGACGGAGGCCTACGTCGGGCTCCTGATCGACCGCAAGAGCCAGTCGCCGGTCTTCATGGTCTCGGCGGCGGGCGGAATCGACATCGAGGAGGTCGCCTCCACCGACCCCGGCGCCATCCGGCGGCTGACTGTGGACCCGCGCTACGGGCTGCTCCCGCACCAGGCGTACTGGCTGGCGAACTCCCTCTACGATGATCCGGCGCTCATCAAGCAGGCCACCGGCATCATCGCGCAACTCTATCGCGCGTTCATCGAGTCGGGCGCGTCCATGGCCGAGATCAATCCGTTGATCACCACGTGCTCCGGTGAGGTCAGGGCGATCGATGCCAAGATGACCATCGACGACAGCGAGCTCTTTCGCCGGCCCGAGGTCGCGGCCATGCGTGATACCTCGTCGGAGCCGCCATCGGAGACGAAGGCACGCGAGGCGGGCCTCTCCTACGTGAAGCTCGATGGCACCGTGGGGTGCTGCGTCAACGGCGCCGGCCTGGCCATGGCGACCATGGACCTGGTGAAGTACTACGGGGGGGAGCCGGCGAACTTCCTCGACATCGGCGGCTCCTCGAACCCGGACAAGGTCGTGGCCGCGCTGGACATCATCGCGTCGGACCCCAACGTCCGCTCGATCCTGTTCAACATCTTCGGCGGCATCACCCGCTGCGACGACGTGGCGAACGGCATCGTCGAGGCGACCAGGCGCATCGACATCGAGCCGCCCATCGTCATCCGTCTGACAGGCACCAACGAGGACGTCGCGCTCGCGATCCTGAAGGAGGCGGGCTTCTCGGCCCACACGTCGATGGACGCGGTCGTCGAAGAGGCCGTGCGGCTGGCGGGGGCGGGGGCTTAACGGCCATGGCCATCTTCATCGACGAGAACACGCGGCTCGCCGTCCAGGGGATCACCGGGCGAGACGGATCATTCCATACCCGCCAGACCATGGAGGCGGGCACGCGCGTGGTCGCCGGCGTCACGCCCGGAAAGGGCGGTCGGACCTTCGAGGGTCCGAACGGCGAAGCGGTGCCCGTGTTCAACAGCATGGACGACGCCGTGGCGGAAACGGGCGCCGACGCGTCCGTCATCTTCGTCCCGCCGCCGTTCGCGGCGGACGCGGTCATGGAGGCCGCGGACGCGGGCGTGCGCTTCGTCGTCGCCATCACGGAGGGCGTCCCCGTCATGGACATGGCCCGCGCGCACGCCTTCGCCCGTGACAAGGGGGTTCGCGTGCTCGGCCCCAACTGTCCGGGACTCATCTCGCCGGGCAAGTGCAAGGTCGGCATCCTGCCCACGCGGATCGTGACCGAGGGCCCGGTCGGCGTGGTGTCGCGCTCCGGAACGCTCACGTACGAGGCCGTCCACCAACTGACCAGCGTGGGGATCGGCCAGACGACCTGCATCGGCATCGGCGGCGATCCGCTCATCGGCACCAGCTTCATCGACTGCCTGGAGGCCTTCAACGAGGATCCGGACACGGCGGCGATCGTCATGATCGGCGAGATCGGCGGTACGGACGAGCAGGACGCGGCCGCGTACGTGCGTGCGCGTGTCTCGAAGCCGGTCGTGGGCTTCATCGCGGGGCAAACCGCGCCGCCCGGTCGGCGCATGGGACACGCGGGGGCGATCATCAGCGGTTCCGCCGGCACCGCCGAGGAGAAGATGAGGGCGTTCCGAGACAACGGGATCTCGGTGGCGAAGCGACCGGTCGAGATCGTCGAGCTCATTCAGCAGGCCCTCGCCTGAGGGGGGCCGGGGGAGCACACATGAACATCGAGCTACGGGCACGGCTTCGCGTCGAGGACGCGCTCGAGTCGGTGCGCTACCAGGTCCGGGCCGAGACGCCGCTCCAGGAGGTGGTGGACCTGATGGTCCGCGAGGGCGTCCGCGCGGTTCCCGTGGTGGGTGAGGGCTCCGAGGTGCTGGGCATCATCACATCGGGCGACGCGCTCGCCCAGGTTCTCAAGGAGGGCCCGCCGGAGCGATCCACGCGCACGGGCGTCCCACCGGACCTGACCGCCCGCACCATCATGACGAGGACCGTCCTGTGCGTGTCGGAGGACCAGCGGCTATCGGACGCGGCCCGGCTGATGGTCAACCGCAACGTGGAGCAGCTTCCCGTCGTGCGTGACGGCGAGCTCGTCGGCATCATCACGCGCGACGGGACCCTCCGCGCCCTTCACGGGGGCGGCGCCGGGCAGCACGCGAAGGGAGCGGATGCGTGAGCCGGACGCTGGCGATCATCAAGCCCGACGCCGTGACCGGTGGCAAGGCCGGCAAGATCCTGGCGCACCTCGAGAACGCGGGGTTCCGGGTGCGCGCCATGCGCCTGACGAGGCTCGATCCGGATCGTGCGGGCGCGTTCTACGCCGTGCACCGGGGGCGTCCGTTCTACGACGAGCTCGTGGAGTTCATGACGTCGGGACCTGTGATCCCCATGGTCCTGGAGGCGGAGGACGCGGTGTCCAGGCTGCGGGAGGCCATCGGCGCGACCGACCCCGCCGAGGCGGCCGAGGGCACCGTGCGCAAGCTCTACGCAGAGTCCAAGGGGCGCAACGCGATCCACGCCTCGGACTCGGACGAGAACGCCGCCAGCGAGATCGAGTTCTTCTTCGCGGATCACGAGTGGCTCCGAGGCTAGGAGCCCGCGGTAGAAATGCACGGAGTCCTAGACATTTCCCGTGCCGGAGCTAGGTTTTACGACTATGCTCAGAGTCGATCTGGGCCGCCTGGGGCGGGACGGCTCCGCCCTCGTGGAAGCTCGCGTCCCCGCGGACGACGAGATGTGGGAGGGATGCGGAATCTTGTGGAACGGTCCGGTGGACGTGCGTCTGCGTGCGTCGTTCGCGGGAACCGGGGAGGTTGTCGTTCGGGGCACGGTCACGGGCACGCTCGCGCAGGAGTGCCGGCGATGTCTCGACCCGTTGGAGACCGATTTCGACGAGGCGATCACGGTCGTGTTCGTGTCCTCCGAGTCCGCGGACCCCGCCGAGACGGGCGGCGAGTACGTTTTCGGCGCGGCGGGCGCCGAGTTGGATCTTAGCGGCGCAGTGCGCGAGGAGGTGATCCTCGCGATCAATCCATACGTTGTTTGCGACCTGGAGTGCAAAGGGCTCTGCCCACGTTGCGGCGCCGACCTCAACGAGGGGGCGTGCGGATGCACGGAGCAGGAAGCCGACCCGCGCTGGGAAGCGCTCCGAGCGCTAAAGGACAGGTGAATCGGCCATGGCCGTTCCAAAGAAGCGGACGTCGAAGCAACGCAAGCGCAAGCGGCGCACGCACTACAAGGCGGAAGGGGTGACCGTCCACGCGTGCCCCAACTGCGGCGATCCGAAGGTTCCGCACCGCGTGTGCCCGACCTGCGGGCACTACCGCGGCGAGGCCGTGGTCGAGGTCGACTAGCCGAGCCCCGGCTCCGGAAACGGCGGCCACGCCACGTGGCGACCACGCCCCCGGAGCACGAGATCGAACTCCGACCCGGGATGCCGACGTGCGCATAGCACTGGACGCAATGGGAACGGACCAAGCGCCCCGGGCGGAGGTCGCCGGAGCCCTGCAGGCGCTCTCCGAGCTCGACGACGTCGAGGTGGTGCTTGTCGGTGATCGCGCCCTGATCGAGGCCGAGCTCGCCAAGCACGGCCCGATGCCCGAGCGGTTGCTCATCCATCACGCGCCCGATCGGGTCACCGCGGAGGATCCGCCCGCGACGGTCCTCCGGCGCAAGCCCCACTCCTCGATCGTTGTGGGGCTACGGCTGCACCAGAAGGGGGAGGCCGCCGCGTTCGTGAGCGCTGGATCCACCGGCGCCGTGATGGCCACCTCGCTCTTCACGCTGCGCCCGCTGCCGGGCGTGGACCGTCCGGCCATCGGCACCGTGCTCCCCACGGCGCAGGCACCTTGCCTGCTGCTCGACGCGGGTGCCAATGTGGACTGCAAGCCCCAGCACCTGGTGCAGTTCGCGCACCTGGGAAGCAACTACGCACGGAACATGCTGGGGCGCGCCCAGCCCCGCGTCGCCTTGCTCAACATCGGCGAGGAGCCCGGCAAGGGAGACGAGCTGACCGCGGAGGCCTACGTCCTGCTCGAGCGTGAGGAGGGCATCAACTTCGTGGGGAACGTGGAGGGGCGGGACATCATCCTGGGGATCTGCGATGTCGTGGTGTGCGACGGCTTCGTGGGCAACGTGCTGCTCAAGTTCTACGAATCGGTCGCCGCCTTCATCATCGCGCTCCTGCGCAAGGAGCTGGACCGCATCTCGGTCCGGGAGAAGGAGCTGGAGGACGTGTTCAGGGTCCTCGACTATGCCGAGTACGGGGGTGCCCCTTTGCTTGGAGTCGGCGGAGTCTCGATCATATGCCACGGCGGGTCACCCCCGAAGGCGATTCGCAGCGCGCTCGCGATGGCGGCCCGCGCGGTCCGCTCCGACATGGTGGGACACAGCGCGAGGAACCTGCCCGTGGGAACCGAGACGCAGGAGGCACAGTGAAGAGACCCCGGCCGCTCGTCGAGATCGTGGCCACCGGTCGGTACCTGCCGGATTGCGTCGTCACCAACGACGACCTGGCCAAGCGGGTCGACACCTCGGACGAGTGGATCCGTAGCCGCACCGGCATCCATGAGCGGCGCATCGAGCGCGAGGGCTTCCACGCCGCCGACATGGGCGCCGCCGCGGCCCGTCGCGCGATGGAGCGCGCCAAGGTCGATCCGGGCGAGGTCGACATCCTGATCCTCTCCACGGCCACCCCCGACCGGTGGCTACCGTCCACGGCCTGTGACACCCAGGCCCTGCTCGGCTGCACGAACGCGGTGGCGTTCGACATCATGGCCGCGTGCAGCGGGTTCATCTACGGGCTGAGCATGGCCGAGGGATACCTCGCCGCCGGCCGAGGCGAGATCGCGGTGGTGATCTCCACCGAGAAGATGAGCGCGATCGTGGACTGGCACGACCGCACCACGTGCGTGCTCTTCGGCGACGGCGCGGGCGCCGCGGTGGTCCGGAGGGCCAACGGGGGCGACCGCGGAATCCTGTCGAGCCACCTGCGCTCCGACGGAAATCTGGCCGAGCTCCTCTACCGTCCGGGGGGCGGCGCGGTCGACCCCCTGAGCCAGTCGGTGCTCGAGGGGGGCCGTCACCTCCTGAAGATGGAGGGCCGCGAGATCTTCAAGCACGCCGTGCGCTCCATGACGGAGGCGTGCGACGTGGCCCTCGGACAGGCCGGCCTCACCGCCGCCGACATCGACCTTCTCGTGCCACACCAGGCCAACATGCGCATCATCGAGGCGACCGCGAAGTACGCGGGCATCGACATGGGGAGGGTGTTCGTGAACGTCGACCGCTACGGAAACATGAGCTCGGCTTCGATCCCCGTGGCGCTGGACGAAGCGCACGAGCAGGGGCTCCTCGGACCGGGCACCAAGGTGCTCACCGTCACGTTCGGCGCCGGCCTCACGTGGGGCGCCATGACGCTGCGCTGGTAATCGACCGAGCACGCACCGTGTCCTTGGCGTTGCTGTTCCCGGGGCAGGGCTCCCAGCACGTGGGCATGGGCCGCGCGCTGGCCGAGTCGGAGCCGGCGGCCGCCGAAGTGTTCGGCACGGCTGACCGGGTGCTCAACTTCCCGCTGTCGAGACTGATGTGGTCGGGGCCCGAGGAGGAGCTCACCGAGACGCGGAACGCGCAGCCCGCGATCCTGGCGCACTCGGCGGCCGTGCTGAGCGTGATCCGTCGCCGGCTGGGGCCGGTGGCGTTCGCCGCTGGCCACTCGCTCGGCGAGTTCAGCGCGCACGTGGCGGCAGGGACGATCTCGCTCGAGGACGCCCTCGCTTGCGTGCGCGAGCGTGGCGAGCTCATGCACCGCGCCGGAACGGAGCGGCCGGGCACGATGGCGGCCGTGCTCGGGCTCGCGGACGAGGAGGTCGAGGCGGTGTGCGCGCGCGTCGATGCCGGGATCTGCGTCCCGGCCAACTTCAACTCGAGCGGGCAGGTGGTCGTGAGCGGGGACCTGGCCGGCGTGGAGCAGGGCCTGGAGCTCGCGACGGCGGCGGGCGCCAAGCGCGTCGTGCCGCTGAGCGTGTCCGGCGCGTTCCACTCCCCTCTCATGGAGCCGGCGGCCGAGGGGCTGAGACGGCGCCTCGATTCGGTCGATCTGCGCGATCCCGAGTTCCCGGTCGTCTCCAACGCCACCGGGAAGCCCGTCACGACGGCCCTCGAGGGTCGCGAGCTCCTCGTCCGCCAGCTCACCTCGCCCGTGCGCTGGAGGGCGTCGATCGACACCATGCGTGCCGCAGGCGTCGACCGGTTCATCGAGGTCGGGCCCGGAAGCGTGCTGTGCGGGCTCAATCGCCGGAACGCCAAGGGTGCGCCCTGCGCCTCGGTCGGTGAGCCCGCGGACCTCGAGCGCCTGCCGGACCGGGTTGTCGCATCGTGAGTCTGACGGGCGCATGGCCCGCCGCGTGCCGAGGAGCGTGAATGGCCGAGCGTGAGCTGGAGGGAAAGGTCGCCCTCGTGACGGGCGGCTCCCGCGGGATCGGACGCGCCATCGCGGAGTCCCTGGCCGAGGCGGGGGCGCGCGTGGCGGTGATCGGGCGCGACGAGGCGAGGGCGCGGGAAACGGCCGCCGCCCTCAGCGGTGATGGCCATGCCGGCTTCTCCTGCGACGTCGCCGACCCCGAGCAGGTGATGGCGACGCTCGCGGCGGTCGAGCGCGACGTCGGGCACGTCGACATCCTCGTGAACAACGCCGGAATCACCCGGGACAACATCCTGATCCGAATGAAGGACGAGGAGTTCGATGAGGTCATTGCCGCCAACCTCAAGGGAGCCTTCAACTTCATACGTGCTGTCTCACGTGGCATGATGAAGCGTCGCGATGGCGTGATCGTGAACGTCACCTCGGTCGTGGGGCTGATCGGCAACGCGGGCCAGGCGAACTACGCGGCCTCCAAGGCCGGACTCGTCGGCCTGACCAAGAGCGTGGCGCGGGAGCTCGCGTCGCGTGGGGTCCGCTGCAATGCCGTCGCTCCGGGCTTCATACGGACCGACATGACCGACGCTTTGAGCGACAGCCAGGTCCAGGCGTTGCGCGAGCGCATCCCCCTGGGAACGCTGGGTGAGCCGGCCGACGTGGCCAGCGTCATTCGGTTTCTCGCAGGACCCGGTGCGCGCTACATTACCGGCCAGGTTTTGACGGTCGACGGCGGCATGGTGACCTGATCGGCCGGTCGGCCCTCTTTTTTTCTGGAACGCCACTTGAGGAAGCTTTCTTTCCCCCACGAGGAGGAGACATGAGCGAGCCCACCGAGGCCCGGGTGCGTGAGATCATCATCAACGAGCTCGGTGTCGAGCCCGAGAAGGTCACCGACGAGGCGTCGTTCGTGGAGGATCTGGGAGCGGATTCCCTCGACACGGTCGAGCTGGTGATGGCGTTCGAGGAGGAGTTCGGCATCGACATCCCGGACGAGGATGCCGAGCAGATGCGCACGGTGGGCGACGCCATCGGCTACCTCAGGAAGAACATCGCAGCCGCCGAATAGGGCCACTCGCGGGGCATTGCGTGCAGCATGACCAAAGGAAACGGAGCAGGGGGTCCCGGCCGGCGCGTCGTCGTGACGGGAATGGGCGTGGTCTCGCCCGTCGGGAACGACGTGCCGACGATGTGGGCGAACCTCCTGGCGGGGAAGAGCGGCGGCGGGATGGTCACGGCGTTCGACGCCACCGAGGACTTCCCGTGCCGCATCGGGTGCGAGGTCAAGGACTTCGACCCGCTCCTCTACCTCGACAAGCGGGAGGTCCGGCGCCACGACCGCGTGTCCCAGTTCGCCGTCGCCGCGTCCGCACAGGCGATGGCGTCGGCCGGACTCGACGGCGTGCCGGAGGGGACCCAGGCCGCACGCTTCGGAGTCGTCTTCGGGAGCGGCATCGGCGGGATCTCCACGTTCGAGGAGCAGCATCGTAAGCTCATCGAGCACGGGCCCGGGCGCGTGAGCCCCTTCTTCATCCCGATGTTCATTCCGGACATCTCCGCAGGGCTGATCTCGATCCGGTGGGGCCTCCAGGGTCCCAATTACGCGACGGTTTCGGCGTGCGCGTCCTCGGCGCACGCCATCGGCGATGCCATGCGGCACATCCGCTACGGTGACGCCGACATCATGCTCGCGGGCGGCGCCGAGGCGACGATCACGCCCATGACCTACGCCGGCTTCTCGTCGATGAAAGCCATGTCGACCCGCAACGATGATCCCGAGGGGGCGAGCCGACCGTTCTCCGCCGACCGCGACGGGTTCGTCATGGGCGAGGGTGCGGGCGCGCTCGTGCTCGAGGAGCTCGAGCATGCCGAGGCGCGCGGCGCCGAGATCCTGGCGGAGCTCGCCGGCTACGGGCTGTCGGGCGATGCATTCCACATCACGGCCCCTCCTCCCGGTGGCTACGGGGCGCAGCACGCCATGCGCATGGCGCTCGGCCATGCGGGAGCGGCGCCGGAAGACGTGGGCTACATCAACGCCCACGGCACGTCGACCATGGCCGACGCGATCGAGACCGGAGCCATCAAGGCCGTCCTCGGCCAGCACGCCTACGAGATCGTGGTGGGCTCGACGAAGTCCATGACGGGCCACCTGCTCGGTGCCGCCGGCGCGCTCGAGGCGATCGTCTCCATCATGGTCTGCCGCGAAGGGACGATACCGCCGACCATCAACTTCTCCGGGCCGGACCCCGAATGCGATCTCGAGTACGCGCACGACGGCAAGATCGAGCGAGCCGTCGATCTGGCGCTCACGAACTCGTTCGGCTTCGGCGGCCACAACGTCTGCCTGGCGGTGCGCCGATGGCAGTGAGCGTCGCGAGCGGCGGCGGTTGAGCGCCAGGGAAGGGCCCGAGCCCGCGCCGCGCCCGGACGGGTGGCTCACGCCCTTGTTCGGCTCCATGCCGCTCGAGCCCGACGGGCGATGAGGCCGGGCCGGCGATGAGGATCGGAACTGGCTACGACTCGCACCGCTTCGACGCCTCCCGCCCGCTCGTGCTCGGCGGCGTCCGGATCCCCGATCATGCGGGGCTCTCGGGCCACTCGGACGGGGACGCGGTGGCGCACGCGGTCATCGACGCGCTTCTCGGCGCGGCGGCGGCGGGCAGCGTGGGAGGCCACTTCCCCCCGGGTGACCCACGATGGCGGGACGCCGACTCCCTGGACCTGCTCGGTCGGGTCACCGCGCTGCTCGCTGCCGGGGACTACCGGATCGTGAACGTCGACGTCACGGTCGTGTCCGAGACCCCGCGCATCGAGCCCCGGTCCGAGGAGATGCGCCGGCGCCTCGCCACCGCCATGGGCATCTCGCCCGCCCAGGTGTCGGTGAAGGGCAAGACCAACGAGGGCATGGGTTGGGTGGGGCAGGGAGAGGGGCTCGCCGTCCATGCCGTGGCGCTCATCGAGGCGGCGGTGAACGCCGCTGGCTGAGCAGCGTTGAGCGGGCTCAACGACGTCCTGGCATGGCTCGGTGAAGGGCCCGAGCCGCTGGTCTACCTGGCGCTCGGGCTCGGCGCGGCGATCGAGAACGTCGTGCCCGCCATTCCCGCCGACACGTTCGTGGCGCTCGGGGGCTTCCTCACCGTAGTGGGGTCGCTCGAGCCGGGGTGGGTCTTCGCGTCCACCTGGCTGTTCAACCTGGCCGGCGCGCTCGTGACGTACAGGTTGGGCTACGTCCACGGCCGGCCATTCTTCGAGCGCGGCTTCGGGCGCCACCTCCTGAAAGCCCACCAGATGGACCGCATGGCCGTGTTCTACGTGCGCTGGGGCACGCCGGCCATCTTCTTCACGCGCTTCCTCCCGGGGCTCCGCGCCATCGTGCCGGTGTTCGCGGGCGTGACCCACCAGCGCTTCCTGGCGGTCGCGGCGCCCATCGCGGTCGCCTCGGCCATCTGGTACGGCGGGCTGGTCTGGCTCGGCGTGCTCGCCGGCCGCAATCGAGGCCTGCTCCTCGACCTGCTGGGAAGGGTCAACAACGTGTTGATCGTCCTCGCCCTGGTGGCCGCGACGACGATCGGCGTCTGGTGGTGGCGCACGCGGCACCCGCGCGATGAGTGAGCCGCCGCGTCTCTTCGGGCTCGAGCAGTTCCGCGACTATCTGATCTTCGAGAGGGGGCTCTCGGAGCGGACGGTCTCGGCCTACCACCGTGATGTGACCAGGTGGGCGCAGGTCATGACGCGGCTGGGGGTCGAAGGGCCCGGCACCGCCACCACTGCCCAGGTGCGTGAGTGGGTATTCGACCTGAAGCAGGCCGGTCTCGCCGCTTCGTCGATCCGGAGGGCGCAATCGGCGCTGCGGACCTACTTCGCGTTCCTGCTCGCCGACGGCGCGGTCGAGCGCGACCCCACCGAGGACCTCGAGTCGCCGCGCGTCGCGCGCAACCTGCCGGAATTCCTCAGCCGGCGGGAGGTCGAGCTGCTCCTCGACGCGCCGGACGCCTCCCGGCCCCTCTTCTGGCGCGACCGAGCGATCCTCGAGTTCCTGTACGCTTCGGGTGTTCGCGTCTCCGAGCTCGTTGAGCTACCCCTCCGGGCGCTCGACCTGCAGGAGGGCTTCGCCACGGTCTTCGGAAAGGGAGCCAAGGAGCGATGGGTTCCGTTGGGCGGGCCGGCGGTGCGGGCGCTGGAGCGCTACCTCGGCCAGGTGAGGCCGGGCCTGGACCGTGGGTCGGGTGAGGGCCGCGTGTTCCTCAACGTGCGCGGGCGGCCGCTCCGGCGAGAGTCCGTATGGTCGCTGGTGAGGCAAGCGGCCCGCCGCGCCGGAATCACGAGGACCGTTTCGCCGCATACGCTGCGGCACACGTTCGCCACGCACCTCGTGGAGGGTGGGGCGGACCTGGCGGCCGTGCAGGAGCTCCTGGGCCACGCGGACATCTCGACGACGCAGATCTACACGCACCTCGACCGGGAGCACCTGCGTCGCATGCACCGCCGGTACCACCCACGAGGGAGGCTGGAGGGCTGAGGGCCCCCGGTCAGTGCGCCTGCGGCGCCGCCCCGCGCGCGCTGGGCGACTCCTCGGCCAGCTTGAACAGCTCCGCCTGGGTGGTGGCCACCTCGAGCAGCCGGATGGCCTCGGCCAGGACCGGATCGCGCTCGACGCGGACCTCCGCTTCGTCGCCCAGGTCGTCCATCCGCTGGGCGACCGCGATACGGGCTCGCCAGCTCAGGTGCGTGCGTACGATGGGATCGGAGGCGAGCTCGGCCGGCAGCCCCTCCTCGACCAACGCGTCCATGAACGCGGTGAACTCGCCCTCCCGCACGCTCGGGCCCTCGCCCGCCTCGCGGCGGGCGGCGGCGACGTCGAACGCGAACTCCGCGACGCGGAGCAGGAGCGGCAACTCCCGCTCGTTCGTGACGCGGATCAGCTCGCGTTCCGCGGGAAGGAGCGTATCACCCGCGATCTGGACGTCGGGGAAGATCCCGCCGCCGTCGACGAGCGTGCGCCCCTGCGCGGTGGTCACCTCCGGCAGGGTGTCGGGATCCTCCGCGATCGGGCGGCCCTCCCCGTCGCGCGCGCGCAGGAGGGACCGGCCCAGCGGCGTGAGCCACGTGCCCGTGGTGAAGCGGAGACGACGGTTGTGCGGCAGCGGCATGACGGTCTGCACCTCGCCCTTGCCGAAGGTCCGCTCGCCGAGCACGAGCGCCCGGTCGTAGTCCTGCAGAGCGCCCGCCAGGATCTCCGCACCCGACGCGGTGAACTCGTCCACCAGCACGACCATGGGCAGGTCCGGCACGAGCGTGGGCCAGCGGTCGGTGTAGGAGTCGGTTTCCGGGTTCTCGACATCCTCGCCGGGGCGGCGCTGAACCGTGCTCGCCAGCGTCGAGCCGGGGCTCAGGAACAGGTCCGCCAACATCAGCGACTCGTCCAGGAAGCCGCCCGGATTACGCCTCAGGTCGATGATGAGACCGCGCCGGGTCCCGAGCTCATCGAGCGCTTCCTGCATCTCCCGGGCCGCGTTCCTGGCCACGCGATCCATGATCACGTAGCCGATGCCGCTGTCGAGCGTGCCATACGTCACCGCCGGCACGTGCACCTGAGCGCGCGTGATGTTGAAGGCGACCGGCTCAACGTAGCCGGAGCGCCTGATCCTCACCTCCACGTCGGTCCCGACGGGCCCCCGAATGGAATCGGCGGCCATGTCGGTGCTCCAGTCCGACGCGTCGTGCTCGTTCACGCCGACGATCATGTCCCCGACACCGATTCCGGCCTCGTACGCGGGGAACCCTCGGAAAACCGCCGTCACGGTGATGGCTTCGTTGAGCCGGGTGATCTGGAGCCCGATGCCGGAGTAGTTCCCGGTCGTCTGCTCCTCCCACACCTCGGACTCCTCCGCCGTGAAGAGCTCGGCGTAGGGGTCGTCGAGCGAGGCGATCAGGCCGTCGATCGCCGCCTCCCACAGGGCCGAGTCGCTGAAGGCCTGCATGTGCATGCTCGAGATGGCTTCGATGGCGCTGTCGAGCACGTCCACCTCGGGCGACCGGCTGGCGGTCCTGGCGCGCTCCTGTGCCGTGAGGCTCGGCGTGAGCGCCCCCAGGGCGAAGATCGACAATGCTGCGATTCGGTTTTTCATGCGGCGACCTTGTGCGTCGGCGTATCTGCTCAGTGCCATCTAACCCCCGTGGCGGCGGGCTCGTTCCTCATCGGAACCGTTCCGCCATCACGGTCCTGGACCTGCAACCCGTGCCCGGAACGGGTACCTTTCCGCGCGGTCGTCGATGCGCGCGGGCATCGCCGCTCGGGCGGCCGTTGCCGCTCCCGCCCGGCCGTGCCTTCCGTGCAGCCCGCTGGCCGGCGCGAAAGGCGCCCCGACATACGCATGGGGAAGTGCGGTCCATGAATCAAGACCAGGCCGGCTCGCCACTCAGGGTGGCCATGATACAATTCAAGCCGACCAAGGCCGATGTCCAGGGAAATCTCGGGCGCGTGAAGGACCTGGTCACGAGCCAGGCGGCCGTCGCCGACCTCGTGGTGCTGCCGGAGGCGTCGTTGTCGGGATACTTCCTCGAGGGTGGCGTGGCCGAGGCGGCGCTCACGGCCGAGCGGCTCGCGGAGCTACTGGGGCCGCCGGCGGCGGACGCGCCGGACGTGGTGGTGGGCTTCTACGAGCGCTGGCGCCGCCAGCTGTACAACAGCGCCGCCTACCTCGCGCCGTCAGAGCAGGTCTGGACCGTGCGGCACGTCCATCGGAAGATGTTCCTCCCGAGCTATGGCGTGTTCGATGAGGCGCGCTTCGTCGAGCCGGGCACCGAGGTCCGCGCGTTCGACACGCGGTTCGGGCGCCTCGGGATGCTGGTCTGCGAGGACGCGTGGCATTCCTTGCCCGCGACCGTCCTGGCGCTCGGCGGAGCGGAGCTCCTGATCGTGGTCAGCGCGTCGCCCGCGCGGGACTTCTCGCCCCGCGCCGGAGGCATGCCCGCGAACCTCGACCGGTGGGAGCGGGTCGCGCCGGCGACGGCCGTGGAGCACGGGATCTTCGTGGTGGTGGCCCAGCTCGCGGGCTCCGAGGGCGGCAAGCTGTTTCCCGGCGGCTCCATCGCGATCGGCCCGGACGGGCGCGTGCTGGCGCGCGGCCCGCTTCTGGAGGAGGCCGTGACCCTCGCGGTGCTCGACGCGAGCGAGATCGAGCGGGCACGCACCGCCTCACCTCTGCTCTCCGATCTGCAGCAGATGCTACCGCATCTGCAGGACTCGCTGGCGCGCGCGCGGGTTCGCGTGGACGACGACGAGGACACGGGAGCCGAGGCCGTCGTGGCGCCCGAGGTCGAGCCCGTCCGGCTCCCGTCCGGCCTGGTCGGCCGCGGCGCGCCGTCCATCTCCGGCGACACGGCGCTCAAGGACCCCGCCGCGCTCGAGCTCGACGTCGGCCTGGTGGAGCGCACCCTCGTCGAGTTCATCCGTGAGGAGGTCCGGCGCACGCGCGCCTTCGAGCGCGTGGTGCTGGGCGTCTCCGGGGGGGTGGACTCGGCGGTGGCCCTCTTCCTGGCGTGCCGGGCGCTCGGCGAGCGCAACGTGCACGGCTTCCGGCTCCCCTACCGGACGTCGAGCCCCGAGAGCCTGGAGCACGCCTCGCTGGCGCTCGAAGCGACCGGAGCGCACGCGCACACCATCGACATCTCCGAGCCCATCGATCGCTACGTCGCCGAGTTCGAGCCCGACATCTCTCCGCTCCGGAAGGGCAACCTGATGGCGCGCCTCCGCGCCGTCATCCTGTTCGATCAATCGGCGAAGCTGAGCGCGCTCCCGCTCGGGACGGGCAACAAGAGCGAGCGGCTGCTCGGTTACTTCACGTGGCACGCCGACGACTCGCCACCCATCAACCCGCTCGGTGACCTGTTCAAGACGCAGGTCTGGGCGTTGGCTCGGCATCTGGGCGTGCCCGATGTCATCGTCGAAAAGCCCGCCACCGCGGACCTCGTGCGGGGTGTCGACGACGAGGACGAGCTCGGTGTCTCCTATCACGATGCCGATCCGATCCTGCACTGGATGGTGCGCGGCTACGGCGCGGACGAGCTCGTCAGGGCGGGCTTCGCGCCCGAAACCATCGAGGTCGTGCGGCGCAGGCTGGAGTCGACCCACTGGAAGCGGGAGTTGCCGACGGTCGCGGTGCTCTCCTCGAGCGCCATCGGTGAGTTCTACCTGAGGCCGGTGGATTACTGAGCGCCGGCATCACTGGCTTCGGAGCGCGGTCGTTCGCACGCGCGCGAGCACGTTCCGAGCGCCAGCCTCGGTCGCCCGAGCGCGAGCGCGTTCCGAGCGCCAGCCCTCGGTCACACGCGCTCAGCCGGACCCGCTCACCATTCTGCGCAGTGTTTCCAACATGGGGAGCGGCGTCAACTCTCCGTCGATGATCGACGCCAGCTCCTCCTCACGTCGCCAGTGGATCTCCAGGTCGGCGAGCTCGAGCTCCAGCAGGTGCTGCTCGGAGGCTTCGTTGGCGGCGATCTCGAGCGCGATTCCGCCGGTACGCTGCAGGTCGCCCAGCCGACGCCCGTCGCCGACGACGATGCGCGTAAGGTCCTCGGGCGAGCCGGCCTCCTTGATGAGCCGGGCCGCGGCCACCACCCGTCGCTCTGATGCGCCGGCGAAGTGGTGGTACGCCAGAACGCGGCGCAGCGTCCGCTCGGCCTCCTGACCGCGCAGGTGCAAGCCACCGTCCCGGTACTGGCCGCAGCGGGGGCACCGCGCCACGAGCTCGATCGCGCCCGGCCCTCCCGCCGGCAAGATCCCGAGCGCGGCGCGCTCACGGAAGGTCACGCTGCGCAGCGGGTGGTCGCACCTGGCGCACTTCTCGGTGCCCCGCCAGGCGGCGCTCCCGAACCGCAGCCAGCGGGCGCCCTGCCGCACGGACTCGCTCCCGTGGCCCATGATCAGCCACACGCCCAGAAGCGTCATGCCCCCCGTGGCCCAGCCGCCGGCCACGACCGCGCCGGCCGCCAGCGTCCCCGCCACGCCGAGCTTGTCCCACGTGCGCTTGCGCGAGGTCAGCTCGCTCCCGTAGCGCCACCAGGCTTCCTCGGTCAGCTCGGCCCGGCCCACGCGCACGATCTCGATCGCCCCGGCCTTCAGTAGCGCGATGTTGTCGGTCTGCGAAAGGAGGCGTGCGCGGTCGGTGGTGAGCTTCTCCAGCTCCTCCAGCGCCTCCCACCGCTCCTCGATCGGGGCGAGCGACCACCTCCGGCACGCCCTGCACACCGCCCAGAGGCGGCCGCGCGCCGGATCGAAGGCGATGCGCCTTCCCGTGGGGAAATGCTCGAGCTGGTCGTTGGCCTCGAACGGCGTCGTGCAGACGAGGCAGCGCGTGTACAAGGATCCTCCTCCGTCCCCGGATACACCGGTCGAGTGGGCCCTACCCGGCCCGGGGCGGGCGGGTCCGCGGGGTCCGATGGAAACCCGAGGGCGCTACATTGCAGTCGAACGAACCGTGCCACGCGCGCAATGCGGCCGCGACATGCTCCTGGTCATCGACAACTACGACTCGTTCACCTACAACCTGGTCCAGCTGCTCGGCGAGGTGGGCGAGGAGCCGGTCGTGGTGAGGAACGACGAGCGTAGCGCCGCCGAGCTGGCGGAGATGAATCCGCGCCGGGTCGTGGTCTCACCCGGTCCGTGCACGCCCTCCGAGGCGGGTGTCAGCGTCGAGGCGTTCCGGCTCCTCGGGGCGCGCGGCGTCCCGATGCTCGGCGTGTGCCTGGGGCACCAGAGCCTGGGAGAGGCGTTCGGCGGGCGCACGGTGCGCGCGCGCCGCGTCATGCACGGCAAGATCGGGCCCGTGCGCCACGTCGGCACGGGGCTGTTCGAGGCCATCCCCTCGCCCTTCCGGGTCGCCCGCTACCACTCGCTCGTCACGGACGCCGCCGCGTTGCCGGACGTGCTCGAGCCCGTGGCCTGGAGCAGCGACGGCGCGGACGCGGACGAGGTGCAGGCGGTCCGCCACCGCGACCTTCCGCTGTGGGGCGTGCAGTTCCACCCCGAATCCGCCTTCACCGAGCACGGCCGGCGCCTGCTGGCGAACTTCCTCCGGTTGACCCCGTAGGCGCGATCTAGGTAGCTTTCCTGGCGTGAAACTTGCACTGACGTCGCGCCGATTCGGCCCGGGAAAAGCCGCTTGAAGGGCCGGGTTCTCGGCATCGTCCCGGCCCGACTCGAATCGTCCCGCCTCCCGAACAAGCCTCTCTATCCGCTCCTCGGAAAGCCGCTCATCGAATGGGTCTGGCGTCGGGTCGAGCGCATGTCCATCCTCGATTACGCCGTGGTGGCGACCGACTCCGAGGAGGTCGCCGAGGTCTGCCGCGCGCTCGGCGCCCCGGTGGAGATGACGTCGCGGGCGCACCCCTCCGGCACCGACCGGGTGGCGGAGGTCGTGGAGCGGCCCGCGTACCACGACTTCGCCTACATCGCCAACGTGCAGGGTGACGAGCCGCTGCTGCGCGAGTCCCACCTGAGGGCTGCCATCGACCTCGTGCGAGGCGGCGGGTGGGAGGTCGGGACGTGCGCCACGCCCCTGAACACCGAGGAGGCCCGCAAGGACGCGTCCGTGGTGAAGGTCGCGCGCGCCGTGAGCGGACGCGCTTTGTACTTCTCGCGCGCCCCGATCCCGTACAAGCGGGACGAGAAGCCGGTGGGGGAGGAGCTGGAGCACGAGCCGTTCCTGCGGCACGTCGGGATCTACGCCTACACGCGCGATTCACTCCGTGCGTGGGTGGCGCACGCGCCCTCGCAGCTCGAGCGCCTGGAGCTCCTGGAGCAGCTTCGGCCGCTGGAGGCGGGCCTGCGGATCGGCGTCGCCATCGTGGGCGCGGCGGACCCCGGCGTGGATACGGCCGCCGACGTCATCAGGCTGGAGGAGATCTTGAACCACGACCGCGCCACCACCTTCGCTTGACGGAGACCATGATCGAGACGCACGAGAGATCCACGAAGTACATCTTCGTCACCGGCGGGGTCGTTTCCTCGCTCGGGAAGGGCATCGCGGCGGCGTCGATCGGCAGGCTCCTGAAGGAGCGGGGGCTCCGGGTCACGCTCCAGAAGTTCGACCCCTACATCAACGTCGATCCCGGCACGCTCTCACCGTTCCAGCACGGTGAGGTGTTCGTCACGGACGACGGCGCGGAGACCGACCTCGACCTGGGGCATTACGAGCGGTTCATCGACCAGTCGCTGTCCCAGGCGAACAACATCACGACCGGGCGGATCTACCAGTCGGTGATCACCAAGGAGCGCCGCGGCGACTACCTGGGCTCGACCGTCCAGGTCATCCCGCACATCACCGACGAGATCAAGGAGGCCATCCGCCGGCTCGCTCCCGACAACGACGTGGTGATCACGGAGATCGGCGGAACCGTCGGCGACATCGAGTCGCTCCCGTTCCTCGAGGCCATTCGGCAGTTCCGCGCGGAAGTCGGCCGGCGCAACGCGGTCTTCGTGCACCTGACGCTGGTGCCGTTCATCGCGGCGGCGGGCGAGCTGAAGACGAAGCCCACGCAGCACTCCGTCCGCGAGCTGATGGAGACCGGGATCCAGCCGGACGTGCTGATCTGCCGCACGGAGCGTCCGCTCTCGGAGGACATCCGTCGCAAGATCGCGCTCTTCACCAACGTGGAGCCGGACGGCGTCATCGAGGCGATGGACCTCGACACGATCTACGCGGTGCCATTGAGCTTCAAGGAGCAGCGCCTGGACGACGTGATCCTGGAGCGCTTCGGGCTCACGATGCCACAGCCCGACCTGACCGAATGGAAGGAGGTGGTGCATCGCGTGCAGCACCCCTCCTCCGGCGCGGTTCGCATCGCGGTCGTCGGCAAGTACACGGCGCTGGTGGACTCCTACAAGTCGATCCAGGAGGCGCTCACCCACGGCGGCATCGCCAACGACGTGAAGGTCGGCATCGAGTGGCTCTCCTCCGAGCACTTCGAGACGGCGGGGGTGGACCTCCTGCGCGGCTACCACGGCCTGCTCGTGCCGGGCGGCTTCGGACCGCGCGGCGTGGAGGGCATGCTCGCGGCCATCGGTTGGGCGCGCCAGAACCAGATGCCCTTCTTCGGCATCTGTCTCGGCCTGCAGTGCGCCGTGATCGAGTTCGCGCGCAACGTGTGCGGGTTGGAGGAGTCGCATTCCTCGGAGTTCTCCCAGGACGCCTCCGATCCGGTCATCTGCCTGCTGGATTCGCAGCTCCAGGTGACGAGCAAGGGTGGCACCATGCGGCTCGGAGCCTACCCGTGCGTCCTCGCCGAGGGCACACGCGTCCGAGAGATCTACGGCGCGCGCGAGATCTCCGAGCGTCACCGGCACCGCTTCGAGGTCAACAACATGTACCGTGACCTGTTGACCGATCACGGCATGACCATCGGCGGCACCTCGCCCGACGGCGGCCTGGTGGAGATGATCGAGATCACCGATCACGCGTGGTTCATCGCCGGCCAGTTCCACCCGGAGCTGAAGAGCCGCCCCACGCGAGCGCACCCGCTGTTCGCCTCCTACGTCGAGGCGGCCGCCCGTTACGCGGGTGGCGGGCGCGCGGTGCCGCTCGCCGAGCCGGTCGGCGTATAGGATCCCGTGGTGGGGCCATGACACGGCGGGTACGGGTGCGTGGGCCCGGGTGGCGGGCTCGCGGCGCTGCCGCCACGTGCTCCCCGCACCTTGGCTGCTTCGCGCCGCACGGGCGTGATGTCGGAGTCGGTAGCCGGATCGGAGTGACGACGTGTTCGAACGCTTCACGCTGATCTCCGGGCCGTGCGTCCTGGAAGACGATGCGCTCAATCTGGAGATCGCGCATGCGCTGGCGGGCTGGTCGGCCGCCCTGGACCTACCGGTGGTGTTCAAGGCGTCCTTCGACAAGGCCAACCGGTCGCGTCACGACTCGGCGCGCGGACCCGCGCTCGCGGCCGGCCTGAAGCTGCTCGAGCGGGTCGGAGCCGAGACCGGCCTGCCGCTGCTGACCGACATCCACGAGCCCGCGCAGGCCTCGGCCGCGGCCGACGTGGTGGACGCGCTCCAGATCCCGGCGTTCCTCTGCCGACAAACGGACCTTCTGCTCGCGGCGGGCGCCACCGGCAAGCCGGTCAACGTGAAGAAGGGGCAGTGGATGGCGCCCGAGGAGATGGCCGGTGCAGCTGACAAGCTGCGGCACGCGGGCACGACCGAGGTGGTGATCACGGAGCGCGGCACGGCCTTCGGGTACGGTGACCTCGTTGTGGACATGCGCTCGTTCCGACGCGTGCGCGCGGCCACGGGCGCGCGCGTGATCTTCGACGGCACGCACTCGGTGCAGCGACCGGGCGGCCTTCCCGGCGGATCGAGCGGAGGCGAGCCGGAGCATAGCGCCGCGCTCGTGCGAGCCGCGGTCGCCGCGGGGTGCGACGGACTGTTTCTCGAGGTCCACCCGGACCCGCCGCGCGCCCCCTCCGACGGCTCCTCGATGGTGCGCCTGGACGCGATGCCGGCGCTCCTCGCCGAGGTTACGGCCATCCGCGCGGCGCTGCGCGCGCCCGCCGGCGCCCACTCGTGAGGGGCGCACCGTCGGAGGTACCGGTCGAGCTCGCGCGCGGCGTCGAGCTCGTGATCTTCGACGTGGACGGCGTGCTCACCGACGCGGGCGTCTATCTGGGCACGACCGCCTCCGGGGAGGCCGTGGAGCTCAAGCGCTTCGACATCCAGGACGGGGTGGGCGTGAAGATGCTCATGGCTGCCGGGCTCGAGGTGGCCATCGTCTCGGGACGGGTGTCCGCGGCCACCGAGATCCGGGCGCGGGAGATGGGCGTCGAGGAGTGCCATCAGGAGCCCGACGCGTACAAGCTGCAGGCGGTCGAGGATCTCCTGAACCGGAAGCGCCTCGACTGGCACCAGGTCGCGATGCTCGCGGACGACATCCCCGACCTCGCCGTGCTGCGGCGCGTGGGTCTGAAGGCCGCCGTGGGAAACGCGACGCCGGCGGTGCTCGCGGTGGCCGACTGGACCTCGTCCAAGGACGGCGGCCATGGAGCCGTCAGGGAGTTCTGCGACGCGCTGCTCCACGCGCGGGATCAGCTGGACCTGGTCGTCGAGCGCTACGTCGAGGAGCGGAGCCGGACGTGAGCCGGCGGGACCGGGACCTCCTGGAAGAGGGGCGTCGTGTGCTCGCCATCGAGGCGGCCTCGGTCTCGGCGCTCCAGTCCCGCCTGGGGGACGATTTCGTAAGGGCGTGCCGACTGGTGGCCGCGGCCAGCGGTCGAGTGTTGGTCTGCGGCATCGGCAAGAGCGGCCACGTGGCACGGAAGATCGCCGCCACGCTCACGTCCACCGGGACACCCGCCACGTTCCTGCACCCGGTCGAGGCGCTCCACGGCGACCTCGGCATCGTCGGGCGCAACGACGTCGCGATCATGGTCTCGAAGTCGGCGGAGGGGTTGGAGCTGGCCGGGCTGCTGGACTACCTCCACCGCCTGGCGGTCCCGATCGTGGCGCTCCTGGGCCGCCCCGACGCCGCCGTGGCGGCGCACGCCGCCGCGGTCCTCGACTGCTCGGTGGCCGAGGAGGCGTGTCCCATGGACCTCGCGCCCACGTCGTCCACCACCGCGGCGCTCGCGATGGGAGACGCTCTCGCCATGGTGGTGCTCCGGCTGAGAGGCTTCAGCGAGAAGGATTTCGCCTCGCTCCATCCGGGTGGCGCATTGGGACGAAAGCTGTCCGTGCGGGTAGCAGACGTGATGGTGTCGGAGGCCTATCCGTGGCTGGGCGAGCACGCCACGATGAAGGACACCATCGCGCCGCTGGCCGAGCAGCGGGGGACGGTCCCGATCGTGGACTCGTCGCGGCGCGTCGTCGGAGTACTGACCGCCGGAGATCTGACGCGACTGATGGAGCACGACGAGAACTTTCTTAGGAGGCCGGTCATCGAGGTCATGAGCCGCGACGCCAAGACGGCGGCCGCGGGCGAGCTGGGCTCCGCGGCCGCGAGCCGCATGGAGAGCCACGGTGTCATGGCGCTCCCGGTCGTGGCCGACGACGGACGGCTCGTCGGCATCGTGCACCTCCACGACCTCATGAGAGCGGGAGCGGTCTGACCATGCGCACCCCACGGCCATCCGTTCGGGTACGGCCCGGACGCCTCCGATCCGTTCGAGCACGGCGGCTGGCGGCGAGCGCCGCGGCGGCTAGCCTGCTCGCCGCGTGCGACCAGTCCGTCAGCACGCCGCTCGCGGGTGGGGAGCTCCAGCAGATGCAGGCCGATCAGGTCGTCTTCGAGATGCAGAGCTACATCACTACCAGCGGCGTCCGCGAGGGTAGCATCCAGGCCGACACGGCGTACGTGTTCCAGGACTCCGCCGTGGTCGATCTGCGCGGCATGGAGGTCACGTTCTACGACGAGGAAGGACGCCCCCGGGCCACCGTCAACGGACGGACGGGGGAGTGGAATCAGGACACCGACCGCATGGTCGCCCGGGGCGACGTGATCCTGTTCGTCCATCAGGACGACAGCCGCATCGAGAGCCAGGAGATCCACTACGATCCGAGCACCGATCGCATCTGGAGCGACTCGGCCACGACGCGGACCGACGCGCAGGGCGCGGTCACGCGCGGAACCGCGTTCGAGTCCGACCTCGACTTCGCCGACGTGCGGATCCTGAACGTCCGCGGCGGCGGAGGGCGTGTATTCTGAGCACGAGGATGCGCTCCCACGGGGGCCCCCGCGCCCTGCCGGGCGCCCACCACGGCCTGCTCACCGCCGGCTTCCTGCTCGCGGCGATCGCGCTCGGACCACGCGGGCTGACGGGCCAGGAAGGGTGCCAGTTCGGCGACGAGGGCAACGACGTGGCCGACCGACGCACGCTCTCAGGCGGCGCGACGATCACGTACGTCAGCAACCCGCATTTCGTGTGCGCCGACGGCGTTCGGATCTGGGCCGATTCGGCCGTGGCATACTCCGCGCAGGGCCTCTCGCACCTCATGGGCGCGGTGCGCTACGTCGACCGCACCCGCGAGCTGCGCTCGGACGAGGCCCGCTACTTCTCGCAGCAGGAGCGGGTGCAAGCGCAGGGCAACGTCTACGTGCGTGACACGGGTGACGGATCGGTCATCGAGCACGGCGAGCTGGTGTACCTGCGCCAAACCGACTTCCGCGACCAGGAATCGATGACCTTCACGACCGGCTCCGACGGGGTCCGGCCGGTGGCCACCATCCAGTCCCGCACGGCGGACTCCGCCGGCGCTGCCGCTCCCGAGGAGGGGCGGCGATCCCCCTACGTGGTGGTCGCGGACTGGATCTTCCTGCAGAGCGGGGAGCGGTTCGAGGCGGCCGGCGACGTGGAGATCGAGCGCGACTCGCTGCTGGCGTACGCGGACAGCGCGGAGTACGACCGTGTGAGCGACCGCGTGCTGCTTCGCGGATCGGCGCGCGTCGACGGCCCGACGTACGACCTGCGGGGCCGCACGATCGACCTGCTCACGCCCGACGGCGCCACCAGCGAGGTGCACGCCGTGCGTGACGCCGTCCTGACGGGGAGCGACCTCGTCATCACGTCGTCACAGATCCGGCTGTACCTGACGGAAGGCGCGCTGGACCGGCTGGTGGCGACACCGCTTCCCGGGGACACCGCGGGCGCCGATTCGCCGCAACGGACCGCCTCGGGCGAGGTGCCCGCGCCGGGTGGCGAGACGCCCGCGACGGGCGGGGAGTTGCCGGCGGAGGGCGCGGATGCGGCACGTGCCCCGACGCAACCGGTCGCGCTCGTCGACGAGTTCCAGCTGACCGCCGACTCGATCGACATCCTGGCGCCCGGCGAGCGGATCGAGCGCGTGTTCGCGGCCGGCCGTGCCCGAAGCGTCTCGCACGCCAGGGACTCGCTGAACGTCCCGGACCTGCCGCCCATCGCCAGCGCCGATTGGCTCGAGGGAGACACCGTGATCGTGTACTTCGAGCCCGAATCGCCCGGCTCGGCAAAGGCGCCGAAGGGAGCCGAAGGGACGGCCCCGCCGGCGGAAGCGGATTCCGCGGGCGCGCGCTATCGGGTGGACCGGATCCGTGCGATGATCGGCGCGCGCAGCCTGTATCGTCTGACCCCGGCCGACAGCGCCGCGCGCGCCGGCGTGGACCCGCCGGCCATTCACTACGTCGTGGGCGACAGCATCACCATCGTCATGAACGGTGACGAGGTCGAGACCATGGAGGTGGTCGGCCAGACGCAGGGGATCCACCTCGAGCCGCTTTCCGCGCGGACGGTGGCCGACAGCCTGGCCGACACCACGGCGGTGACCGACACGCTCACTGGTGGCGGGCAGGCGCGACCGGACGCGCTCCCGGCGACACCGCCCGAAGCGTCTGCGGGCGCGCTGATCCGGGACCTCGAACGCTCCGTACCCACGCGACCCCCGCGCCCACCGCCGCCCACGCGCCCACGCGCCGGTACCGTCGCGCCACCGGGGAAAGCGCCCGCCCGGACCGTCGAGCCGCGCCGCCGGTCCGCGGCACCCCCCGACCCCTGCAGGCGGCCATGACATACGAGGATCTCCTGCGCTTCGCGCAGGATCTCGAGCCGGACGACCTCTCGCTGGCGGCCGGGCTGCGCGAGCTCGTGGCGCTGGAGCGCGACGGGGGCGTCGAGCGTGGCGTCTGGATCGATGCGGTCCGGGAGACCCTGGCCCATGTTGCCGAGGAGTTGGGCAGCCACGGGCTCAGCACGCGGTCGGCCGAGGACGGCGCGCTCACGGACTTCCTCGAGCTACGGGTGATCCCTGGCCTGGAGCGGGCCGGGCTCGCCCGGCGTGAGGGCGCCGGCCCGGCGTGGACGGGTCTCCGGCTCGACACCGGCCTCGCGTCCGACCTGCCCGCGCACCGGGAAGCGGTCCTGGCCGAGCTGGACGAGACGCTCCGCCGCCTGAGGCGCGCGCGCGCCGTCGCCTACGCGCCGCACGTCGAGGTGGCCCACGCCGGCGGCGACAGCCGCCTCTGGGCGGAGGGGCTGACCAAGGTCTACAAGCGGCGCCGGGTGGTGAACGAGGTCGACATCGCGGTCCGGCAGGGCGAGATCGTCGGCCTGCTCGGCCCGAACGGCGCCGGCAAGACCACCACGTTCTACATGATGGTCGGTCTCATTCCGCCCAACGCGGGATCGGTGCACCTGGACGGGGAGGACCTGACCAGAACGCCGATGTACCGGCGAGCCCGAAAGGGGGTGGGCTACCTGGCCCAGGAGCCGTCGATCTTCAGGAAGCTCACGGTCGAGGAGAACGTCCTGGCCATCCTGGAGACGCTCCGGCTGCCGAAGCAGGAGGAGAAGCGCCGGCTGGAGGAGCTGCTGGGGGAGCTCGGCCTGACGGGGCTGCGCGGGAACAAGGCCTACTCCCTCTCCGGCGGCGAGCGTCGCCGGCTCGAGATCACGCGCGCGCTGGTGCAGCGGCCGAAGTTCATGCTCCTGGACGAGCCGTTCGCGGGTATCGACCCCATCGCCGTGAACGACATCCAGCAGATCGTGCGCGGCCTGAAGGGTCGTGGCATCGGGGTGATCATCACCGACCACAACGTCGAACAGACACTGGAGATCGTCGATCGCGCATACATTATGTATGAAGGCAGGATCCGGGTGAGCGGCACGGTATCGGAACTCGTCTGGAGCCCGGAGGTTTCCGAGATTTATCTGGGACCGACGTTGACCACGCGTATGCGGCAGCGCTTCCCGGAGCCGGACCTGGCGGTCAGCGGTTCACCTCAGAACGGAATGGCATGAGTCAGTTCAACGCGAAGCTCTATCAGAGTGCTCAGCTTCGACAGGAGATGCGGATCAACCCGCGCCTGTACCAGGCGATGGAGTTGCTCTACATGCCTCTGCTCGACCTGCAGCAGCACCTGAAGGACGAGCTTGCCGAGAACCCGTTCCTCGAGATGACCGAGGCCGATGTGGGCCAGGAGGTCGAGCTCAAGGAGGACACCACTGACGAGCCGCTCGGCGACGACGTGGACTGGGAGGAGATCCTGCTCGACGGCTTCGACGTCGGCGGACGGCGGGCACAATACGAGCACAAGGAGTACTTCGAGCCGACGCCCGTCGAGGCGCAGGACCTGCACGACCACCTCCACGAGCAGCTCAGGCTCCTGCCGCTGAACGAGCGCGAGATCAGGCTGGGCGAGGAGATCATCGGCGACATCGACGACGCGGGCATGCTCGCGTGCAGCCTGGATGAGGCGGTCGCGGGGGTGAACGAATGGCTCGAGGAGGTTCGGCCAGCGGCCATCGCCGCGGCCGAGGCCCTCGAGGACGAGGAGGAGCGCGAGGTGGAGTTGCGCGTGGTCCACGAGGTATTCCAGAGGTACGAGACCGTCGAGGCCGAGCGGATGCTTACGGTCATCCAGGGCATGGATCCGCCGGGCGTGGGGGCGCGGGACGTGCGCGAGTCCATCCTCATCCAGCTTCGGCAGCGGGGCGGCAACTGCGACGTAGCGTACCGGATCGTCGGCGAGCACTTCGACTCCCTGATCAGCCACCGCTGGAACGACATCGCGAAGGCGTTGGAGATCTCCCCCAAGGAGGTTCAGGACGCGGCGGACGACATCAGCCACCTCGACCCCAAGCCGGGGCTCAAGTACTCGGTCGAGCCCGACCACTACGTCATTCCGGACCTCATCGTGGAGAAGATCGACGGCGAGTACATGGTCTTCGCCAACGACACCAGCCTGCCGCGGCTGCGGATCTCCCAGTCCTATCGCGACGTGGCGCGCGACAAGAGCAAGTTCACCGGCGAGAACAAGGAGTTCATCGCGAGCAAGCTGAACTCGGCCAACTGGATGATCCAGGCCATCGAGCAGCGCCGCCAGACCATGCTCAAG
>Ga0302046_10000706_pt1 | contig 32623 bp, 32 predicted proteins | sample RVTome_11_FD_200261 | JGI IMG/M metagenome (GOLD analysis project Ga0302046, IMG submission 200261) | Soil microbial communities from uranium-contaminated site in the Upper Colorado River Basin, Wyoming, United States - RVT147D111 (version 2) ...
GCATCGGCGTGATCGGCGTCCTCCGGGCGGAGCCCGGCCCGTTCACCGAGGAGCAGATCGCCCTGCTCGAGACCTTCGCCGACCAGGCGGTCATCGCCATCGAGAACGTGCGCCTGGTCCAGGCGCTGCAGGCCCGCACGGCGGAGCTGACGCGCTCGGTCGGCGAGCTGGAGGCCCTGGGCGAGGTGGGCCGGGCCATCTCCTCCACGCTCGACCTGGAGACCGTGCTGGCCACGATCGTCTCGCGGGCCAACGAGCTGGCCGAGACCGACGGCGGGGCGATCTACGAGTTCGACGAGGCGACCCGGGGGTTCCGCCTCCGGGCCACCGATCGGTTCCCCGAGGAGTTCGTGGCGGTGCTCCGAACGACGGCCCTGGTCTACGGCGAGAGCGCCATCGGGCGGGCGGCGGCCACCCGCGCGCCCGTCCAGGTGCCCGACGTCACCGACACCGACGCCTACGCCAGCCCCGTCCGCGACGCGCTGCTGCGCTTCGGCTACCGCTCGCTGCTGGCGGTGCCGCTGGTCAGCGAGGACAGGGTCGTCGGCGCCCTCGTCGTCAACCGCCGGCTGGCCGGCGAGTTCCCCTCCCGCACGGTGGAGCTGCTGCGCACGTTCGGCGCCCAGTCGGCGCTGGCCATCCAGAACGCGCGGCTGTTCCAGGAGATCGCGGTCAAGAGCCGGGAGCTGGAGGTGGCCAACCAGCACAAGTCGGAGTTCCTGGCCAGCGTGTCGCACGAGCTGCGCACGCCGCTCAACGCGATCATCGGCTTCTCGGAGGTCATGCTGGAACGGATGTTCGGCGAGGTGAACGCCAAGCAGGAGGAGTACCTGAACGACATCCTGTCCTCCGGCCGCCACCTCCTCTCGCTCATCAACGACATCCTCGACCTGGCCAAGGTCGAGGCCGGGCGCATGGAGCTGGAGCCGAGCGACTTCCACCTGCCGCAGGCGATCGACAACGCGCTGATCCTCGTCCGCGAGCGGGCCGTCCGGCGGGGGATTACGCTGGGGCAATGGGTCGACCCCCGGCTGGGCGAGATCAAGGGTGACGAGCGCAAGATCAAGCAGGTGCTGGTCAACCTCCTGTCCAACGCCGTGAAGTTCACGCCGGAGGGCGGGCGCGTCGACGTGCGGGCGGTGCAGGCCGACGGCGCCGCCGAGATCTCGGTGGCCGACACCGGCGTGGGCATCGCGCCCGAGGACCAGGAGGCCGTGTTCGAGGAGTTCCGGCAGGTCGGTGCCGACTACGCCCGCAAGCACGAGGGCACCGGGCTCGGCCTGGCCCTGGCCCGCAAGTTCGTCGAGCTGCACGGCGGGCGCATCTGGGTCGAGAGCCAGACCGGCCAGGGCGCGACCTTCACCTTCAGCATACCGGTGACGCCATGGCAGGCGAGCTGATCCTGGTCGTCGAGGACAACGACAAGAACCGCAAGCTGGTGCGCGACGTGCTGACCGTCAAGGGCTACCGGCTCCTCGAGGCGGAGCGGGGGGAGGAGGGCGTGCGGCTGGCGCGCGAGCAGCGGCCGCACCTGGTGCTCATGGACATCCACCTGCCCGGCATCGACGGGATCGAGGCGCTCCGGCAGCTGCGGGCCGATCCGGCCACCGCGGCCATTCCCGTCCTGGCCGTGACGGCCTCGGCCATGACGCAGGACCGGCAGAAGATCCTGGCGGCGGGCTTCGACGGCTATCAGTCCAAGCCGATCAGCATCCGACCCTTCCTGGAGCTCGTGCGCACGGTGCTCGACCGGCGGGGAGGCGCCGGCGCATGAGCGCCCCGGGCCGGGTGCTGGTCGTCGACGACACGGCCGTCAACCTCAAGCTGCTGGCCGACCTGCTGAGCGCCAAGGGCTACGCGGTCGTCACCGCCACCTCCGGCCCCGAGGCGCTCGACCGGATCAAGACGGAGGCGCCCGACCTGGTGCTCCTCGACGTGATGATGCCCGGCATGAGCGGCTACGAGGTCTGCCGCAAGCTCCGGGAGGATGCGGCCACCGCCATGCTGCCGGTGGTGATGGTCACCGCGCTCGACCCCGCCCAGGAGCGCGTGAAGGGCATCGAGGCCGGCGCCGACGACTTCCTCAGCAAGCCGATCCACCAGGCCGAGCTGCTGGCCCGCGTGCGCTCCCTGTTGCGAGTGAAGACCCTGTGGGACCAGCTGGGCGAGCTGAACCGCACGCTGGAGGCGCGCGTCGCCGAGCAGGTGGCCCAGCTCGATCGGCTCGCCCGGCTCAAGCGCTTCTTCTCGCCGCAGCTGGCCGAGGCCATCGTCAACGGCGGCGCCGACGATCCGCTCCGGAGCCACCGGCGGGAGATCACCGTCGTCTTCCTCGACCTCCGGGGGTTCACCGCGTTCGCCGAGGGGGTGGAGCCGGAGGAGGTCATGAGCGTGCTGCGCGAGTACCACGCGGCGATGGGCCGCCTGATCCTCGAGCACGAGGGCACGCTGGAGCGGTTCACCGGCGACGGGATGATGATCTTCTTCAACGATCCCCAGCCGGTGCCCAACCCGGCCGAGCGGGCGGCGCGGATGGCGCTGGCCATGCGCGCGCGCGTGGACGAGCTCGCGCGCGGGTGGAAGAAGCTCGGCTACGAGCTGGACTTCGGCGTCGGCATCGCCCAGGGCTACGCGACCATCGGCGCCATCGGCTTCGAAGGCCGCTGGGACTACGGCGCCATCGGCAACGTCACCAACCTGGCCGCCCGCCTGTGCGGCGAGGCCCGGCCCGGCCAGATCCTCGTGTCCCGGCGCCTGTACGGAAGCCTGGAGGAGCTGATCGAGGCCGAGCCGGCCGGCGAGCTGTCGCTCAAGGGCTTCTCGCGCCCGGTCACCGCCTTCAACGTCACCGGGCTGAAGCGCGCCTGACCTCGCCCTCGCGCCCCGCCGCGCCGGGCGCCAGCCGGACGTCGGCCAGCACGCCGTAGTGATCCGAGGGCCACAACACGCCGCCCTCCTCGTGGCGCCCCGGCGTGTTGAGCACCACCCGGCTGGCCGTCACCTCGGCCGCGACCTCCGGCCCCGGCCGCATCAGCACGTAGTCGACCCGCCGGGTCACCGTGGGCGACGGCTCGAGGATCCGCTGCCACACCGTGGGCCCGCGCCCGGCGGGATTGGCCACGCGGAAGAGGTCGGCGAAGCCGCGGTCGTGGAACGCCCTGAACGCGGGGGAGCCCTCGGTGATGTTCAGGTCGCCCATCACGACGGCCGGCCGCCCCTCCGCCCCGGCCGCCAGCTCGGCGACCCGGCGCGTCTGGCAGTCGTCGCGGGACGTATGGGTCGAGAACACGGCCACGAGGCCCGCCGGCGTCCGGACGTCGGCGCGCAGCACGACGCGGGGATCGAGCCAGCGCCGGCAGCGGGGCAGGTCGAAGACCTCGCTGTGGACGATCGGGAAGCGGCTGAGGACGGCCGGCCCCTCCGCGAAGCCCAGCACGCCGGTGACGAGCCGGCCGAGCGCCCGCAGGTGGAACACGTGGTCGGTGGCACGGACGTGGACGTGGTGCCAGCCGAGCGCCTCGGCGATGCGGGCGGCGACGTCGCCCCGCCGGCGAGTGACCGGCGCCTCCTGCAGCGCGATCACGTCGGCGTCGAGCGCCCGCAGTTCCGCGATGATCATCGCCAGCCGTGCTTCGAGCCGGCCGTCGTCGCCCGTGAACCCCGACCAGGGGCCGCCGTGGAAGAGGTTGAAGGTCACCAGACGGAGCGGCCGGTCCTCGGCCCTCGCCGCGGCGGGCATCGCCGCGAGCAGCAGGGCCAGCAGGACCATCGGCCGGAACATCGGGGCCCCCCGGACGCGGGGCGCCGGGACTACTGGAGCGGGTAGCGGAACGGCGGCCAGCCGTCACCCTTGAGGGGCGCCGGCGTGTAGGGCGCGACCTTCGCGGTCGTCGTCACCGTCTTCGCTGCGGGCTTCTTCGTCTTGGCGCCGACCTTCTTCGCCGCCGGGCGGGGCTTCGCGGCGGGCTTCGCCTTCGCTGCGCGCTTTTTCATGGTCGCGAATGGTACCCCACCGCCGCGCGGACGGCAATCTCACTCCGGGAACGCGCCCGCCTGCCGCGTTCCTTGACTCGCGGCGGGGCGGCCACCTACAGTGGCTTGCGGGTCGATGCTCCGCCTGGAGGGCGTGAATGGGTTTTCTTGACTTCGTCAAGAAGCAGTTCATCGACATCGTCCAGTGGACGGAGGACGGCGACGAGGTCCTCGCCTGGCGCTTCCCCATGCGCGACATGGAGATCCAGCAGGGAGCGCAGCTCACGGTGCGGGAGACGCAGGCCGCGCTGTTCGTCCACCAGGGCCAGCCGGCCGACCTCTTCGGGCCCGGCCAGCACACGATCAAGACCCAGAACGTCCCGCTGCTGACCGACCTCGCCCACTGGGACAAGCTGTTCGAGTCGCCGTTCAAGAGCGACGTCTACTTCTACTCGACGCGCCTGCGGCTGAACCAGAAGTGGGGCACGTCCAACCCGATCACCATCCGCGACCGCGAGTTCGGCGCCGTCCGGCTGCGCGCCTTCGGCATCTACGCGTACCGCATGGCCGCCCCCCGCGTGTTCTACCAGAAGGTCTCGGGCACGCGCGAGACCTACCTCGTCGGCGAGGTCGAGGGGCAGCTGCGCAACTCGGTGGTGGCGGTGCTCACCGACCACTTCGCCGAGAGCAACATTCCGTTCCTGGACCTGGCGGCCAACCAGGTCGAGCTGGCCGCGGCGGTGGGCGACAGGCTGCGGCCGATGTTCGCCGACCTCGGGCTGTCGCTGGAGAACTTCCAGATCCAGAACGTCTCGCTGCCCGAGGAGCTGCAGAAGCGCCTGGACGAGCGCATCGGCATGGGCGTGGTCGGCGACATGGGCCGCTACACCCAGTTCCAGACCGCCCGGTCGATCCCGGTGGCGGCGGCCAACGAGGGGGGCGTGGCGGGCGCGGGCGCCGGGCTCGGCGCCGGCATCGCCATGGGCCAGGCGATGGGGCAGGCGATGAGCCGGGCCGCTCAGCCCGGCGGCGAGACGCCTCCGGCGGCGCCCGGCGGGCCGGTGGCGACGCCCCCGCGCGTGGGGCCCGCGGCGCCGGCCGCGGGGACGTGCGCCCGGTGTGCGAAGCCGGTGCCGCCGGGCGCGCGCTTCTGTCCCGAGTGCGGCGCCGCCCAGGCCGTGGCGTGCTCCCGCTGCAACGCCCGCCTGGACCGGCCCAGCAAGTTCTGCCCCGAGTGCGGGGCCCCCCAGGCCTGACCAGCACGCCCCGCCCATCCTGCGGCGCGCCCCGTCAGCTCCGCGTCCGCGCAGTCCCTCGCCCGGCTCGGCGGTTGAATACCCTCGCCGTGGGTTCCGTCAAAGAGGCGGTTGAACGCCCGAGCATCTGGCGCCTTGACTGCACTTTGCATGGAGGTCACACCGTGAGGAGTTCCGTGCGTTCCACGACCGCTCTCGCTCTGACACTGGCCATCGGGCTCGGCGCCGGCGCCATGAGTGCGAGCCTCGCAGGTTCGGCCGTACCGGGCGCGCCGCTCGCGAGCTCCCCGACGACGGGGACCTTCGCCGGACTGGCGGAGGCCGTGAAGCCGGCCGTGATCCACGTCAGCCCCGAGGGCGCCCGCGGCGCCCGTCCACGGATGGAGGAGTTCTTCGGGGGCGAGGGGCCGCAGCGGGCGCCGCGGCGCGGTGTCGGCTCGGGCGTCATCATCGATCCCAGCGGCCTGGCTTTGACCAACGCCCACGTCGTCGAGGGCGGCCGCCAGATCGAGGTGACGATGCTCGACGGCACCACGTATTCTGCCAGGGTCGTGGGCGCCGACAAGAAGACGGACCTCGCGGTGATCCGGCTGCAGGCCACCGGCAAGACGTTTCCCTACCTGCCGCTGGGCGACTCGGACGCCGTGAAGGTGGGTGACTGGGTCATCGCGGTCGGGTCGCCGTTCGGCCTGAACGCGACGGTCACGTCGGGCATCGTGAGCGCCAAGGCGCGCCAGATCGGCGCCGGCCCCTACGACGACTTCCTGCAGACCGACGCCGCCATCAATCCCGGCAACTCCGGTGGTCCGCTCGTGAACATGCGGGGGGAGGTCATCGGCATCAACACCGCGATCGTGCGTGGCGGCTCCGGGATCGGGTTCGCCATCCCCGCCAACATGGCCAGGCGCATCGCCTCGGAGCTGGTCGCCAGCGGCACCGTGTCCCGCGGCTGGCTCGGCGTGTCGCTCCAGCCGCTGACACCCGAGCTGGCGGCGTCCTTCGGCGTGAAGGACCGCAAGGGCGTCGTGATCAGCGAGGTCACGCCCGACAGCCCGGCCGCGCGCGGCGGACTCGAGGCGGGCGACGTCGTGCTCGAGATGGACGCCACGAGGGTGGAGAACCCCGGCGACCTGGCTCGCGCGGTCGGCCTGGCCAGGCCCGGGGCGGAGACCACGCTTCGGGTGTGGCGCGGCGGCTCGGAGCAGACCATCAAGGTCACCCTCGCGCAGGGTCCCGGCGAGGCGGCACCGACGCGGCTGGGCCTGGCGGTTCAGCCGCTGACCCCCGAGGCCGCGCGCGCAGCCGGCGTGCGCGCGCGCGAGGGCGTGCTGGTGACCGCGGTCGAGCCCGAGAGCCCGGCGGCGGCCGGCATCCGGCGGGGGGACGTCGTCCTCGAGGTCGAGGGCAAGCCGGTCAAGAGCGCCGCCGACCTCGAGCGGCACACGCAAGGGCTGAAGCCCGGTCAGCCCCTGAGCGTACGCCTCGAGCGCGACGGTCGCGCGCTCTACGTGGCGCTCGGCGCCGCCCGGGGCTGATCCTCACGGGGGCGATCTTCGCTTGACGCGTCCACCCGGGCTCCCCTAGGGTCGGAGAATGCCGGGCCCCGCCGACAACGACGACGCGCCGCGGTGGGAGCCTCCGGCGCCGTCCAGGAGGGTGCCGGCACCGCCGGCGGGGGGCCAGCGCCGAGGGCCCAGGCGCGGGATCCCGCGATGGGCCCCCCCGACCGCCGCGGCGCCCGGCGCTCGCCCCGGGCGGGCCGCGGCGGTCACGCGTCGCGAGCCGGCGAAACCGGTCTCGCCGTTCGCGGGGCCGTTCGTCTGGTGGAGCACCCATCCCTGGATCGTGGTGTGGACGCTCGTGCTCCTCGTCCCCGGCGCCGCGGTGGCGTTGCGTCTCGTCGACGAGTCCGAGCACGAGGCCCTCGTCTCGCCGCTGGCGTGGGCGTTCGTCAGCCTGTTCGTGGCCGCGCTGGCGCTCGGCGCGCTGAAGAGCGCGCGCCGCTCCCCCCTCCGCCTGGCGCTCGGCCTCGGCGGCTCGCTGGCGGCGGCCGGCCTCCTGGTGTGGCCGGTCATGGACGTCACGCTCGGCCGCGTCGCGTGCCCGCGTCGCGCCGGGTCCGATCTCGGCACGTCGATCGCCACCACGGCGCTCGAGGCGTGGAGCCTGCGCAACGCCGGCGGTGCCGCCTGGCGGGATGGTCGGGCCGCCGGCGCCTGGAACGATCGCGCCCGGGCGTACGGCCTGCTCGACTATCAGCTCGTCGACCGCGGGTGCTGGGAACGCGTGGCGCCGGTGGACGGCGCCCGGACGTGGCACGAGTTCCGCGTGACCGTTCGGCCCCGCGACGGCGAGACGCCGCTGTCCAAGGTCGTGGTGGTGCACGCGGCGGCCGGCGCCGAGGGGTGGAGGATCACGGGTATCGAGGGCCCGCTCCCGTAGGCTGACGGCGCTTCACGATGAGCGATTTCGCCGACGTCGAGCAGTTCGCGCGGGAGCACCCCGCCTGCGGCGGGCTGACGCCGAACGCGATGCCCCGGCCGGGCGGCGGGTATCTCCTCACCCTGCGCTGCGTCTGTGGGGCCACCTTCGACCGCTGGGTGTCGCCGGAGGAGGCGCGCCAGCCCCTGCCCATTCCGAGGCGCGTGACGCCGGTCGCTCCACCGGCCGCGCCACCGCCCACGCGAGCCGTCGCGGCGCCGGTCACGCCCGCCGCCACGACGTCCAGTCCCGGACCCCGGGAGGACGTGGCGGCGCGCGTGGCGGCCGAGGAAGAGCCGGTGGCGCCGGTGGCGCCGCCCGTGCGAACACGCCCGGTGCCCGAGTGGCCCCGCCCGGACGCGGCCCGCGCCGCGCTGCACCGGCAGGCCATGGTCACGCGGGCCGGCCCGCGCCGCGCCTCGCGCGGACGCGCCGTCTGGCTGGCCCTGTTCGTCATCGTGGGCCTCGGCGCCGCCGGTACCGTGTACCTCGTCGGCGCTCCGGGCGCTCCCGAGCCGGTAGCGGACGGGGCGGCGCGGCGGGCCGACGATCCCCGGCGCGGCGAGCTCGAAAGCGCCGTGGAAGCGCTCCGCGGGCTGCACGCGGTGGCGATGTCGACGACGTCGGCGAGCGTGTACTCGGCCCGCGTGACGGAGGCCCGGGTGAAGGCCGAACGATTCCTGGCCGCGAGCCCGCCCGGCTCCGCTCGCACGCGCGTGCGCGAGGCGCTCGACCTCCATGTGCTGGCGGCGAGCGCGTGGCGCGCGCAGTCGCTCGATCAGCGGGAGGCGTGGGAGGCGGTCGGCCTGGACCCGAGCATCGACCTCTGTCCGCCGCTCAGGCTGGCCGCCGATTTCGCGGTGGCGGCCGAGGACGCCTCGCGCGCGAAGGCCCGCGGCGCCGCCGTCGCCTCGGCGCTGCCGGTCCTGTGGGAGTGCGCGAACGAGCGGCTCGCGGCGCTCGAGCAGGATCAGGCCGCCCGCTGAACCCCGCCAGACGCGCCAGCGACTCCCCGGCCAGGCGCGTGAGGACCCATTGCTTCATGAGCCCGGCCCCCAGCCGCCGGTAGAAGCGGATCGCCGGCCGGTTCCAGTCGAGCACCGTCCACTCCAGGCGCCCGCAGCCGCGCCGCACGGCGATGCGGGCCAGCGCACGCAGCAGCGCCAACCCCGCCCCGCGCCCGCGCGCCTCGGGAAGGACGAAGAGGTCCTCGAGCCAGAGCGTCGGCCGGGCCAGGAACGTGGAATACGTGAACGTGTAGAGCGCCAGGCCGATCGGCCGGCCGCCGAGACGGCAGATGAGCGTCTCGAAGTGCCGGCGCCGGCCGAAGCCGTGCCGGCGGATGGCGGCGATGGTCGTCTGCCGCGGCAGCCGCTCGTAGTCGGCGAGGCCGTGGATGAGCGCCGTGATGACGGCGGCGTCGCGCGCCGTCCCCGGCCGGATGGTGAGTGCGACGGGCCCCCGGTCGAGCACGAACGCTAGAGCAGGCGGGCTGACGGCGCGCCGATATGCGCCGCCTCGGCCGGGGGGGCGTGGGCGGCCAGCACGCGCCGGGCACTCATGCCCCCGGCCCCACCCGCAGCGTCGCCGTCATCACGTGCCGCCCTCCGGGCTCGAGCGTCACCGCGTCGTCGGCGGCGTTGGCGGTCTCCACGCAGACCATGCGACGCCAGTCGTCGGGCTCGAGGTCGGCGATCCCGGCGGCCCTGGCCATCCACGGGTTCCACACGACGGTCGTCGCCGAGCCTGTCTTGTCCACGCTCAGCCGGCGGTCGAGCGCGCGGTCGTCGACCACGCAGCGGGCGCGGGTGCCGAGAAAGACCCGGTCGGTCTCCCCGGTGATGCGCAACGGCTCGGCGCCGTGCCGCTTGCGCGTCATCCCATCGACCTTGTCGATGTACGTGGTGTTCTCCAGGCCCGTGATGCCGACGGCGCGGATGTCGCCCACCGCCAGGTAGCTGTGCAGCGCCGCCTCGAACGTGAACGGCGCCGGCGAGGTGTTGACGACCTCCAGCACCAGCTCGAGCGCGTCGCCCACGCTCACGCGGTAGCGAAGGTTGAAGGCCGAGGGCCAGAGCGCCCGCGTGGCGGTGTCGTCCTCCAGGACCAGCTCCAGCACGACCGACTCCTCCGGGCCCGGGCCGCTCGACGCCAGCCGCCAGGGCCGCGAGCGGGCGAAGCCGTGCATGGGCGCCTGGCGGTCGGTCGGGTGGGCACCGAACCACGGGAAGACGACGGGCACCCCACCGCGAATGGCCTTGCCGGGGGCGTAGGCCGCGCGCGGGGAGAGGAACAGCACCGGGGCGGCGCCGTGGGGTTGCCACCGGGTGACGTGGCCGCCCTGCAGGTAGACCTCGGCGTCGGCGCGCGCGCCGGCCACGCGCGCGCGGGGCAAGCCCCCGGTTCCGCGCTCCACGACGACGATCTCGCCCATCGAGTGTCTCGACCTCCGGACAGGCGGCGCAAGTTCAGACGGTACGCGCAGAGTACCCCAGATCGGGGCGGACGCCGATTGTCCGCCCGCCGGCAACGGCGGGCGGGCCCTCGCCCGCCGGCTCCTCGCGCGCCCGGCCCTCGCCGGCTCCATGCGCCCGCGTTTCTTGACTTGTCGCGAACCGAACCGCTAGGCTCGGAAGGGACATCCGCACGTCGTCGGCGACTCCGCCGAACGTCCGACAGCGCCGGCAAGGGGCGCGTTCCCGGGACAGGGAGCTCGAGGCATGGCCAGACTCGACGCGTTTTTCAAGCTCATGTTCGACACCGGCGCCTCCGACCTGCACATCGTGTCGGGACAGCCGCCGATCCTGCGCGTCCACGGCGAGCTGGAGCGCATCAAGTACGACCCGCTCGCCGACGAGCAGCTGCGCCAGATGCTCTACGAGATCGCCCCCGAGCAGAAGATCAAGACGTTCGAGGAGACCGGCGACGTCGACTTCGGCTACGAGATCCCCAACGTGGCCCGCTTCCGCGCCAACTACTTCATGCAGAAGTACGGGTGCGGCGCCGTCTTCCGCCAGATTCCCACCAAGATCCTCACGGCCGACGAGCTGGGACTGCCGCCGATCCTCAAGAAGTCGGCCCTGCTCAACAAGGGGCTCGTGCTGGTGACGGGACCGACCGGCTCCGGGAAATCCACGACGCTGGCGGCCATCATCGACCACGCCAACAAGCAGCGGAAGGACCACATCATCACCATCGAGGACCCGATCGAGTTCGTGCACGCCAGCCAGGGCTGCCTCGTCAACCACCGCGAGGTCGGCATCCACACCCGGTCGTTCGCGGCGGCGCTCAAGGGCGCCCTGCGCGAGGACCCCGACATCATCCTGGTCGGTGAGATGCGTGACCTCGAGACCATCCGGCTGGCCCTGGAGGCCGCCAACACCGGTCACCTGGTGTTCGGCACGCTGCACACCACCAGTGCCGCCAAGACGATCGACCGCGTCATCGAGGTCTTCCCGGCCGAGGAGCAGGCCCAGGTGCGCAACGGCCTGTCCACCGGCCTCAAGGTCGTGGTGGCCCAGAACCTCTTCAAGCGCGTGGACAGGAAGGGCCGCTGCGCCGCGCTGGAGATCCTGGTCTGCACCGCCGCCGTCGGCAACCTCATCCGGGAGGGCAAGACGGTCCAGATTCCCTCGGCGATCCAGACCGGCAAGCAGTTCGGCATGCAGACCCTCGACGACGCCATCATGAACGTGCTCCAGAAGGGCTGGATCAGCGCCGACGAGGCCTACGACAAGGGCATCGACAAGTCCAAGTTCCGGCCGCTGCTCAAGACGCCGCCGGACGAGCTCAACCAGTAGGGCCCGAGGCGATGAGAAAACCCGAGATCGACGACCTGCTCGCCGCGATGCTGGACTCGCACGACAACGTGTCCGACCTCAACATCACCGTCGACCGGCCGCTGCAGGTGGAGTCCTCCGGCGAGCTGGTGGCGGTGCCGGTCGACCCGCCGATCCAGAACCTCACCCCGTTCCAGACCGAGATCTTCGCGCTCAACCTCATCAACGGTGACCGGCGCCTCACCGAGCACCTCATCCAGACCGGCTCGTGCGACACGTCGTACGCGCTGCCCGGCAAGGCCCGCTTCCGCGTCAACATCTTCTCGCAGCGCAGCAACGTCTCGATGGTCCTCCGCAAGCTGGAGACGAACATCCCGACCATCGAGGGCCTCAAGCTCCCCGACGCCTTCAAGAAGATGCCGGCCGAGAAGAACGGGCTGATCCTCATCACCGGCGCCACCGGCTCCGGCAAGACGACCTCGCTGGCCGCCCTGCTCAGCGAGATCAACGAGACCAAGTCGGTGCACATCGTGACGCTGGAGGACCCGGTCGAGTACGTCCATCCCAACCGCCAGGCCACGTTCAATCAGCGCGAGCTGGGCCTCGACTACGACAATTTCGCCAACGGCCTGCGGGCGGCGCTGCGCCAGGCCCCCAAGATCATCCTGGTCGGCGAGATGCGTGACCGGGAGACGGCCGAGCTGGCGCTCAAGGCCTCGGAGACCGGCCACCTCGTGCTCTCCACCCTGCACACGGTCAACGCCGGCCAGGCCATCAACCGCATCATCGGCATGTTCGACAAGGACGAGGAGAAGCAGATCCGCCAGCGGCTGGCCGACACCGTCCGGTGGGTGGTCGGCCAGCGGCTCGTGCCCAAGGTGGGGGGCGGCCGGTGGGCCGTGCACGATATCCTGGCCAACACGATCCGCTCCAACGAGCTGATCCTGCTGGGCGAGCAGGAGGGCAAGACCTTCTACGAGATCCAGGAGGTCGGCGAGCCCTTCGGCATGATGACGTTCGACCAGTCGCTGCTCAAGGCCTACCAGCAGGGGCTCGTCACCGAGGACACCGCCGTGAACTACTCGACCCGCAAGGCGGTGGTCCAGCGCGGCATCGACACCATCAAGCAGACCCGGGGCGAGAAGACGACCGACGTCGAGGGCCTGCGACTCGACACCGGCTACAACCGCTCGGTGTTCGGCGCGGCGAGGAAGCGGTGAGCTCCGAGGCCCAGGCCGGCCAGGGCTTCGAGGCGCGGCTGGCGCTCGTCTGCGAGGACGCGCCCGAGCGCCACACCGTCATCAAGGCGGCGCTCGAGCAGGTCGGCTTCGCCATCCTGCCCGTCAAGAACGCGGACGAGGCCGTCCAGCGGCTGCGGCGGGACGTCTACGAGCTGGTGATCGTCGACGAGCAGTACCAGGGCGCCACCCCGCTCGACAACCCGGTCCTGGCCGCCCTGCGCACGCTGGCGATGTCGCAGCGCCGCTGGATGTTCGTGGTGCTGGTCGGGCGCCAGTTCAAGACCTTCGACAACGCCATGGCCTTCGCCCGCAGCGTCAACGTCGTCGTCAACGTGAACGACCTGCCCCACCTGCCGGCCATCCTCAAGAAGGGCATCACCGACCACGTGGAGTTCTACCGGACCTACCGTCAGGTCCTCACCGAAGCCGGCAAGCGCTGACGGGCCGCTGAAAACGGCCCATCTGCGTCGTTGCCTCGTCGCTCCTCCCTGCGGCGTAGGCGGCCTACGCCGCAGTCGTCGCTCCTCGGCGCCTAGCATCTGGACCGTTTTGAGCGGCCCTTCGCGTTGCGGTTCCTGGAGCGACGAATTCTGCAAGGCTTGGACGCGGGGCGCTCAGCGCTTGCGGCCGAAGAACGTGGTGTCGGCGGGGGCCTGGGGTTTCGAGGCTGGGGGTGGGGCCTGGGGGGGCCTGCGGCGAAGGATGATCGAGAGGTCGTAGCGGTGGTCGTTGGTGGGGTCGGGGTTGAAGACGGCGAGCCAGAGGCCGGTGAACTCCTTGCCCAGCTCGGGCAGGGTGGTGCCGCCGGTGCGGTGCTTGCGGGGCGCGAGCGGTTGCGCCTTGCCGGACCCCGGAAGCGCGACCAGCCAGGCGTGGTCGGAGGGGGCGTCGCTGTCCTTGAGCTTGATCTCCACGGCGGGAGGGTCGGCGAGCGTGGGGCCGGTCAGCCGCAGCGTGAAGAACCGCGTGGTCAGGGGCCCCAGCGTCGCCGTGAAGACGTGGGGGCCCAGCCGTTCCTTGACATCGGTCACCGTGCGGGTCTGCTCCACGGTGCTGCCCGGTGTCGCCGCCCGGGTGAACAGGCGCGTCTCGTCGTCGGACTCCACGATGCCGCCCTGCACCCACGGCCCCGGGTCGGGAACCGTGTGGAGGATGATCTCTCGCACGAAATCGGGGTAGGTCTTGTAGAGGCGCCCCTCGGCCACCACGTAGAGGTACAGCTCCTGGCCGAGCGGAAAGGACTGGTCCCGGGCCCGCGTCGTGAACTGCGGATTCAACCGCGTCAGCGCGTCCTGCACGAAGCCTTCTTCCTGCTTCTCGATGTGCGCGAGCAGGAGCGCGTAGCCCTCGGCGAGCCGGCCGTCCGCCTCGGCGCTCTGCTGGAGCGGTACGCTCAGCAGGCAGGGGAAGCGCCGGAGGTAGTCTCGCGCGGCGCCGGCCACGCCGAGCCCCTGCTCCCGCAGGCTGTTCCAGCCCTCCCGGGCCGCGATCCACCAGCGAGCCGTCTCCTGCGCGAGCTGCTCGAGCAGCTCCTCGCGTTCGCGCCGCGCCCTGGGCGTTTCCCCCGCCGACACGTCCGGCGACACGTCGTCACCACTCAGCCGACGGTCCACCACGCGCGAGTCGCCGGCGGCCTCGTTGTGCCAACCGGTGAGTGCCCCGCCGAGGCCTGCTCCGACGTCCACCCCCACGCCGTCACCCGCGGCGGGTGTCGCCGCCGGGCTCGGCGCAGCGGGCGCGGCGACCACGGGCACCGCCGGCGTGTTCACCACGGCAGGCGCGACCTGGGGCGGCGGGGACGGTGCGGGGACAGCGGCCGGGGGCATCGCCGATGCCGCGGGCGCGGCGACGGGGGGCGGCGCCGGTGCCACGACCGGGGGCTTCGGCGGCGATGCCATTGGCAGGGGCGCCGGTGGAGGCACCTCGCCCTCACGGCCGAGCTTCCCGCGGAGCGCCGCCAGCCCCAGCGTGCGGCCGAACGCCTCGGTGATCGCGTCCTGCAGCGCGGCGCAGCGCTCGTCGTCGAGCACGTTCCAGCCGTCGATCAGCGCCAGCAGATCGGCATGCGGACGGAGCTTGCCCGGCAGCTCCTGGGATGCCCGCTCGAGATCGCCCGGCACTGGACCCGCCAGGGCGGCGTGCAGCTCCCGCGCTCGGCCCTGGCAGTCGGCGAGCGCCGCGAAGTTCTTCTCGTCGCGGTGGATCAGCGCCAGCACCCGGTCGAGCACGCGGCGGGCCTCGTCCCGCGCCGTCTCCCAGGCGGCCACGCGTACGCGGCGCTCCTCGGCGGCGGTGATGGCGGACACCACGGGCTCGAGGTCGCGCAGCGTCCCGAGCCCCTCGTCGTCGAGCACCAGCGACAGCTCGCCGGCGTGCTCGATCATGGCGGCGCGCAGGTCGGCGAAGGCGGCGCGGGCGGCCGTCAACTCCTCGAGCAGGGAGCTCGGCGGGGGCAGGGTGGCGGCCAGCCCGGCGGCGGCCCCGGCGGCCCGGGTGCCGAGCGCGGCGAAGTCCGCGCGCAGCGCGGCCAGCCGGTGTCCCAGCTCGTGGGCTTGCTTCACGCCGCGACCTCGACGGCGAGCGGCCTCATGCGTCGCCCTAGTATAAGCGGACGCGCGCGAGACACCGACCTGTCGCACGCATGATCAGATGCTCGCCAGCACACGGTCAGAAACCAGGCGTCCGGGACGACGCTCCGGAGGTGAGGCGCAAAACATGCGGGTTGACGGTGAGTTGCGGGACGTATCGAGCTTGGTATCCGCCTTGCGGTGACCGCACGCAGCCCGACAGGGCAGACCCGTGGACAAGGAGATCGGGACCATGCGCTTCGTCCGAAACGCGCTCGTGATCGTCGGCGTCCTGGCACTGGGCCTCGTCGTGACCGCCGAGGCCGGCGCCGGCCGGCCGGGTGAGCAGCTGCGCTGGCGCCTCGACCGGGTGGTCGCCATCCTCGAGGACGGAGCGCTCAAGGGCCGGCCCGACGCCCGCCGGACCGCCCTTCGTGACGCGGCGAGCGAGATCTTCGACTTCACCGAGATCACGCGGCGCTCGCTGGGCCGCCACTGGCAGACGGCCACGCCGGCCGAGCGCGAAGAGCTGACGCGGTTGCTGGCCGCGCTCCTCGAGCGCGCCTACGTGGGCCGTATCGAGCAGTACAGCGGCGAGCGGATCGTGATGGCCGGCGAGACCATCGACGGCGACCTCGCCACGGTGCGCACGCGCCTGCACCGCAAGGGCGGCATCGAGATACCGGTCGACTACCGGCTCTATCGCGTGGGCGATCGCTGGCTGGCCTACGACGTCACCATCGAGGGCGTGAGCCTCATCGCCAACTACCGGGCGCAGTTCAGCCGGATCATCCAGAGATCGTCGGCCCAGGCCCTGGTGCAGCGGCTGCGGGCCACGCTGGAGTAGCGGCGGGGCTGCTGGATCGACTAGACTCGTTTCACTTCGTTCCCGGAGGTGTGAGGCGATGACGTCGGTCCGGATGCTGGCGGTGGTGGCGACCCTGGCGGCGGTGCTCACGAGCGGCGTGACGGCCTGGGCGGGCCCACCCACGGAGCAGCTGCGCGAGCGCGTCGACCGCGTGCTGCGCGTGCTCGAGGATCCCGACCTGAGACAGGCCGCCCGGACGGCCGAGCGGCGGCAGGCCATCCGCACGATCGCGTACGAGATCTTCGACTTCCGCGAGCTGTCGCAGCGGTCGCTGGCCCGCCACTGGCCCGCGCGGACCCCCGCCGAGCGCGAGGAGTTCATCCGGCTGTTCGCCGACCTGCTCGAGCGTTCCTACGTCGGCAAGATCGAGACGTACAGCGGCGGCGAGCGCATCCAGTTCACGGGGGAGTCCGCGAACGGCGAGCAGGCCACCGTGCGCACGCGCATCGTGGTCAAGGGGGGCACCGAGATCCCGGTCGACTACCGCATGCACCGGGTGGGCGAGCGCTGGATGGTCTACGACGTGGCGCTCGAGGGTGTCAGCCTCGTGGCCAACTACCGGGCGCAGTTCAACAAGATCATCCAGACCTCTTCGTTCAAGGATCTGGTCGACAAGCTCAGGGCCAAGGAGGCCGAAGGGCTCGAGGCCGACGCCCTCCAGGTCAAGCGGGCGTCGCAGAAGTAGCCGCCGCGGTGAGCGAGCCGCGGCCCCGGGAAACCTTCCAGCGCATCGCCGGCAACCTCGCCCGGGTCGTCCGCGGCCAGGAGCCGGCGATCCGCCGCCTGCTGGCCGCCTTCGCCAGCGCCGGCCACGTGCTCCTGGAAGACTACCCGGGCACCGGCAAGACCACCCTGGCCAAGGCGCTGGCGCGGTCCATCGGGGCCACGTTCAGGCGGCTGCAGTTCACGCCGGACCTGCTCCCCGGGGACATCCTCGGGGTCTCGGTCTTCGACCCGCGGGACCAGACGTTCCGGTTCCACGAGGGGCCGATCTTCACCCACGTCCTGCTGGCGGACGAGATCAACCGCGCCTCGCCGCGCACCCAGTCCGCGCTGCTGGAGGCGATGGCCGAGAGCCAGGTGTCGGTGGACGGCGTCAGCTCCCCGCTGCCCGAGCTGTTCTTCGTGATCGCCACCCAGAATCCCGTGGAGTTCCGCGGAACCTATCCCTTGCCGGAGGCGCAGATGGACCGCTTCGCTCTGCAGTTCGGCCTCGGCTACGTCGGGCCGGCCGAGGAGGTGGCGATCCTCACCGCGCGGGCCGAGCGTCATCCGCTGGACGACCTGGCGCCGTGCGTGTCGCTCGAGGAGGCGGTCGCCCTGCGGCAGGCCGTGCGCCACGTGCGCGCGAGCGACGAGGTCAAGCGCTACGCCGTCGATCTGGTGCGCGCCACCCGGACCGCCCCCGGCGTGCAGCTCGGTGCCAGCCCGCGCGCCTCGCTGGCGCTGCTCGGCGCTGCCCAGGCGCTGGCGCTGTTCGACGGGCAGGCGTTCGTCACTCCCGACCACGTGCAGGAGCTGGCCGTGCCCGTCATCGCCCATCGCCTGGCGCTCGACCCGCAGGCCCGCTTCTCTGGCGCCACCGCGACCTCGGTCGTCGAGGAGATCGTCAAGACGATTCCCGTCCCCGCGTGAGCCTGCGCCGCGTCTGTTACCGGAGCTTCCGAGGCTTCGCGGGGTGGCAGCATCGCGTCGCGCGCCGGCTCACGCCGGCCGGGCAGCTGGTGGCGGCGGGGTTGCTGGCGGCCGTCGTCGTCGGCCCCAACACCCGGCTGACGGTCGCCTACCAGGCCGTCACGTTCCTGGCCGCGTTGCTGCTGGTCGCGCTGGCCGGAGCGCTCCGGCGCCCGCCTCGGCTGACGGTGCGCCGCCGGCTCCCGCGCTTCGCGACCGTCGGCGAGCCGCTGACCTACACGGTGCATGTCCGCAACCCCGGCGCTCGCGCGGCGCGCGGCCTGGCGCTGCTGGAAGACCTGGGCGATCCCCGCCCCTCCTTCGCGGACTTCGCGACGATGCCCGAGCCGGACGAGGCGCGCCGCAACCGCTTCGATCGGGCGGTCGGCTATCCGCGGTGGGCGTGGCTGCTCGCGCGCAACCGGCGAGCGAGCGTCGCCGAGCAGGCGCTGCCGCCGTTGCCGCCCGGCGGGGAGACGGAGGCCCGCCTCCGCCTCACGCCCCGGCACCGGGGCCGCGTGACGTTCGAGGGGACGACGGTGGCGCGTCGCGAGCCGCTGGGCCTGGCCCGGGCGCTGCGCCGGCTGGCCGGGCCCGACACGCTGCTGATCCTGCCGCGCCGCTATCCGCTGCCGCCGCTGGCGCTGCCGGGAGGCCGGAAATACCAGCACGGCGGGATCGCGCTGGCGACCTCCGTCGGCGACTCCGAGGAGTTCGCGGCGCTCCGTGACTACCGTCAGGGCGACCCCCTCAAGCGCATTCACTGGCGCGCGTGGGCGCGCGCGGGGCGTCCGGTGGTCCGCGAGTACCAGGACGAGTTCTTCGTGCGCCACGCCCTCGTCCTGGACACGTTCACGGAGGCGCCGACCCCCGCCTTCGAGGAGGCGGTCTCGGTGGCCGCCTCGTTCGCCTGCGGCATCGGCGCCCAGGACTCGCTGCTCGACCTGCTCTTCGTCGGACCCGACGCGTACAGCGTCACGGCCGGGCGCAGTGTCGGCCACGTCGAGCGCATGCTGGAGATCCTGGCGGCCGTGCGCCCGTGCCGGGACCGGCCGTTCGCCGCGCTGGCGCGTCTGCTCTTCGAGCGCCGGGCCTCGCTGAGCGGCGCCGTCTGCATCCTGCTCGCCTGGGACGCGGCGCGGCGAGCGCTGGTCAGCCGGCTCCGCGCGCTCGGAACCCCGACGCTGGTCCTTCTGGTGACGACGCCCCGGGGCGAGCCGACGCCGCCCGACGTGCACCGGCTCGAGGTGGGCCGGGTGGGTGAAGGGCTGGCGCGGCTCTGATGCCGCCGGGGCTGCTCGGCGCCGCGCTCGCGTTCTGGGGCTGGCAGACCGGGTGGTTGCCCGCCGGCGTGGCGATGGCCGCCGTGCTGGAGGCCCGCGGGCTGGTCCACTGGCGCTGGGAGCTCACGCGCGCCGACTTCAACCGGGTCTCCGACCTGAGCGCCGTGTTGCTGGTGGCGCTCGGCATCTACCGGGGCGCGGCCGACGAGTCGGCCCGGGCGGTGACCGGGATCATCCAGTGGCTGCCGCTGCTGCTGTTTCCGCTGGTCGCCTGCCAGCTCTACAGCGTGGCCGGGCGCGTCGAGGCCGCGGTGTTCGTCTGGTCGCAGCGCGCGCGGCCGGGCCTCACGGCCCGCGTGGATCTCACCCCCGCCTACTTCGCCCTGTGCCTGCTGTCGGCCAGCACCGCGAACGCGCGCGGGACGTTCTACGCGGGCCTGGTGACGCTGTCGGCGTGGGCGCTGTGGCGGGTGCGCGCGTCCCGCAGCCGGCTGCGCTGGGCCGCGGCCGTGACGCTGGCGGCGCTGCTCGGGTGGGCCGGCCACCTCGGGCTCGCCGAGGCCCAGCGCGTGGTCGAGCGGCACGCGCAGGCCCTGCTCCTCGCCTGGCTCCGTCGCGACGTGGACCCCTCGCGCAGCACCACGTCGCTGGGCGACGTCGGCGAGCTGAAGCTCTCGGACCGGATCGTCATGCGGGTCGAGCCGGGGAACGGGGCGCGGATGCCGGTGCTCCTGCACCAGGCCAGCTACGACGTGTACCACGCGCCGACGTGGCTGGCGGCCGATGCCGGCTTCACCGCCGTGCAGCCCGAGTCCGACGGCGCCACCTGGCTGCTGCGCCGCGAGGCGTCCGCCGACGCGCGCCTCACGCTGTCGGCCTCCCTGACGCGCGGGCGCGGCCTGCTGGCCCTGCCCCACGGCGCCGGCCGCCTGGACGGCCTGATGGTCGTGAGCCTCGCCCGCAACCGGTTGGGCACCGTCCGCGTGGACGAGGGCCTCGGGCTCGTCACGTACACCGCTCATTTCCCCCGGCGGGGCGCCGGCGAGGCGCCGGCGCAGCCGTCCGACCTCCGGGTGCCCCCGCGCGAGGCGCCCACGATCGCCCGGGTGGCGCGCGAGCTCGGCCTGGGCGGCCGTCCGCCGGCGGAGGTCGTGACGGCGCTGCGTGCGCACTTCCTGGCCCGGTTCCATTACTTGCGCCATCTGCGGGGCGCACGCCCGGGGCGCACCGCGATCGAGCACTTCTTGACGGCCACGCGCGGCGGCCACTGCGAGTACTTCGCGACGGCCACCGTGCTCCTGCTGCGCGAGGCCGGCGTGCCCGCCCGCTACGCGGTCGGCTACGCGGCCCACGAGTGGAGCCGCGTGGAGCGGCGCTGGGTCGTCCGCGCGCGCGACGCTCACGCGTGGGCGCTGGCCTGGATCGACGGCGCCTGGGTCGAGGTCGACACCACGCCCCCGGTCTGGATCGCCGAGGAGACCGGGCCGGCGTCGGCCTGGCAGTCGCTCGGCGACCTGTGGGAGTGGACGACGTTCCTGGTCGCGCGCTGGCGCTGGAGCGAGCGTCAGGACCGGCTGACCGGCAGCCTGGGCTGGCTGCTGCTCCCGTTGCTGGCGATCCTGGTCTGGCAGCTGTGGGCGCGCCGCCGCGTCGCCCGGCCGGCGGCGGCAACGGCGGCGGCCCCGCTCGCGGCCGGCGCCGACTCCGAGTTCTACGGGATCGAGCGCCGGCTCATCGCGCTGGGATTCGAGCGGGCACCCGGGGAACCGCTGGAACGCTGGCTCGACGCCGTGGTGGACGCCGCGCCGCCCGGGCTGGCGACGGCGCCGCTGCCGACCTTGCTGGCGCTGCACTACCGGCACCGGTTCGACCCGGCCGGGCTCGCGGCGGCCGAGCGCCGGCAGCTCCGCGTGGGAGCGGCGGCGTGGCTGGCCGCGCATCCGCCAGCGCCAGCTTCAGCGCGCGCGGCAGCGCCTTGACGGCGGCCTCGCGGCGGCTGGCGGTGGCGCGGTCGCGGCAGGACTCGACCCACACCAGCCGTACCGGCCGCCGCGCCCGCGTATACTTCGACGCCGAGCCGGCGTTGTGGGCGGTCAGCCGGCGGTCGAGCGCCGTCGTGATCCCCGCGTACAGCGAGCCGTCGGCGCAGGCGAGGAGGTAGCAGAACCATCGCGCGGAGCTCGTCGCGCCCATCCGGCGCCGATCCTAGCACCCGGCCGTCCGCCGCCGCGCTGCACGCGCGCCGTGCGCACGCCTTCGGCCACCATCCGGCCCGGCGCGTCCGCAGCGCCGGGGGCGCGCTGGCCTTCGTGAACGCCGTGGGCTTCTGCTCGACGTTCTTCCGCTTCCCCGAGGGCGTGGCGTGCCTGTGGGAGGCGGTGGTGGGGCGCGCCCGGCCGCGCTGGCCGAAGCGCTCGCACCACGACGACGGCGTGGGGTTGACCTGGCGGCTCAAGGACGACCTGCCCGCCGCCCGTCGGGTCTACTACGGCAAGCTCCTGCGGGGCCGTCCGCTGCTGGTCGCGCTCGAGCTCTTTCCCGCCTTCTATGCGCTGGTGCGCGGGCGCCAGCGCGCCCGCGACTATCCGGCGGAGTACGAGGCCGGGCGGCTGTCGCTCACCGCCCGGCGGCTGATGGACGCGCTGGCGCGCGAGCACCCGCAGTACACGCGCGAGCTGCGCGCCAATGCCTTCCTGCTCGAGCCCTCCCGCACCCGCGAGTTCGAGCGCGCGATGGCCGAGCTGCAACAGGGCCTGTGGGTGGTCAAGAGCGAGGAGCGCTACGAGCCCTCGTTCTCCTACCGCTGGGAGCTGGTGGACGCGTGGCTGCCCGACCTCGTGGCGGAGGGCCGGACGCTGAGCCGCGCCGCCGCGCTGGATCGGCTGATCGCCCGCTACGCCGCCGGCGCCGTGTTCACGACCCCGGCACGCCTGGGCCGGCTCTTCGGCGTGCCGGCGGCCGAGGTGGCGGCGTCGGTCGCGCGCCTCGTTCAGCGCCGCGCGCTCGAGGACGTGGTCGTCGACGGCTGGCCGGGCCGCTGGCTCGTCTCGCCGCCGGCGGGGGCGAGCCAGCGACGGACCAGCGCGTCCAGGCTCATCCGGCCGGGGCCGGTCAAGAGCAGCCGCAGGAACACCAGCGCATAGAGCGGCTCGCTCATCTCCACGAAGTCGTCCAGGTTGCTCACCCGCCTGATGTTCACGGTCGCGATCGCCACGACCATGTTGACGAACAGCGGGATGCAGGCCAAGCCGGGTGAGCAGGCCGAGGACGATCAGGCGGAAGCCTCGCGACGGCGTCCGGCGGCGCGGTGGACAGGCGGGCACGGGCGTTGCGCCGCGTCGCGCGGCCGGCCGGGACGTGAACCGCCTCACCGGAGCATTCTACAATTTACACGACGCGCTGACTGGCACGCGATTCGCTCCGCAGTCCCTGCGCAATGGCCAACCGCAAGAAGTCACGGAAATCCCGGAGGGGCCGCCCGCCCGGGGGGACGGTGGCCACACCGGACCAGGACGTGGTGGACGATCTCGGCGACGCCCTGGGCGTTCCCCGCGCGCCCGACGAGGAGTTCCGGACGTCCACCGAGATCCTCGAGGGCCGCGACCGTTATCGCCGCGAAGAGGAGGAGTGAAGAGATGGCGAGTGTGATGACGTTGCTGAGCGGCGCCGCGCTGGGCGCGGGCACGATGTACCTGCTGGATCCCGACCGCGGGCAGCGCCGCCGCGCCGACCTGCGCGAGACCCTGGCCGAGGTCGGCGACAGCGACCTGGTCGACCGGGCGCGGCGCCTGGAGCCGCTGGCGGCCGTGCGCGATCTCGGCGCCGATATCATGCAGTCGCGGTGGCCGATGCGCGGCGAGTCACGGTGGCCCATGCTCGGCGCGCTCACGGGGCGCGGGCGGCGGGCGATGCCGTTCGGCCGCCGGCGGGCGCCCGCGCTGCAGACGCGCGACTGGGCGCTGCTCGGCGGCTTCGCCGCCGCCATCGCCGCCGGCCTCTGGCTGCTCCGCCGCTCGAAGACCGCCGCCCGGGGCATCGAGGTCGTTCGCACGATGACGGTCGAGGCGCCGGTCGAGCGCGTCTACGAGTTCTGGAACGACTTCGAGAACTTCCCTCGTTTCATGTCGCACGTGCGCGAGGTCCGGCGCACCGGCCCCGACCGCACTCACTGGGTCGTGAACGGCCCGGGCGGCGCGCCGGTCGAGTGGGACGCCACCGTCACCCACCGCGTGCCCCACCAGGAGATCGGCTGGCGCACGATCGAGGGCGCCCTGGTCGAGCACGAGGGCACGGTGCGGTTCCGCCCCGCCGGCACCAACGCCACCAGGATCGAGGTCCAGATGAGCTACCGCCCCGTGGGCGGGGCGCTCGGGCACGGCCTGGCGGCGCTGTTCGGCGACGATCCCGAGCACGTCATCGGGGAGGACCTGGCCCGGGTGGCCGCGCAGCTGCGTGGCACCCGGCCGGCGGTGGGCGAGACAGGCCATCGGCGTTGAACGGCGACGTCGTCCGGGTGGCGGCAGTGGGAGACCTGCACTGCCGCAAGGACTCGCAGGGCAAGTTCCAGCCGCTCTTCACCCGGATGGCGCAGGCCGACGTCGTCGTGCTGTGCGGCGACCTGACCGACTACGGACTGCCGGAGGAGGCGCGGGTGCTGGCCCGGGAGATCGGCGTGGGGGGGAAGACGCCGGTGCTCGCGGTGTTCGGCAATCACGACTACGAGTCGGGGCACGCCGACGAGGTGGCCGCGATCCTGACCGAGGCCGGCGTGCGGATCCTCGACGGCGACGGGATGGAGATCAACGGCGTCGGGTTCGCCGGTGTCAAGGGCTTCGCGGGCGGCTTCGGCGAGCACGCCCTGCAGTCGTGGGGCGAGCCCATCCTCAAGCAGTTCGTGCGGGAGGCCGTGGAGGAGGCGCTGAAGCTGGAGGCGGCGCTGGCCCGCTTGCGCGCTCCCCGGCGCGTCGCCATCCTGCACTACTCGCCGATCCGGGCCACGGTGGACAGCGAGCCGGCCGAGATCCTGGCGTTCCTCGGCTCCAGCCGGCTGGAAGAGCCGATCAACCGCTACAACGCGGCGGCGGCCCTGCACGGCCACGCGCACCACGGCGCGCCCGAGGGGCGCACCAGCGCCGGCGTCCCCGTCTACAACGTCTCCATCCCCGTGCTGTCGCAGGCGTTCCCGGACCAGCCGCCGTTCCGGTTGCTGGAGATCCCGGTGACCCGCGAGGCGGCGTCGCCGGCCGCCGTCACGCCATGAGCCCGGCCGACACCGATCTCGACCCGGCGGCGCGCGACTTCTACCGCCGGGTGATGCACCGTCTGGAGGAAGGCGGCGTCCCGTTCCTGGTGGGAGGCGCCTACGCCTTCGAGCGGTATACCGGCATCGCGCGCCATACCAAGGACTTCGACCTGTTCGTCCACCCCCGCGACGTGGAGCGGGCCCTCGCCCTGCTGGCCGCCGACGGCTGCGAGACGGAGATGCCGTTCCCGCACTGGCTGGCCAAGGCGCACCGCGGGGAGGACGTGGTGGACCTCATCTTCAGCTCCGGCAATGGCGTGGCCCTGGTCGACGACGAGTGGTTCCGCCACGCGGTGGACGAGACGGTGCTCGACGTGCCCGTCCGGCTCATCCCGGCCGAGGAGATGATCTGGTCCAAGGCCTTCATCATGGAGCGCGAGCGCTACGACGGCGCCGACGTGGCCCACATCCTCCGGGCCTGCGCCGCGGGGCTGGACTGGCCGCGCCTGCTCGCCCGCTTCGGCGACCACTGGCGCGTGCTCCTGCAGCACCTCGTCGGCTTCGGCTTCGTCTACCCGTGCGAGCGGGCGCGCGTGCCGGCCGCCGTCATGCGCGAGCTGATGGGACGGCTGGACCGCGAGCTGACGCGCCCGGCCCCCGAGCGGGTGTGCCGGGGCACCCTGATCTCCCGCGCGCAGTACCTCGTGGACGTCGAGCACTGGGGTTACGGCGATCCGCGACTGGCCCCCGCCGGCAACATGACGTCCGAGGAGCGCGAGCGCTGGACCGCCGGCATCGCCGCCGACGGAGACCTCGGCGAGAACCTCGGCGGGGGGCTTCGCTCATCGGAGGGGGCCTCGGCGGCCCCCTCCGAAGCCTCCCCCGCGAATTCGAAGGCGCCGGCAAAGCCGGCGCTCGAAAGCGGCCTGCGGCGCGCCAGCTGAACGCGCTCGTCGGCGGCCTGCTAAACTCCATGCCCACGAGAGATCCCTGCTCAGGACGTGAGGGGGAGGAGGGCGAAGATGGCGAAGATCGAGAAGTATTGCGCGCCGGGGGTGTTCGATCCGCCGACGTACAGTCAGGCGATCAAGGTGACGGAGGCGGCGACGATCCTGTTCCTGGCCGGGCAGGTCGCCTACGACAAGGACGGGGGACCGCTGCACCGCGGGGATTTCAAGGGCCAGGCCCGCGAGGCGCTCAGGTCGATCAAGGCGCTGGTGGAGGCACAGGGCGGCACGCTGGCCAACGTCGTCAAGATCAACACCTACGTGACCGACATCCGCTACCGCGCCGACCTGGTGCCCGTGCGCGAGGAGTTCTTCGGCAAGAAGGGCCCGGCCTCGACGCTGGTGGCCGTCCCCGCCCTCGCCCATCCGGACTGGATGATCGAGATCGAGGCGATCGCCATCGTCTAGTGACATGGGGGGCCCCGACATGGCCCCCCATACCCCCCGACGCTCGGCGCGCCCCGGCGAAGCCGGAGCGCTCCTCGTTATTCCCGACACCGGTTGGAGCCACCGCGTTCGAGCGCGGGCTTTGCCCGCGCAATCCTGTCCTGGGGGGAGGCAGCGAAGCGGGCCGTCGAGGCCCGCGGAGCGTCGGAAGGGGGGCGTAGCCCCCCTCCGAGCTATCGAGCCAGGCGCGCCAGGTCGAAGCGGCCCCGGGCCGCGTTGAGCGGCGCCCAGAGATCGCCGAGGCGCTGGACGCGCGCGGGGACGTTGTCGAGGCGGAAGTCCTCGATCGACACGCCCCCGGCCACCTCGTCCCAGGTGACCGGCGTCGAGACGGTGGCCCGGGGACGTGGCCGCACCGAGTACACGGACGCCAGCGTGCGCCCCCACGCGTTCTGGTTGTAGTCGACCAGCACGCGGCCGGCCGGGCGCGCGGACTTCTTGTAGACGGCGGTCAGCAGGCGGGGATGGCGCCGGGCCACGTCGACCGCGATCGTCTTGCTCACCTCCCACACCTGCTTCTGGGTGGGGCCGCGCACGATGGGGACGTAGACGTGCAGGCCGCGGGAGCCGGTGGTCTTGACGTAGGTCGGCATGCCGAGCGCCGCCAGCGTCTCGTTCACGACGAGCGCCGCCTCCCGCACGGTGTCGAACGGCACCTCCCCGACCGGATCGAGGTCGACGTGCAGGTAGTCCGGCCGGTCGACGTCGTCGCAGCGTGCGTACCACTGGTTCAGGTCGATGCAACCCAGGTTGACGACCCACAGCAGGGCGGCGAGGTCGTTGATGACCGGGAAGTCGATCACGTTGCCGGAGGCGTGCTCGATGGCGCAGGTGGCGATCCAGTCCGGCCGCGGCGACGGCGCCCGCTTCATGAAGAAGAACTCGCCGGCGGCGCCGTTGGGGTAGCGCTTCATCACCATCGCCCGGTCGCGCACGTGCGGCAGCAGCACGGGGGCGACGTCGGCGTAGTACTGCAGCAGGTCGCGCTTGGTGGCGCCGATCTCCGGGAAGAAGACCTTGTCGAGGTTGGTGAGCCGCACCCGCCGCCCGCCGGCGTCCAGCTCGACGTCGCCCCGCACGCGCGGGATCGTGATCGGGCCGGCGCAGCCGGCGGCGCGCGGGGGCCGGCGCACGGTGGCGGGATGATAGTCCCGCGTCGGCGCCCGCTTCGCCCGGGCCATCACGGCACCCGCGTGAGCCGGGGCGGCCGCGGGCCGTGGCGGACGGCGCCGGCCACGGGCAGGTAGTCCAGCTCGACGCCGGCCCGGACGCACCGCAGCAGCAGCCCGCCGCGGCTCATGTCGCCCCGGCCCACGAACGCGGCGGGGAAGGTGAGGCGCTCGCCGAAGACGTCGAGCAGCGCGCCGACGTACTTGTCCGACGCGATCGAGCCGAGCAGCGTGACGCCGGCGTCGGGGCCCAGCGTCCCCGCCACCGCCCGCGCCGATGCCAGCAACGGCCGGCGGTACCGGGGGTTGCCGGCGTGGATGTCCACCCGCGCCGCGGCGCGGAGCGCCGCCGGCGTGACCCGCTCGTCGGCCGGCCGCAGCCCGGCGTCGGGCGTGATCACCAGCGGCACGCCGAAGCGCCGGGCGTAGGCCAGCTTGCCGCGGAAGTAGAGACCGGACAGGAAGGTGAAGACCTCGCCCAGCGTCGCGCCGTCCGTGCGCAGGCGGCGGGCGAGGTCGAACGCCGCCCGGGGCGAGCAGAGCAGCGCCGCGCGCTCACCGCCGCAGCGGGCGGGCGAGAGCAGGAAGACGCGCGGGGTCACGGGTCGCTGCAGTCGTCGTAGGCGCCGCAGTTCGTGCACATCACCTTGCACTTCCGCTCTTCCATGCGCGCACCGCAGCGCGCGCAGATGCGCCCCGGCTCCGGCCCGGCTGTCGTCGACCGCTCGCCGTGCGGTTCGTTCATGATCCCCAGCCTGCCGCCGGCGCGCCACCGAAGTCAAATGCCCTCCGCGAGGCGGCAGGCCGTACACTCTGACCCATGGAGACGGAGTGGTCGGACCCCGAGTTCCTGCGCGCGATCTTCTCGGAGACCGAGATCGTGCGCAAGCCGATGACCGGCATCATCACCGGCTATCACGTGCTGCCGTTCGTCCTGGTCGCTCCGGAACGCCGCGAGGGGCCGGCCCGGTCGGTCGAGGTGCGGGGGCGCATCAAGGTCTCTCCCCGGCTGGTGATCACGCCCGGCCGCGACGGGCCGACGTACGGCGAGCTGTTCGGCGAGCGCGAGCTGATGGACCACCGGCTGGTGGCCCGCGTGTTCAGCTTCCGCTACGCGTCGAAGGTCGCCCTCGAGAGCGAGGACCTGGCGATCCGCCGCCACGAGCACGATCCCGCCCGCCACCTGGAACGGGTGCTCGACGAGCTGGCCCGGCGCGAGGTCATCGACACCGGCGTGATCGTCTCCCCCGACGCGCGCTTCTACCCGGTCTCGCTCGACCGCTTCATCCGCGAGATCCTCGACCAGGAATTTCGAGAGTAGTCAGCAGGCTGCTCAGGGTGCCCGGGTCCACCGGCTTCACCAGCAGCCCGTCGAAGCCGGCCTCGGTCGCCCGGCGGCGGTCCTCCGGCTGGCCGTAGCCGGTCAGCGCGATGAGCACCGGGCGGTGCGGGTCGAGGGCGCGCAGGCGGCGGGCGATCTCGAAGCCGTCCATGCCGGGCAGGCCGATGTCGACCAGGGCCACGTCGGGATCCTTGGCGCGGGCGAGGTCGAGGGCGGCGTGGCCGTCGCCGGCCGCCTCGACCGCGTGGCCGTCCAGCTCGAGCAGCACGCGGAGCGCATCCCGCGCGTCGGCGTTGTCCTCGACGATGAGAATGGAGCGGCCCGCGGCGGGCGAATCGGATGCCGGCATGCACACTCCCTGTGCCGTTGGGCCAACGGCGGCGACCTACGGTGTCTTCAGCCTATCATCGCCAGCAAGGCGGCTTCACGCCGGCGCCGGTCGCCTTGACACGTTCACGGAGCCGATGCTATTAGTCATGCGCATTTATCGCCGCCGGTAGGCCCACAGAAGGAGGGAGTCCATGCCGAAGTCACCATCGGGTCACAGGTTCTGGGCATCCGCGGCGCTCGTGGCCGCCGTCCTGGCCGTCTCGGCGGTGTCGCCGACCCAGGCGCAGGAGCGCAAGTCGCTCCGCTGGGCGACGTCGCCGGTGGGGTCCTATGGGTACCAGATCGCCGCCCAGATGACCAGGATCATCGAGGAGGCGCTCGGCGGCGAGTACACCATCACCGTCCAGCCCTACACGTCCCCCACCGTCGCCATGAAGGCCGTGATGGATGGCAACGGCGAGGTGGCCTACACGGCCGACATCGGCATGACCCAGTTCAGCCAGCGCATCGGCGGGTTCAAGGGCTACCAGCCCAAGACGCCCGAGATCGTGCACACCTGGTACGCCTACCCGATGGAGTCGATGATGGCCGTCCCGGCGGCGACGGCCGGCAAGTTCAATTGCTGGCGCGACTTCAGCGGCAAGCCGGTCTTCTACACCAACGCCGGCTTCATGAACTGGAACAACTGGCGGCGCATCTACGACGTGCTGGGCTACGACTTCAAGCACGTCCAGATCGACCTCGGGGCGAACGCCGACGCCATGCAGGCCGGCACGATCGTCGGCTCCGCCACCTACACCACCGCCGGCCGCTCGCTGGCGGCCTACTGGAAGGAGACCGAGCTGCGCATGGACTTCCGGGTGGTCAACCCCTGCCCGGACGAGGTCGCGAAGCTCAAGGCGGCCGGCCTGGCCGTCGTCGAGGTCGACCCGAAGAACGCGTTCAGCAAGGACGTCGGCGCCAGGACGCTCCAGGGCGTCCCGATCCTGTTCGGCTACAACGTGGGCACGAACATCTCGGGGGACATCGCCTACAAGATGATCGCCGCGTTCTACAAGAACCGGGACGCGCTGGCGAAGAACGAGCCGGGCTTCACGCCGATGGCCCAGGACTTCGTCGGCATGCAGGTGGCGGGCATCAGCGCGAATCCGCAGGTCGCCGTGCATCCCGGCCTGGCCCGGTTCCTGAAAGAGCACAAGGCCTGGAACGACAAGTGGAAGATCGCCGCCGGCAAGTGACGGCGCCGGTCAGAACCTAGGGCGGCGCCTGATGCCGGGACGGAGGCCACCGTGCTGATCGACCGGCTCAGGCGCCACCTCGATCTCCGGACCCCGACCTTCGTCCTCTCGCTCGTCCTCTTCGCCTGGCTCGTCTGGTACTTCTACACCGGGCTCGGCGGCCCGCTGGAACTGGTCGCGCGCCTGCTGTCGATCGCGCTCATCGTGCAGATCCTGTTCATGTACCAGCAGGACTACCTGTACCGGCGGCTGCCGCCGGCCATCAACCACGCGCTCGTCGCGCTCTACGTCGGCATCGCCGCCTACGCGTTCTGGTACTTCTGGGGCGAGTACGAGCGGATCGCGATCTACGCCCAGGGCACCTACACCCGGCACGACTACGTCGTCGGCCTGCTCATGTTCCTGCTGGTGATGGAGCTGACGCGGCTGGCCCACCCGATCCTGTTCTGGGTCAACCTCCTGATGGTCGTCTACACGCTCTACGGCTACCTGTTTCCCCGCTGGCTCGACTTCTTCTGGCATCCGGGGACGACGTTCCACCGCGTGGTGACGTCGAGCACGGTGGAGTACTCCACGGGCATCTACGGACCCTATCCCCAGCTCGCCCTGACCCTGGTCGCGGCGTTCCTGCTCCTGGCGGCGGCCGCGCGCGGCTTCGACGCGCAGAACGCCATGGTCGGGGTGATGCGGCGGCTCGCCGGCCGCTCGCGGCACATGGTGCCGCAGACCGCGGTGCTCGCCTCGGTGTCGGTCGGCATGATCAGCGGCAGCGGCTCGGCCAACACGGCCGTCACCGGCAGCTTCACCATCCCGCTGATGAAGCGCTACGGCGTGCCGCCCGCCTTCGCCGCTGCGGTGGAGACCGCGGCCTCCATGGGCGGGCTCGTCATGCCGCCTTTGATGGCGGTGGCCGGCTTCCTGATGGCGGAGTTCCTCGGCGTGCCGTACTGGGAAGTCGTGATCCGCGGGTTCGCCGTCGCCTTCGTCTATTTCACCTCGCTGGTCCTCGCCGTCTATCTCCTGAGCGTGCGGCTGCTGGCGCCGGAGCCGGTCGTGGTGCCGGCGGTGCCGATCTACGACCAGGTCAAGACCGGCATCTTCTTCCTGTCGATCCTGTTCCTCATCCTGCTGATGGGCGTCTACGACTACGGCGCGCTGCGGGCGGCCCTGTTCACGGGGATCTTCATGTTCGCGCTCCTGCTCGCCGCCTTCCTGGTCTTCCGCTACGCGCTGAAGGACCCGTCGGTGGCGAGGGAGTCGCTCCTCGCCAGCTTCCGGACGACCGTCGAGACCCACGCCGAGATGACGTCCTACCTCACGCTGCTCCTGGCCACGCTCGGCATCATGATCGGGCTGTTCACCGTCACCGGCTTCATCAACCGGATGGGGGCCATGCTGCTGCACCTCGGCGAGTGGCACGTCATCGCCCTCGTCCTGATGGCCTGGGTGTTCGGCTGGCTGGTCGGCGCCGGGCTCCCGCCGACCGCAACCTACATCATCCTCGCCGTCATCACCGTGCCGCCCATGCGCGCGGTCGGCATCGATCCCTGGGTGGCCCACTTCTTCGCCTTCCTGCTGGCGATCTGGGGGGAGCTGTCGCCCCCGACCTCGCTCACCGCCGCGGTCGCCGCGCGGATCGCGGAGACGTCCTTCATGCGCACCATGTGGGAGGCGCTGAAGCTGTGCCTGCCCATCACCTTCATGTCCTTCGCCATCTTCGTCCGCTCCGACATGGTGGTGAAGACGGGCTGGGCGCAGATCGCCGACACGCTGCTGGTGGCGATCGCGATCTGCGGCATCACCTGCGCCATCTTCGCGCGGTTCGCCGAAGACCGGGGCACGAACATCGTCGTGCGCGCGGCGCTGGCGCTCGTCTCGTTCGTGGTGATGTTCCACCCGGACGGCAACGTCGCGGCGGCGGCCGCCGCGCTGGTGCTGCCGGCGGCGGCCTACGGCGTGGCGCGCCACCGGCGCATCGCGCCGCCGAAGAGCGTGGCCCTGCAGTCGCAGCCGGCGGGGTGACCATCGTGACCGACGACGGATCCTCCCGGAGGCCACCCCGGGGGACCAGCACGCCGGCGCCCCTCGTGAACCCGGCCCGGTGCGAGTCCGCCGGCGAGGCCGGCGCTCGAACGCCGCCCGTCGATCGCGCCGCCGCGTGGATCGCCGCCGCCGGCTGCTCGCTTCCCGTCGCCTGGCTGGCCTGGGGATCGCTGGGCTGGCCGCTGGTGCACGACGCGCCGCTCATGCATTACGTGGCGTGGCGGATCGGGGAGGGCGCGGTGCCGTACCGGGACCTGTTCGACATGAACTTCCCCGGGGTGTACGTGCTCCACCTGCTCGTGGTCCGCCTGCTCGGGACCGGCGATCTCGCGTGGCGGCTGTTCGATCTCGGGTGGCTGGCGGCCGCGGCCGCCGCGGTCGCGGCGCTGGCGTGGCCGTGGGGGCGGAGCGCCGCGGCCACGGGGGCGCTCGTGTTCGCGCTCTATCACCTGGCCGGCGGGGCCTGGCAGGCGGGCCAGCGCGATTTCCTGCTGTGCCCCCTCCTGCTCGGCGGCGCCCTCGGCGTGGCGCGGTGGATGGAGTCGCGGCGGCGCGGCGCGCTGGCGTGGGGCGGCCTGGCGCTCGGAGCCTCGATGACGCTCAAGCCGCACACGGCGCTGCTCGCCGCGGCGCTCGGCGTGATGGTGGTGGTGGCGGCCTGGCGGGCGGGCGGCGGCGTGCCGG
>Ga0302046_10000707_pt1 | contig 32578 bp, 29 predicted proteins | sample RVTome_11_FD_200261 | JGI IMG/M metagenome (GOLD analysis project Ga0302046, IMG submission 200261) | Soil microbial communities from uranium-contaminated site in the Upper Colorado River Basin, Wyoming, United States - RVT147D111 (version 2) ...
CGTACTTTGCCAAGGAGTCGGGGTAAGGTACGCCTTTATGCGGGAGCATGAGGCGGTCTTTGCGGTGAAGCGGATGTGTAGGGGCTTGCGAGTATCGCGCAGTGGGTATTATGCCTGGCGAAGCCGCAGCCGTCCGCCATGGCGCCCCCGCCGGGCCCGCCTTGACGCTTTCCCCCTTTTCCGATAGCATGGCAGAAAGAATTTGGAATTCTTCTTGCAATGGAACCCTCACCATGATCCCGCCATGAAGCAGTTTTACCTGATGGTTGCCCTGCTGTTGGCCACCTTGGTCGCGATTTTCGCCGTGCAAAATGCCGCGGAGGTCACGGTGCGTTTCCTCGTGTGGACCTTTCAGAGCTCGGTGGTCGTGGTGATCTTGGTCTCTGTAGGCATGGGCGCGTTATTGGCCGCCTTGGTCAGCATTCCCCAGACGCTGAAGGCAAGGCGCCGGCTGAAAGAGACCGAGGCGAAGCTCGAGCGTCTGGCCGATCGCTTTGGCGGGTCAAAAGGGTGGGAAACGCTCGAGGAAGAGTAAATGCAGGGCACGCAGCTACGTCGCGCGTCGATGGGCCTGGGAATGATCCCCGGATGATCCGTCGTCGTTCCACCTTGATCGGTGCGGTCATCACGGGTGTTTTCTTCTCGGTGCTGACGATCGGTTGTGCGAGTGGGGGAATCCGAAATGCGGTCTACCGGGACGAGGCCAGGAATTTTCGGGTCGAGATCCCGCAGAACGGGTGGCGAGTGATTCAGTCCCCTGGCGCCGACTTGGCTCTTGAGGATACCCGATCGGCTGCTCGTATGGCGGTGGCGGTGAATTGCCCGGAACGGGAAACAGGCCCTCTGGCGTCGTTGGTCCGGCATCTCTACTTCGGGCTCCGGCAGGTAGAGCGGCTGCGACAGGAGCAGATCGTGCTGGATGGAGCGGTCGGGCTGGACACGGTGGTTAGGGGAAGCTGGGAAGGGACCCCGGTCCAGGTCCGGAGTGTGGTGATGCGCCGCACGGGCTGCCTGTACGATCTCCTCTACGTGGCGCCCCCTGATGTTTTCGCGGCCCGCAGCGCGGATTTCGACCGATTCCTGCAAAGCTGGCAGTTTCTCCCGGAGCAGCCGTGAAGGAAGCGCAGCTGGCGCGTGGCTTCTTTTTGGTCCTCGGCGGCAGGGTCACCGATCTGGTCACTCGGCTCGGCGATATGGCCTTGCTGGCGTGGCAGGCTTTCTATTACGCGCTGAAGCGTCCCTACGAGTTGCGAGCCCTGGTCCAGCAGATGGACCACATCGGGGTCAAGTCGGTCGCGATCTGCGGGGTTGCCGCCGTCTTCACGGGCCTCGTCCTGGCGCTGCAGACCACTTACGGGCTGGCGCGCTTCGGGGCGAAGGCCTATGTAGGGATCGTGGTCTCGCTCTCGATGGTGCGGGAGCTCGGACCGGTCCTCACGGCCCTGTTGGTCGGAGGACGGGTGGGGTCCGGGATCACGGCCGAGCTGGGGGCCATGAAGGTGACCGAGCAGATTGATGCCATGCGTGCCCTGGGGGCCAATCACATCAAGAAGTTGGTGGTCCCCCGTGTCCTGAGCATCATGCTGGTCCTCCCCCTGCTGACGGTCATGGCCAATGGCCTCGGCATCTATGGCGGGATGCTTATCTCCCAGCACGAGTTTCACGTCGAGCCCCATCTGTACATGAGCACCATCTGGCGCAATCTCACGCTCGCGGATCTCCTGAGTGGCCTGGGCAAGACGGTGGTCTTCGGCTTTCTGATCGGGATCGTGGGGTGCTATAACGGGCTTGAGGTTTCCGGGGGAACCGAAGGGATCGGGCGGGCCACCACCAAGACGGTGGTGACCTCGGCCATCCTGATTCTGATCTCGGACTTCTTTCTGACGAAGTTTTTTTGGTGGCTGGAGTCGCTGGCCTGATGATCAACGCCATTGAACTGCAGCGGCTGTACAAGGCCTTCGACGACCAGCAGGTCCTGCGGGGGCTCGACCTGGCGATCGAGGTGGGCGAGATCCTGACCATCTTGGGAGGAAGCGGGACCGGGAAAAGTGTGCTGCTCCGGATGATGATCGGGCTCTTCAAGCCAGACGCGGGCCGGATCCTGGTCGAAGGCGAGGACATCGTGCCCCTGTCGGAAGACACGCTGTTGAAAGTCAGGCGGAAGGTGGGCATGCTATTTCAGGGCGCTGCGCTCTTTGATTCCTTGACGGTGGAGGAGAACGTCGCCTTTCCGCTGCGGGAGCACACCCGGATGACGGCGGCCGAGATCCGGGACCGGGTCGGCGAGGTCTTGGCGCTGGTGGGGATGGCCGGGACGGAGGACAAGTATCCTGCGGGACTCTCGGGGGGAATGCGCAAGCGCGTGGGGTTAGCCCGGGCGATCGCGCTCACGCCGCGGATCGTCCTGTATGATGAGCCGACGACCGGGCTCGACCCGCGCAACGTGGACAAGATCAACGAGCTGATCACCGATCTTCGGGCGAAATTACAGGTGACCTCCGTGGTGGTCACACACGACCTGCAAAGCGCGTTTCGCATATCGGATCGGGTCGCCCTGCTTGCTGACGGGAGGATTGCGGGCACCGGGAGCCCGGCGGAAATCGCAAAATCCGAGATCCCCCAAGTCCAGGAGTTCTTGGCGGGCCACCTCTAATAATTTATGGTTCACAGTTCATGGTTCACGGTTCACAGAATCAAATGCATGGTTCACAGAAGCATATGTTTCCGATGGCACGAGCCTTGAAAGGGTTGGGGTTCACAGCTTGAAGTTCTGAGAAGGAACGATTCTGCACTTAACGGGCTGTGAACTGTGAACTCTGAATCACGAACGCCGGAGCGATGATGAAAGATCGCGAGTTACTGATCAAGTTTCGGGTCGGGATCTTCGTGTTCGCGCTTCTCCTCCTCTTTGGAGCCTTCGTGTTGACCATCGGGATTCAGACCCGTCTCTTCGACGAGCGATACCCCCTCCGTGCCGCCTTTCGGGATATCCAGGGACTGATCGTGGGGGCACCGGTCCGGTTGGCCGGATTGACCGTCGGGACCGTGCAGCGGGTCAGTTTCAATCCCGAGGACCTCGCCGACCCCCGCATTCATGTGGAGGTGGCCATTGACGGGCGGTTCAAGTCACGCATCCGGGAAGACTCGGTGGCCACCATCGGGACCGTGGGATTGGTCGGGGACAAGATCTTTGAGATCAGTGTCGGCACTGAAATGGCAAGGATTCTCGAGGCGGGGGACCACCTGAAATCCGCTGAGCCTCCTGATTTTTCCCGGCTCGTCTCCCTGGGGGGAGAGGTCTTGGAGGAGGTGACGGGCGCCAGCCAGGCGCTCAAGGCGATCCTCGGGCGGGTGGAGAAGGGAGAAGGACTGCTCGGCGCGTTGTTGACAGAGAAGACCGATCCGGCCCTGCTCGAAAGCTTGGGCCGCAGTGCGGCCCGCCTGGAAGAGATCCTGCAAGTGGTTCAAGAGGGAGATGGCCTGCTGCATGCCGTGATCTATGAGGAGGGGGGGAAAACCCTGGTGACGGGCACGAAGCAAGCCATTGATGCCGGGCAAGAGGCTCTTCAGGATCTTCGGGTCGCGGCGGCAAACCTAAAGCAGATCACCACGGCCCTGGCTGAAGGTGAGGGAACCCTGGGGGCGCTCCTACAGGATCCGACCGTCTATGAGGACCTCTCGAGCCTTTTGCGCGGGGTGGAGCGAAACTGGATCCTCCGGAGTCTCATCCGGTCGAGCGTACGCAGGGGAGAAGATTCCGCGAGCGAAGAGAAAAAGTAGGGCAGCGCCCCCGCGGAGGCACCGGGGAGTGCTGCGATCAATGACGGCTAGCCGCCCGAAACCCACCTGCCTTCCCGCATGCACCCCATTCCTGTCCCGCTTCTTGCCGCTCGCGATCGCGGATCGATTTTTGCAACAGGACTCCCTAAATTTCGCAACCCACGGTCATGAAACCCTTTGGCGCATCCCGGCACGGCAGTGCCTGGCCGGAATTGCTGCGGTCGAGTGGATGAAGGTCGCCTCCCGCCGGCCAGGGGCTTATACGGTGAGACGCGCCCATGGTGGTGACACAGAGATTTCGCCTCGCCGCAAAAACTTGGGTCGGCTTGCTTGGCCTGCTGGTTTTGATTGTCGGCGGGCTCCACCTCCTCGTGCGAGCCGGCGGGCTCGATGAGCGCCTCCGCAGTCACATAGAAATAACCCTCTCCCGGCAGCTTCACCGCGAGGTCCAGATCGGCCGGATCAGGCTGGGCCTCCTCTTCACCTCTCTCGAGCTCGGGGAGGTTGTGGTGAAAGGCGCCGAAACGGTTCCCCTTGCTCGGATCGAAAGCGTCCGTCTCTACCCGGATCTCGGCCGCCTCCTGCGTGGGGTCATCGCCGTCAGGACGATGATCGTGAAACGGCCGATCCTCAATCTTTCCGAAGGAGAGCCCGGCCTGGGACGGGAGAAGACGGACCATCAGGTGCCGGTGGTCCTCCCAGCGAAGTATGTTCACATTCGGGGTGGGGCAATACGGCTGCAGGGTGAGAGCCGGCACTGGCATGTTGAAGGTCTCGATAGCGATCTATGGCGCGAGGGCGCGGAGGTGCGGGGTGAAGTCCGGATGGCCGAAGGAGTCCTGCATCTGCCCGGGCAAGCGCTGAGCTGGGGTCACGTGGAGACGGTAGTCGTCTTGACGAAGCAGGACTTGGTCGTGGACCGGTTGGACATGGGTGTCGGTCATGGCAGTGTCGCGTTGACCGGGCGGGTCGGAGACCCGTTCGGCGAGAGGGCGCTCGATCTGCGGGTTGCCGCCGAGCTGGGCTTGGGCACGTCCCTGCCCGGGCGCCTCCGGCTCGCGGGTCACCTGGCCGGATCGGCAGAGAACCCCCGGTTCCAGGGGGATGCGCGGCTCGAGGGGACGCGGTGGTATGACCTCGGCCTCGCCCTCTCCGCCGATCGGGAGGAATTGCGCGGGGAACAGTTGAGACTGCTCACTGCTCCAGGCGAAGTCTCGGGTGGCTTTCACCTGCGCTGGAAAGACCTGGCCTATCAGGCGTTGGTCGAGGGGAAAGGGCTCGAGCTGCATCAACCGGGGAACACGCAGCCGGTGAGCGGAATCCTGACCCTCCGCGCTGTGGCGACAGGGCGGGGCTTGACGGCCGCGGGCCTCAAGGCGCAGACCGCCTTTCGTGTTCTCATGCTCGAGCGCGGCGATCGGGGTCAGGTTGTCGGACGAGCCGACGGATTGGTCAAGGCGCACGAGGGACAGGTGTCCCTTGATCACCTGCGCGTGGATCTGCCCCCCAACCATCTCACCGTCAAGGGATCCCTCTGGGAAGAGTTGCAACTTGACGTGTCAGGAAAATTCCCCCGCGTCGATCTGGTCGGCGAACTCTTGGGGGCAAAGGGGCTGGAGGGAAAAGGGGAGGTGACCGGCCGCCTCATGGGGCCGCTCACAGCGCCCGTGTTTCAGGGAATGCTGGTGTGGGATGCCGCCCGTTTCCTCGGCACGGATTTCAGCACGATTCGCGGGGAGATCGAGCTTCAGCAGCGACGTCTCGTGGCCCCACGTCTTCACGTCAGCAAGGGAGCAAGCAGCGGAACGGTCGACCTGCGCCTGGCCCTGCCCGAGCAGCAAGCGGTGTCAAATCTCGACCATGATCTTCGCATCGAGGCGACGGGACAGATCACCGGAGTGCCTCGGGATCTCCTCTCTGTCTTTGTGAAGAGCGAAATCCCCGTAGCGGGCCGGATGACACTGGACGCGCAGGTCACCGGTGTTCCGGCACGGATGGAAGGCGGGGGGCATGTGCGGCTCACCGATGCCACCGTGCTCGGGGAGCCGTGGCAGGAGGTCGAGGCGGATCTGGTACTGGAGCCGACCCGCGTGGTCTTTGAAGATGTGCGCCTGGCGCGCGGGGCCGAGCTTGCCACGGCGAGCGGCCGCCTGCGCCTCGAAGACGGGGCGAGCGACTTCCAGGTGGCCACCGCGGGCCTTTCCATCGACGGGTTTCGCCTGTTCCAGGGCACGGGGCTTCACGGAAGGGTGCGTGGGGAAATGCATGGAGAGGGGCAACTGGACAACCCGACGATTCGCGGGGAGTACGCGCTGGAGGACCTCCGGTATGTCACGGTCCCCCTGGGAAACGGGCAGGGGAGTTTTCTGCTGCACGAGCGGACGATGACCACGCAACTGGCTCTGCCGAAGGCGGGCTACTCGGCACGCGGTCACGTGCAGACCGTCTCACCCCATGCGTACGACGTGCAGCTCGCGATGGAGCAGGCAGAGCTCGCCCCGCTCTTCGTGCTGGCCAGTCTTCCCCTCCTTGAGGAGGCGTCGGGCACCGGGTCCGGCGCGGCGCACGTCCTTGGACATCTCGGCCGGCGCCAGCCCGCCGCGTTCACCCTCGACCTTGATGCCCCGGTCATCCGCGTTCGTGGAAAGGCCTTTCACGCGACCCAACCGGTCCACGTCGAGATGCGGGACGACGTGCTGAGCATTGCACCGCTCGCGGTGACCGGTGATGAGGGATGGCTGAACGCTCGGGGGCAGATCGCCTATCACGGGGACGTCGATATCGACGTGAAGGGCCGCATGCCACTGGCCGTCCTCATTCCCGAGCCGGCGCTGATCGTCGGGGTGAACGGACACGGTCGGCTGGAGATGCAGCTCTCGGGGCGCTGGGAGGCCCCGCGCTATACGGGCTCGCTCACGGTGAAGCAGGGAGAGCTTCGTTTCCTGGACCATCCGGAGTTCATTGGCGGGGTGACCGGCCAAGTCCGATTTCAGGGGTGGAAGATTCAGGTGCCGGGCATCGAGGGGCGATGGGCCGGAGGCACGGTGAAGCTCACCGGAGACGCATCCCGCGTCCGGGGGAAAGGATGGCGGTGGGTCACGGATCTTCGGTTGGATACGGCGGACGCCAAGCGGGTATTTACCGTGGAAGAAAGGGGCAAGGGACGGGTGAGCGGCCGGACAGATTTCAAGGGGCAGTTGACGATGGAAGGGAGGCGCCGCGAAGAGCTGCGACGATCATTGCAAGGAAAACTTCGGCTGGACTTGAAGGAGGGAAAATTCGAGCAATATACCGTCCTGGCCAACATCGTGCGCATCCTCAATCTGACTCCCGACCCGACATCAGGAGTGCCCTACAATTTCCTCAAGGCCGTCTTCTCTCTGCGGGGGGGGGTTCTGGAGACACAGGATTTGCTCTTTATCTCAGATACCATGCGGTTCGGCGGCGTGGGAAAGATCGACCTGGGGCGTGGGGAGGTAGATATGCTCCTCGGGGTGCAGCCTCTCCGGACCGTGGATAAGCTGATCCGGGGTGCCAAACTCCATAAGGTTCCTCTCCTCGGTCGTCTCCTCTTTGGCGAGGAGGGGAGCGTCTTGGTGATTTCCATGAAGGTCGAAGGCCCCCTGGCGGCACCGGAAGCCAGCGTGGTGCCCCTGGAGTCCGTCGGCCGCGGGGTCTTCGGCATCTTCCGTCGGATATTGGACCTGCCGCGGGAACTCTCGCCGGCTGCATCATCCGGCCGGCAAGAAAAATAGGCCCACCGTGCCTCATACAACCGTCTTTGTTGAAGAAGTTACATAGATTCTTTATCGCATCAACGCCATGGTAATACAGCGGGCCGGCAGGGCTCCCTGGGCGGAAATGGCGCCGAGGGGTCGCGGCGGGCCCGAAGGGTTCCGGGCTCTTGCGGAGAGGCCCGTAAAGCGACGGGAGTCCCGAGGACCGCACTGTCGAGCATGTCACGTGACGTAGTCGTTTGCATGAGTGCTATCGTGAGCGATAAAGCGTTCAGGGTTGACCCGAGCCGGTTTTTCTGATAGAAATACAAGACTGGCGAATCAGGCGGTCCACCGACTTCCCGCCTTCTTCCTTTCCGTCGTTGGTAGTGGTGTTGCATGGGGCTCTTGTCGGTGCCCCTGTCGGCCCCGGGGAGTTCGTGGGTTGGCAGGAGGCGGCCGGGGGGAGGTCTTCCTTTTGGGGGAGAGATGAATCACCGCGTTGCCTTACAGGACTTTGTCAAGACGAAGATGAAGGCCACCCGCGTAGTGGTCGTGTCCAACCGCCAGCCGTATATGCATGCGTACGAGGGGGAGCAGACCGTCTGGCGGCGGCCGGCCGGCGGGCTCGTGGTGGCGCTCGATCCCGTGCTGCGCGTGGCCAAGGGGAGCTGGGTGGCCACCGGGCAGACCGAGGCCGACCGCAATGTGGTGGATACGGAGAACCGGGTCCGTGTCCCGCCGGAGGATCCCCAGTACACGCTCCGGCGCGTCTTTCTCACGAAGGAGCAGGAAGAAGGGTATTATGACGGCTTCGGGAACGAGGTGCTCTGGCCGCTCTGCCATACCACCTTTGTCCGGCCGATCTTTCGTGCCTCCGACTGGCAACACTACCAGGCGGTGAATCAACTCATGGCCGATGCGGCCCTCAAAGAAGCCGGGCCGGGCCGGGCCTTCTGCTGGACCCAAGATTTTCATCTCGCCCTCTTGCCGCGGTTGATCAAGCAAGCGCGACCGGATGTGACCGTGGCGCATTTCTGGCACACCCCTTGGCCGACGACCGAGGTCTTTCGGATCGTCCCGTGGAAGCGGGAGCTGTTGGAGGGACTGCTGGGCAGCGACCTGCTGGGCTTTCACGTCCGCCTCCACTGCGATAGCTTCCTGGCCACCGTGGCCAATGAGCTTGAGGCCAAAATCATCGCGGAGCATTCGGCCGTGCAGTACCGGGGCCACACCACCGTCGTCAAACCTTTTCCCATCAGCATCGACTATCATCGGATCGTTCAGGACCTGCAGTTGCCCGAGGTCGAGGACGAGACGCGCCGGATCGATCGCCTGCTGGGGAAGCGACCGGAGTTTCTGGCCGTGGGGGTGGACCGGCTCGACTATACCAAAGGGATTGTGGAGCGGCTGCAGGCGATCGATCGCTTCCTCGAGCGGTATCCGCGCTATGTGGGACGCTTCGTCTACCTCGGAATCGGCGCGCCCAGCCGGATGCACAATCCGGCGTACAAGGAACTCCGGGGAGAAGTCGCCTACGAGGTGGAAGAGATCAACTGGAAGTACGGCACAGAAACCTGGCGGCCGGTGATCCTGCTGGACAAACAGGTCAGTTATCCAAAGATCCTCGCCTATCTGGCCATGGCGAATGTCTGCCTGGTGACGGCGCTGCATGACGGGATGAATCTGGTGAGCAAGGAGTTTCTCGCCGCACAACAAGGTGAGGAGCCCGGCGTGTTGATCCTCAGTCGCTTCACGGGGGCGGCCCGCGAGCTCGCTGAGGCGTTGATGATCAACCCGTATGACATCGAGGGATCCGCCGAGGCCATCCGCCAGGCGCTCGAGATGCCGCGGGAAGAGCGGGTGCGGCGCTGCCGCTGGCTGCAGGAGCATATTCAGGATCACGATATCTACCGGTGGGCCTTGGACATGCTCACGGAAGCCAGGCGGATCCGCCGCGGGCGGTTATGATCCATCTCTTCCGTATCTGGAACCGTTCCGCCGCGCGGATCCGGCAGGCGGAACAGATCGCCCTCCTCTTCGATTTTGACGGGACGCTGAGCCCCATCGATACCCATCCGGACCTTCCCCGCCTCTCTCCGTTTCACCGGAAGATGTTGCACGACCTCAGCCGGGACCGCCAGGTGGCCGTCGGGATTATCAGCGGGCGGGGACTGCGAGATTTACGGAGGCGCGTCGGGATCCCGGGGCTCTACTACGCCGGGAATCATGGCCTCGAGCTGCACGGTCCACACCTCCGCTTCGTGCACCCCAAGGCGGTGACGACACGCCCGGTGCTCGGCCGGATCGCCAGACAGCTCCGGAAGGGCCTCGCGGGGATTCCCGGCGTCCTGATTGAGGATAAGACCTTCAGCCTGAGTTTCCACTTCCGGCAAGTCCCTCGTGTCCGGCATTCCTCCGTCCAGGACCTCTTCATGCAGACGGTCACCCCGTATCTTACCCGGCGGGAGATCCGGGTCACCCGGGGAAAGATGGTCCTGGAGGTGCGCCCTGCAGTACAATGGGACAAGGGGAGCGCCGTCAAGCACATCCGGAAAGAGATCGAGCGCGACCGGTCGCCGCGCAAGAGTGTGCTCTGCTACCTGGGGGACGATGAAACCGACGAAGCCGCCTTCGCGGCCCTCCGCGCGGATGATCTGGCGATCTTCGTGGGTGGCCGGAAGCCGGGCAGTGCCGCCTCGTACTATCTCCGTGACCCGGCAGAGGTCGAGGAATTCTTGAAACGTTTCCAGCGTCTCAGAGCCGGAACGGCCGACTGAGGGGGAGCGGCAGCGCAGGGAGAACGCGATGGCGCCGGGCTATTGGAAAAAACTCAAGACGCTGGAGGAGTTGGTGCGCGTGACGCAGGACCTCCGCCGCCAGGGAAAGCGGCTGGTCTTTACCAATGGGTGCTTCGACCTGCTGCATCGGGGTCACGTCCGATATCTGGATCGCGCCAAGACCTTGGGGGATGTCCTGATCGTCGCCGTCAATAGTGATGCCTCGGTCCGGGCCCTGAAGGGACCGGACCGGCCCGTGATGTCCCACGAGGAGCGGGCCGAACTGGTGACCGCCTTGGCGGCGGTCGATTACGTGTTCGTGTTTGATGAGTTGACTCCCGAAAAAGCGATTCAAGCTCTCGAGCCGGACGTGTTGGTGAAAGGAGGGGATTGGCCGCTGGATCAAGTCGTCGGGCGAGAGATTGTGGAGCGTCGCGGAGGCGAGGTGCGTACGATCCCGTACGTCGAGGGGGCGTCGAGCAGCCAGCTCCTCCGACGCATCCGCGGAGGCAACGGATGAGCGGCGGGCGATTTGCGGATCTCAGGGACCTGAACCTTCACGAAGGGCTGTCGGATCTTTCCGCGGGGGGACGGCTCCGCCTGTTCGGACTGTGGGGCGGCGCCCGCGCCCTGGTCCTGGGGGAAATCGCCAGGGCGCTCACGCGGCCACTGGTCGTGGTGACAGCGACCCTCAGGGAGGCAGAGGAGCTGACAGCGGACCTCCGATTCTTCCTTGATCGGAACCGGGTGGAACTCTTTCCGGAGCCGGACAGCCCGCCCTTTCAACCCATCTCGCCGCCGCTCGAGGTGCGGGCGGAGCGGATGAAACGTCTCCGCGAGCTGCGGGACGAGGAGTTGTCGGCGCTCGTCCTGCCCGGGCATGCCCTCTTTCGCCGATTCCTCCCCCCCGAAGAGCTGGATGCGGCCACCATGCACCTCTATCCACATCGGATTGTGCCTCCCGAGCAGGTCGTCCACGTGCTCGAGGTCGGTGGGTATCAGGCAGTCCCGCAGGTCGAGCAGGCCGGGGAATACAGTCGCCGCGGGGGTATTGTGGACATCGGTCTTCCCCACCTGCCCCATCCCGTCCGCCTCGAGTTTTTCGGCGATGAGATCGAGTCTCTCCGAACTTTTGATGTCCAGACGCAGCGCTCGGTCGGGACGCCGGGCGAGAGGGGCGTGGCCATTCTTCCCCTTTCGGAGATCCTCCTGCACCCGGAATCCCGGGAATTAGCGCGGCAACGTGCGAAGGGCAAGAGATCTCCCCTGCTCCAGGAAGCCGTCGAAGCGGGGCGGTTCGGACCGGGGCTCGAGCGGTATCTTCCGTACTTTTGCCGGCGCACGGTTCCGCTGTGGGAATACCTGAGCCGGGAAGCGATCCTCGTTTGGGACGATCCGGACCAGGTGGCGGCCAAGGGTGCGGCGATGGAAGGACTGTTGGAAGAACAATATCACCGGCATGCGCGCGAAGGACTTCCCCCGCTGGCCTCGACTCACCTGCGTTGGAAGGAGATCCGAAAGGGCCTCGCCTCGAAGTCCAGCATCGACATGGTCCCGTTTTCCCCGCCGCCGGGTCCCGACGACGCCCCCTTCCTTTTCGAAACGCGACCGATTCCCTCGTACCAGGGGCGGTTCGCGCCTTTGGCGCGTGACCTCGCGCAGTGGCGTCGGGAGGGGCACGCCATCACCCTGGTGGCCAGGGGGACGACCCAGGCCCAGCGTCTCTGCGCGGTGCTGCACGAGCACGATCTGGGTGCCACCGTCAACGGCGGGCCTGCCCTTTCCGGGAAGATCCATATCCTGGAAGGGGGACTGACCGCCGGGTTTCACTTTGCGCCTCTGCGACAGGCGTACCTGACGGAATCGGAAATCTTTGGCCCCCGCAGGGCGGTATCTGTTCGCCGACCAAAAATCCGTGAGGCGCATCCCTTCCCCGCGTTCGAGGATGTGAAGCCGGGTGATGTCGTCGTGCACGTCGACCAGGGCATCGGGCGGTTCCACGGGCTGCGAAAACTGACGGTGGGCGAGGCGGAGGGGGATTATCTGCTCCTGGAGTATGCGGGGGGCGACAAGCTCTATATTCCAGTCGACAAGTTCCACCTTGTCCAGCGCTATGTGGGAGCCGGCGCCTCGGCGAGCGGCCCTTCCCTGGATCGGTTGGGATCCAGCGCGTGGGCGCGGGCAAAGGAGCGGGTCCGGGCCTCCATCAGGGATATGGCGCAAGAGCTCTTACGGCTTTATGCCGCCCGCCAGGTCGCCGAAGGATACGCCTTCTCTCCGGACACCCCCTGGCAGCGGGAGTTTGAGGCGGCCTTTCCCTTTGAAGAGACCGGGGATCAATTTACGGCCATTCAGGCCGTCAAGGCGGATATGAGCCGGCTTCAACCTATGGACCGGCTGGTCTGCGGCGATGTCGGCTATGGCAAAACGGAGGTGGCCATGCGGGCGGCGTTCAAGGCCGTCATGGACGGGAAGCAAGTCGCCGTCCTCGTGCCCACGACCGTCCTGGCCCTCCAGCACCTTCAATCATTCTCGGAGCGCTTCGCCCCCTTTCCTATCGTGGTCGAAATGCTGTCCCGGTTCCGGACCCGGAGCGAGCAGCAGAAGGTCCTCCGCGGGTTGCGCGACGGGGCCGTGGATATTATCATCGGGACCCATCGGCTCTTGCAGAATGACGTCCGATTCCGGGATCTGGGGCTCCTCGTCGTGGATGAGGAGCAACGATTCGGCGTGGCCGCGAAGGAGCGGCTCAAGCGGTTCCGAACCGAGGTCGATGTCCTCACATTGACGGCCACCCCCATCCCGCGCACCCTGCATATGGCCATGTTGGGGGTGCGGGATATTTCCACGATCGAGACGCCGCCCGAGGATCGGTTGAGCATTCGGACCTACGTGACCCGGTTCGATCCCGAGGTGGTCCGGCAGGCGATCGAGGAGGAGATCGGCCGCGGCGGCCAGGTCTTTTTCGTCCACAACCGTGTCGAGAGCATTCATACGATGGCCCGGGCGCTTCGGCGCCTGGTTCCCCATGTCGAGATCGCCGTGGCCCATGGGCAGATGGCCGAAGACGAATTGGAACGCGTCATGTGCGACTTTTACGCCAGGCGGTATCAGCTCCTGTGCTGTACGGCCATTATCGAGTCGGGCCTCGACATCCCGACGGCCAATACCATCATTATCAATCGCGCAGATCGGTTTGGGCTGGCGCAACTCTATCAGCTGCGGGGTCGCGTGGGTCGGGATCGGTTTCGGGCGCACGCCTATCTCCTCATTCCGCGGAAGCAGGCCCTGACGGAAGGCGCCCGGAAGCGCCTGCAGGTGCTTGCCGAGTTGACCGAGCTCGGCTCGGGATTCAAGATCGCGTCTCGAGATCTGGAGATCCGGGGGGCCGGCAATCTCTTGGGGGCCGAGCAGCACGGGCACGTCAATGCGGTCGGGTTTGATCTGTACTGCCAGCTGATCCAAGAGACGGTCGCGGAACTCAAAGGCGTGGATCGTCAAATTGTGGTGGACCCGGTGCTGCGCCTTCCCATCGAGGCATTTATCCCCGAGGACTACGTCTCGGATGCCACGGTGCGGTTCACGCTGTACAGGCGGCTGTCGGCGGCCGCCTCCGGGGCAGAGCGCGAGGAGCTGGCCGGGGAGCTGCGAGACCGGTTTGGCCCGCTCCCGGCGCCCGTGGAGCATCTCTTCACCGTCCTCGACCTGAAGGCAACGGCCCGATCGCTCCGGATCAGAGAGATCGATGCCCGTCGGGCAGTCGTGCGGATCGCCTTTGCGACTGCTCCGCCGGTGCCGCCGGAGCGGATCCTGACCCTGCTCGAGACCATGGGAGGAGGGCTCCGGTATCAGCCGGAAGATACGTTAGAGGTGCGGTGTGACGGCACCGCACCCCTCGAGCGGATCGGCCGGGTCAAAGCCTTGCTTCACGACATACATGGGCCTCCCGGTCAACCGCTCACCGGCTCAGGAGGGTCATGATGCGCCGCTCTGTGATCATCATCGGCTGGTCGCTGCTGGTCTGGGGAGTGGTGGTGGACGCCGGGGAAGGTGTCCTCATCGACAAGGTGGTCGCCATCGTCAATGACGACGTGGTGACCCTGAGCCAGCTCCAGGAAGAGAGCAGGCCCCTTTTGCAGCGCATGCGGGAGGAGTTGCTGGAGCAGGATCCGGACGGTCAACTGCAGATTACCGAGCGGGAAATTCTCGATGCGATGATTCTTCGCCGATTGCAGATTCAGGAGGCGGAGAAGCAGCGTATCGCTGTGGATCAGAACCAGGTCAATGCCGCCATCGAACAGATCAAGCGGCAGAACGGATTCATCAGCGATGCCCAGTTCGTCGAGGCGCTCAAACAGCAGCACTTGACCCTGGAACGTTTGAAGACCAAGGTGTGGGAACAGATGGTTGTGGATGCCCTTTTAGTGCGGAACGTTCGGAGCGGTATCGTCGTATCGGAAGAAGAGATCACCGTCTATTATCGAGAGCACGCCGAGCAGTTCCGGCGGCCCGCCTCCGTCCGGATCAGACATATTCTGTTGCGGCTCCCCCACAACCCTTCCGCCAAGAGCCTGGCAGAGGCGCGGTCCCGTGCGGCGGAATTGCTCGCGCAGCTCAGAAAAGGGGCCGACTTTGCCACGATGGCTGTGCAGTATTCTGATGGCGGGGCGGCCGGGGAGGGGGGTGACTTGGGCGTGCTGCACAAAGGGGAGCTGCACCCGGCTTTGGAAGCGGTGGCCTTTGCGCTGGAACCGGGGAGAATCAGCGATGTCATCGAAACTGGTGCGGGGCTGAATATCCTCAAGGTCGAGGAGCGGACGGGCGGCGAGAGCCTGAGTGCCAGCGTCCGGGAAGAGATTCGCCAGGTCCTCTTTAGTCGAAAGCTGGTGGATCGAATGAATGAGTATTTTGAGGAGCTGAAAAAGCAGGCGTACATCGATATACGTCTGAACGAATAGCGCCGTTCACCGTTAACGGTTGACAGTTCACGGATTGAGGACCCCGCATTCTTTATGAACCCTAAACTATGAACCCTGAACTGTGAACTAGCAGAGGGGGAGGTCGGGGGCGGCATTGAGATCAAGGAGGGCGACCTCTCCCCGGCGCAGGCGGGCATGACCGGCGGCGGCGATCATGGCGGCATTGTCGGTGCACAGCTCGGGTCTCGGCCAGAACACCTCGATCTCATCACGGCTTGCCCGTCGCGCCAGATGGTGCCGGAGCGATTGGTTGCACGCCACGCCGCCCGTGAGCAGAACCCGCGAGACCCTGACGCGCTTGGCGGCATTGATCGCATTACGCACCAGGACATCCACGACGGCCTGCTGAAAACTCGCCGCGACGTCCGCCACGCGTTGAGGACTGAGCGCGACCGGTTCGCCATCGGCCAACCCCGTGGTGCCCCGCCGCCGGGGTGACCTGTAGCCTCCCTTCTCGAGATAGTGAATGACCGCGGTTTTCAATCCACTAAAGCTGAAATCCAAGGAGCCATGGCCGATGATCGCCCGTGGGAGGGGGACGGCTCGGGGGTTCCCGGCAGTCGCCACCTGTTCGATGTGGGGACCGCCTGGGTAGGGAAGGCCGAGAATTTTGGCCACCTTGTCAAAAGCCTCGCCGGCCGCGTCGTCTCTGGTACACCCCAGGAGGCGATATGTCTGCGGGGCCTCTGCATAATACAAGTGCGTATGCCCCCCCGAAACCACCAGGGCCACGTACGGGCACCCGAGATGCGGGTGGTCGAGGAGACCGGCGTGGAGATGGCCCTCGATGTGATTGACACCCACGAGGGGTTTGCGCAGGGTATACGCCAGCGCCTTGGCGGAGGAGACGCCCACAAGCAGGGAGCCCACCAGGCCTGGACCGACCGTGACCGCCACGCCCGCCAGATCGTCGAAGGTCGTCCCCGCCTCCGTGACTGCCAACCGGATAGCCGGCACGATCATCTCCAAGTGGCGCCGGGACGCCAGCTCCGGCACGATTCCCCCGTACGGGGCATGCAGCTTCGCTTGGGAAGCCACGATGTTGGAGCGAATCTTCTCGCCCCCCTCCAGCACCGCCGCCGCCGTTTCGTCGCACGAGGTTTCGATGCCCAGGATGAGGTCCGCCATGCCTTGCCCCCAAAAGCGATCAGCTGCCGGCCATCAGCCATCACGTTCGCTCCGTGTAGCTGACCGCCGACAGCTGACAGCGGTTTGCGAGTTCGTCCTTGTTAGTTGACGGCCACCGTCCCGCCGTGGGGCCGCTCATAAATGAGGATTGCCTTCAACACCTCTACCGCCCGTCCGAATTGCGGGTCCTGTTTTTGATCCGGGGGGCCGTGGCCGAGGGGACGGGACAGGTCTCCCTCCTGCTCGCCAATGGTTTTCCCCTGCTGGTCGATCGGGGTCTGGGCGGTGGTCGCTGGCGTGGCCGGCTCCACGATGATGTCCGGGGTCAGGCCCACGTCGTGGATCGCCCGCCGCTTGGGCGTGTAATATCTGGCCGTGGTCAGTCGGAGACCGGAGCCATCGTTCAGCGGAATTACGGTCTGCACCGACCCCTTGCCAAAGGTTGCCGTGCCGATCAGGATGGCCCGCTGGTGGTCCTGCAGGGCGCCGGCCACAATCTCGGAAGCGCTGGCCGCGCCCTTATTGACCAAAATGACCATGGGGAAGGTCTCGGGGTTTTCCTGTTCCGCGCCAAAGCGAAGGTTTTGGTTTTTGACGCGTCCTTCGGTCGAGACGATCTCCTTTCCCTTCTCCAGGAAGAGATCGGCGGTCATCACCGCCTGATTGAGCAGTCCTCCGGGATTGTTCCGCATATCCAGGATCAGGCCGCGCATGCCTTGCTCCTTCAGCTTTGCCATGGCTTCCGTGAGGTCCCGTGCGGTGCGTTCCTGAAATGACACCAGGCGGATGTACCCGACCCCGTCTTCGAGAAGATCGGCGGAGCGCACGCTCTTGACTTCAATAATGTCACGGGTGACGGACACCTCGAAGGGATCCGCCCCTTCGCGGAGGATCGTCACGGTGACCTGGCTTCCCTTCGGGCCTCGCAGCCTCCGGACGGCGTCAACCAAGGTCATGTCCTTGGTTGGTGCGTCGTCGATCCGGATGATGTGATCGCCCGCTTGGATCCCGGCCCGCTGTGCCGGGGTGCCATCGATGGGGGAGACCACCGTCAGTTGATGGTCCCGCACCGTGATCTCGATCCCGAGGCCCCCGAAGCTTCCTTGCGTTTCGACCTGCATTTCTCTGTACACGTCGGGCGGCAAGAAGGAGCTGTGGGGATCCAGCGTATCCAGCATGCCCCGGATCGCCCCGTAGATCAGCGCTTTGGACTCGGTGGATTCGACGTAGTTGGTCTGTACGTGTGTGAGCACCTCAGTAAAGACCTTGAGCGTGTCGTAGGCCTCGTCCTTGGCCACAACACGTTGGTGGACGCCGCTGATGACGATGATCACGGCTAAGAGTCCAAAGATCAGCACCACGCGTGTCCGTCCTGCGAGCTTGCCCGAGAGCATCGTGACGACCTCCTGTGTACGCACTGCGTTGTCTAGCCTAGGGTAGACCTCTGAAAGGTGTACAAAGTATATCACAAGGCGGGTGACCGGCGAAAGGCCTCACTGGTGAGGCAAAAGCCACGCAAGGGGGTCCTGCGGGTCTCCCCGGTGGCGCAGTTCGAAGTAGAGCTGGGGACCCTCGAGCGATCCGGTTTCTCCCACCCGCCCGATGATCTGGCCGGCCCGGACCGCATCCCCGACCCGGACCAGGAGCTCCGACCCGTGGGCATACAGAGAATAGAAGCCCTGCCCGTGATCCAGGATGATCATCTGGCCATAACCGCGAAACCAATCGGCATACAGGACCGTGCCATCATAGACAGCCTGGATCTGCCGGCCGAGAGGGGCACGAATGCCAATCCCCTTGTTGAAGGGGAGCGCCCTAAGCTTGGGATTCTCCTGTCGGCCGAAATGCAGGATGATCTCTCCGTCTGTGGGCCAGGGCAGCTTGCCCTTGCGGGCGGCAAAGGGACCCGCGAGGGGATGCGCAGTGGTCTTGTCCTGCTTGGTCAATTGGGTAATGAGTTTCTGCAGCCGGGTAGAGACCGCCTCGAGCTCCCGGATCGCGGTGAGATGGCCCTCCTTCTCCTCTTGGAGTTTGGCCAGCAGGATCCGCTGGCGCCACTTCTCATCGGCGATCTCCGCCTGCGTGTCCCCGAGGCGGTTTCGGTCACTGGCCAGGTTGGCGCGACGGGATTCCAACGCCTCCTTCTTCGCGGTCAGCGCGGCGAGGTCGGAGGCGTACCGTTCACTGAGGGTCTGGTCCTGGGCCGTGATGGTGCTGAGGTATTTTATCCGCTGGGCCATGTCGGTGAGGCTTTCCGCGGAGAAGAGGAGGCGGAAGTAGCCAAACTGTCCTTGCTTGTACAACGCGCGAACCCGGGCGGCCCATCGCGCCTCAGTGCCCTGCAGTTCCCGCTCCGCCTGCGCAATCTTGGTGCTCAGCTCGCGCATCGCGTGTTCCCCGACGCGGAGTCGCGTCTCGAGGGACTTGAGGTCCTCTCCTTTCCGCTGCAGCTGTCGGTCAATCTTTTTCAGCGTGGCGCGGACGGCCGCCTCGGTTGCGGCCGTATCCTGAGCCTTTTTGCGTTCATCGGCGATTTGTCCCTTCAGCTGCTGGAGCTTCTGCTGCTGCTCGCGCAGCGTGGTGGACTCGGCGGCCCGCAGACCGCCGGCGAGCAGGGCCAGCGCAAGGGGCATAATGACCATGGCGTCGCGGCCGCGTCCCATGTCTTGATTATACCTTCAGGAATCGTCGAACTGCCACCAGGCTGCCCAATCCCCCCAGAAGGGCGCCAAAACCGACCATGACCACCTGGTATTGGGTCTCGAGGAACTGGCCGATTTCAGGGCTGGAAAAGATGGTGGGAGCGGATGTTCCCAATTGCCACAACGTAGCCTTGTAGAGCGCGTAGAGAAGGCTCAAGGCCACGGCGGCCCCCATCCCGCCTTGCAGGCTCCCCTCGAGGATCAGCGGAAGCTGGATATAGGCCGGCGTCGCCCCGACGAGGCGCATGATCTCGATTTCCTCGGCCCGGGCATACACCGCCAACCGGATGGTGTTTGCCACGATGAAGAGTGACGTCACCCCCAGGACTCCCCCGATCACGATGCCAAGGACCTTCATCACCTGGATGATGCCGGAGAGGCGCTCGATCCACTCCTGACCATACAGGACATCTTCCACCCCCTCAAGCCGTTTGAGGGACGCGGCCAGTTGACCGAGGGCATCGGCCGTCTGGTATTCGGTGTTGATGTGAAGCTGAAAGGAGGCCGGGAGGGGGTTATCCTTCAGCCCATCCAAAAGACTCTCTTGATGGCGGATCTGTTTCCGGAAGCTGGCCAGCGCCTCGGCCTTGGACACGTAGGTCACCTCCCGGACCGCTAGCTCTTTGTCCAGCCGTTTCCGAAGCAGGTTCAGTTGCTCCGGGGTCGTCGCATCGTGCAGAAAGACGACGACGTGGAAGTCCTCGGACCACCGGGCGACGATGACACTGAGATTGAGGGTGAGGAGCAGGAAGATTCCCGTCACCAGGAACGCAACGGTGAAGGCCCCGACAGAGGCGACGACCTCCCAGCCCCCTCTTCGGAAGTTGATGACGATTTCGCCCAGGAGGTGTTGAAAGCGCTCCCAGAGCATCGGCTATGGGATCTCCTCCACCAAGCGTCCCTGCTTCAGGATGAGGGCGCGCCGGCCCATTTCGGACACCAGGTGGGGGTTGTGGGTTGCCACGACCACCGTCGTGCCCCGGAGATTCACATCGGCCAGGAGCCGCATGATATCCAGGGACAGCTCGGGGTCGAGGTTGCCAGTCGGCTCATCTGCCAGCAGAATCGTTGGGTCGCTCAAGAGGGCCCGCGCAATGGCAACGCGCTGCTGTTCCCCTCCAGAGAGCATGTAGGGAATCTGGTGAGCTCTCTGGAGAAGGCCGACCTCCGTCAAGAGGCGGCCGATCTTGCGGCGGCTGATGGCGTCAGGGATTCCCAGGACGCGGGCGACCAGGTGGAGATTGTCATACACGGTCCGGTCCATGAGGAGCTTAAAATTCTGAAAGATCACCCCGATCGTGCGTCGAAAAGATGGAAGATTGTTTTCACGCAGCCGGACGACATTACGGCCGTTCACGAGAATCTGGCCGGCGGAGGGCAGTTCATCGCGCAGGATGAGGCGGAGCAAAGTCGTCTTTCCGGCACCACTCGGACCGCACAGAAAGACGAATTCGCCCTTTTGGATGTGAAGCGTGATGTCCAAGAGGGCCTCCACTTGCTTTGGATAGACCTTGGAGACCTGAAACAACTGAATCATCACGTTTCCTCGGCTTCCCGGCCGGCCCGTCCTCGCGTGAGGCTAGCGCGTTCCCTAAAAATTTGCAACCCCAAACTCCGTTATGACTGCACTGCAGATGGCCGCGTCAAGGACAACCCGAGATGCAAAGACCCGATCAATCACCACGGGCGACTCCCGGTGCTGGTGGGTCGGCACTGCGGTGGGAGAGCATTGACAAGCCCTGGACTCTTCTCTAGCATGATTGTCTAGTCGAGGTCTCGGGATCCAGACAGCAACAAAGAGCAATGATGATGCCAAAAATGCCTCCTTCGCCCATGCCGCGCCGCCGGCGCATTCCCCTGTCGCGATTCTGGCTTGATCGGCGCATCAATACCTTTCTGATCGGGGTGTGTCTCTTGGTGCTGGCGGGTGCGCTCATCGCGCTGCGGCCTCCCCCCAGGGCCACCCGATCGGTGGCAGCGCCCGCTCCGGCGCTCCACCTTGAGCGGGCGGAATTCTACGAGGGTATCGGTAAGCTAGATGAAGCGATCGGCGAATATCGGGCCGCGCTCCATCGTGCCCCCGAGGATCCCGGGCTTCACAAAAGCCTGGCCCTCCTCTTCGAGCGGCAGGGCAGGTTCGCCGATGCCGTCGCCTCGTACGAGCGGTATCTCGAGCTCCAACCGGACGCGCCCGAGGCGTCCGCGATCCGGACCCGGATAGCGGTACTCCGCCGCCCGCGTTGATCCCCCTTCCCATCCCCGGGAATCTTGCGCTCGTCCGGACCGCTCCTCTCCCGACGTGCCAGTGGGCGGCGGGCGGCATCGAGGGGTGCCGGATTCTTCGTCGGGTGGGTCCTTGGCCGGGGCTACCCATGCGGGCTTAGCCGGGTCGCAAGGAGAGGAATGACAGGAAAGACAGCAGGAGGCCGCTGGCACTGATGTTGCACCTGGCGGAATCCCATGGCGCAACGATTCCGTCGATATACCCTCCGATTTCCAGTCGCGTATGTGAAGTTGGGCCAGGAAAAGGTCTGCCCAACCGGCACCGGGTGGACCCAGGACCTCGGGGAACGGGGCGCCTGCCTGAAGTTGCCATGCGCGCTCCATTTGGGATGGCGACTGGGCCTCGTTATTTTCGCGGAGCCGGAGGTGATCGAGGCCGAGGCCGTGGTCGTGTGGGTGCGGGCGGGGGGCCAGCGAAACTACTACGATCACGGCGTCGAGTTTGTCCATCTCTCCCCCGACTATTACGGGTCCCTCCTCAAAATCTTGCCGCAGGGAAGATCGGTGAAACCGCGAATGGCCCAGCGGTTCCCGATTGCGCTCCCTGTTTCGTGCCGGATGGGCAGAACCGACGCGGCTCTTTTGGAGGGCCGGACCGCAAACGTCAGTCGCAGTGGAGCGATGATCTTTCTTCCCCAGCGGATTTTGCCTCGGACCCGGGTTGAGCTCACGCTGTACGCCCACGAACCGGACCGCATACGCGGCCGGGTGCGATGGGTGGCTGCGTCGAGCGACGAGTCGGGGATGTTCCGCCACGGGATCGAATTCCTTCGAGGGTATCTCGCCCCGCAACGGTTCTTAAATCTCTTCCCAAGCACAGGAACCGACCAGGCTCCCGGCGCTGGTCACCCTCGGCACGTCGCGTCCTCCGGGGGACCCCTCATCGCCTCCTCTGTCCCGGACCGCGGTAAGCCGCCGCGGCTCGATTAAGGCTTCGGGCCAACCGCTTTCCCCTACAGCGAGCGTACCCGCTTCCCGAACCCGTGGCGGCCTGCGCCATCGCCTGATGGGGCGGTCTTGGAGGCCGGCCCGTTTCCCTGACGCGCTGGCTCGTCAGCCGGCCACACAGAGGTTCCGGGCTTCGGAGGTTGCGATGATCCGCGGCGCAGGACAGAGCATGACCGATGATGGAACGTGCGTTGAAGGATGCGAAAGGCAGAGTGGGCCGCAGGATCGTGCAGTGCACGCGGAGGCCGGTTCACTCCGTGTCGTGCCGAACGGGTGGAGAAGAGCGGAGGCCCGATTCGTCGCGGTGGTGAATGGCCTCAAGGATGATTTCCTGGACACCCATCTGGATCTCGTCCCGGGCGTACACCTGCACGGCATCAAAGCGGAAACGGCCCGTGTCCTGTGCGACGAGCTCAAAGAGCGCTTCGCGTCCGGTGACATTGCCGAAGGTTGCAGCCAGGATCCGGCCGTCGCGGATGGTAACCTCTATTTGGCCCGTTGGCGTGAGGACGCGGAGGACACCGGTCTGCTTGTGGGTTGTGAGGAGCTGGAGGAGGTCCGGGGCGGGCAGGCGGCTCAAATCACCGCTGAGGGGGGCGTCGATTTCAGGGATCCCCCGGCGCAGGACGCGCAGGATACGGATTTCCAGCTCGCGGAGGTTGACCGGTTTCGGCACGTAATCGTCTGCCCCCAGCGAGAGCCCGTGGGCGCGGTCCGAGGGATCGCTGACGGAGCTCAAGAACAGGAACGGGATGCTGGCCAGGGCCGGATCGTCGCGTACCTGCCGGCACAGTTCCCATCCGTTGAGACCGGGCATGAGCACGTCGGCGATGACGAGGGCTGGCTGCTCCGTCCGGGCCAGACGCAACCCTTCGACGCCATTCGGCGCCGTCACCACCCGGTAGCCTCGATGGGAAAGCCCCTCCCCCAACACCTCCCGTACGGCGGGATCATCGTCCACGACCAGGATCGTCTCAGCCATGTGAAGCTTCCTCCGAATCCGAGGGCGCGGGTCGTGCTGGCGATACCTTGGGCGAAAACATCTTCCCCGGAAAAACCCTGAAATCTACAAGGCTGCAAAAGACGGGCCATTGACAATGCCCGTGCCGTCTCCCATATTCCGGGGGAGAATCGCGGTTCGTCTAGAGTAGCGAGAGGTCTCGGGCAATGTCCTGCTCGCGCCGCCGGGTCATGGTTTCGATGTGCTGGGGGGGAAGCATCTCGAACAGCTGATGGAAACGCAGGGGGTCCCGGTCGGAGACGAGCTTGCCGTCCATCCCGTCGGCCAGATAAAAGCGGCAAGGACCGGCATCCAGGACCAACCGGACATGGCACTCGAGATAGCCTGCGATTCCGGGGAGGAGGGGGCTCCCGGTCATCCCACGCTCGAAGGGAACCATGGCAAACTTGTCCACGTCCCGTCCCGAGCGGAACCCGAAGTGGGGAACCCATGGCCATTGATCCTCTGCGAGCATGTTCAATGCGAACTTCCGGCTCGCCTCGACGACCTCGCGGGTGTCAGTCATCTTCCCGACCCCCACAACAAGACGGGGGGCCTGCGGGACAAGGGTCGCGGGCACCACCCAGCACACGATTTGGCCGTTCCGCCGGTCCCCATCCGCCGCCGTGAGGACGAAGACTTCGAAATCCATCTTGCCGAGCACCGCCGCAATGCTGCCCTGGTCCACGGGCACCTGCCTTAGGGTGGGAAGGGTCTGCGTCTGTGAAGTTAGAAAGGCTTATATCCGGCCACGTACGCGGCGAGACCTGCGAGGACAATAGTCATCCACCAGAGAGGCTTTGCCAGGGTAGGGGCACGAAAGATAACGGCGACCAGCCCGCCCAAGACGATCCAAATGATCACTTTCACGGTGACCCACCCCGGCCACGGCCACGAGAGGCCGATGCGCGCCAACATCCCGAAGCCCCCGAGCAGCACCAGAAGCATGCCGATGCCGTGAGTCAGGGCGACCGGCCTTCTCCATGCATGGCGTTGGGTCCCGCCGTTGATGCGATGCAAAAGCAAGCCCCCCAACGCCATGAGGACCATAAAGATCCCGATGAGATGGATATTCTTGTAGACGGCAAACGAAATCATCAGCTAACCCCCTGGCTGAATCCTACGGAAGCGGTCTGCACATGTACTCGAGTCGCCGCGCGATCCCCTTCCGGATCACTGGCTTTTCGACCGAATCGCGTGCGCCTGTTTTTCTAGCGTGTCTGCTTCCTCCGGCCTTCCCGCATGCCTGTAAAACCGTGCCATGCTCTCCAAGACTGCCGCCACGTTGGGATGATCGGGTCCCAAGGACTTTTTCACCGTTGTGAGTGCCTGCTGGTACAACGGCTCCGCTTCGGCGTACTTCCCTTGGGCTTCGTAGGCGCCCGCCAGGTTGGTCAGGGACGCCGCCACAAAGGGATGATCCGGCCCCAGGGTTTTTTTCACGGTGGTAAGTGCCTGCTGGTACAACGGCTCCGCTTCGGCGTACTTCCCTTGGGCTTCGTAGGCGCCCGCCAGATTGTTGAGAGAAGCGGCCACGTCGGGATGGTCGGAACCGAGGGTCTTCTCCATGATCGCCAGGGCATTTTTGTAGTACGTCTCCGCTTCGGCGTACCGTCCCTGGATGCGGTAGAGCTCCGCCAGATTGTTCGACGCGGCGGCGACCCGGGGATCGTCGCGCCCCAACGTTCTTTCCCAGATGCGCAGTGCCTGCCGGTACAGGGGTTCCGCTTCGGTGTATCGCCCCTGGATGCGGTAGAGCTCCGCCAGATTGTTCGACGCGGCGGCCACCTGGGGATCGTTGCGCCCCAACGCCTTTTCCCATATGGCCAGCGCCCGCTGGTACAACGGTTCGGCCTCGGCATACCTGCCCTGGGCATAATAGAGCAACCCCAGGTTGTTCAGGTCTGTGGCAACAGCCGGGTCTTGCTTTCCGAGGGCCTGCTCATCGATGGCCAGGGCTCTTGTGTAGAGCGGTTCGGCCTCGGCATATCTCCCCTCGACTCGATACAGCTCGGCGAGATTGTTGAGGAGGGTTGCTACCGCGGGGTGGTCTCGTCCCAGGGCGGTTTCGCGTATAGCCAGCGCCCGCTGGTAGAGGGGTTCGGCGTCGGCATGCCTTCCCTGGATGTGATACAGTCCCGCGAGATTGTTGAGAGAAGTGGCCACAGCGGGATCGCCGGGACCAAAGGTCTGTTCCGCCACCTGCAAGGCTTCCTGCGCAATAGTGACTGCTTCCGCATATCGGCCTTGCTGGTACAGCGCCGTTACCTGTTGGTTGAGCTCGCTCCACGATGGCTCCTGGGCGGACGCGGCCAGCGCAAGTGCTACGGCCAGCACCGTCAACACGGCAATGCGTGCTCGCGGCTGGTGTCGCATACTCATAGGGCGAACGATGCACCGGAGGTGCGATGCGGGCGAATATCTCTGGCCTGGTCGTTCACAAAGGCCCTCACTATCGCCTCTGGCTCGAGCGCTGTCAAGCCGTGCCGTCGCCGGCTGGTTGAGACCTCTCTGTTCAGCGTCGTGAGCTGGTGCCTTCATCGTCCGTCATCCCAGCGCGCTCGACCCGGAAGGTTGTGGAGGAGAGAATCGTGCCGTCGGGCGTCCGGGCTTCGACCCGCCAGTCGCCGGTCCAGGCGGGAGGAATAGACTTCTGGCTCCAGGTCCGGAAGCGCGGTCCGCTGGTCTTGAGAAGGACCACAGTGACATTGCGGTTTCGCCAGTACCACAAGTGCAGGATGGTGGTCGACGGTTCCGATTCGACGACCTCGGTGAAATAGTAGAGCAAGCCCACATCGGCTGGAATCGGGGAGGAGACCCGGACGGGTTCTCGGTTGACCACGGCCGTGGCCAGCACACCCCGAGCCACCCGGGGGCCGGTGATCGCCGGGGCCGGGGTGTCGGCGACCGGTTCCCCCTGTGTCGGCCGCTCATCTTGGGCCCGCCCATCCGTCCAAAACGCCGCAATCGTGCCGGCGGCCAGCGCACCCACAATGACAGCATAGCCAGTGATGCGGCGGGCAGGCTTCAATGTTCCCCAACCTCTCACCCGCGTGGGCACGTCCAGTCTCAATTCCAATTCCGGCCTCCTCACCCACGCCCTCCGGCGCCCTCGGTTTCCCGGGTGCAATGTGTGGTGGATCGCGCTCTCTGCGAGCGGTGCGTCAGGGGCGGCGGCGGGCATAGGCACGCTCGTACTGCTGGATCAGCCCCGCATCCGCAAAGCTGAAGTAGCGATCGTCCCCGATAATGACGTGGTCGAGGACCTTCACGTGCATGATCTTCCCGGCGAAGACCAGCTCTTCGGTGATCGCCTTGTCGGTGGCACTCGGCGCGGGGTTGCCCGACGGGTGGTTGTGGGCGAAGATGAGGGCCGCCGCGTGGTGACGATTGGCCAGCTGGATGATCTCGCGAGGATACACCGGACTTTCGGTGAGGGAGCCTTCGCTCGCCGTCACCGTGTTGAGAATCTCGTTATGGCCGTTCAGCAACAGCACCTGAAAGATCTCCTTCGTGAGATCCCGGAGGTGTGGCCGCAAAAAGGCATAGACATCATTGGAGGACTCGACTTTGCCGGCAACACGCTTGGCCTCGCTCATGGTTCGACGCCCCAGCTCCAAGGCGGCCTGCAGCTGGGCGATCTTGGCCTGGCCCAGGCCTTTGACGGCCCGCAGATCTTGTGACTGGGCGGCGGTCAGCCCCCGCAGCCCGCCGAAGGATTGCAGCAGCTCGCGCCCAAGGTCGACGGCGCTGCGGCCTTTGGTTCCAGTCCGGCAGAGAATGCCGAGGAGTTCGGCGGTCGTCAGGTGCTGCGGGCCATCCTTCAAGAGGCGTTCCCGGGGTCGCTCCCCTTCGGGCCATTCGCGGATCGCCCTGGGATACCGCTTTCGACGCATGGGGGCCTCCTGACCGTCCGGGATGTTCCTCAGGGCGAATCATAAGGGACTGGTCACACGTTGTCACGGAGAAAGCACGAGCGCCACCCGGTGCGGATGGCCATGCTGACCCCGTCTCGCTTTCCATGCGATCTTTGGCCACAATCGCGAGGCCTTCCCGCGGAGGCCGGCCGGATGGAGCCGCGCCATGGCCTGGCCCCGCTGTGCCTTCCGGCTGACTGTGAACCACAGTCAGCCGGTGCAGAACGTGGCGCAATGAAAGGTAAGCTACGGCTGCCGGAAGTATTCGCGGACAAAGAGCTGGGTTGAGAATCCTTGGTCGGGCGGACAGCGAAACTGAATGCCGCTCTGGGCTCGCCGTGGCTCGTGCTGTCGACTCCAGATCACCTCGCCTTCCATCGGGATCTCCCGGTCACTGCAGAGCAGCTGGAGGGTGATCGCCGAGCCAGGAGGGAGGGGATCCGGCGCCACGAGCATGAGTCCCGAGTCACTGAGGTTTTGCGTCGTTCCCTTGCACATGTGCTCTGGAGACCCCAAGAGATGGAACTTGACTGAGATCCTGAGGGGCAGCCGGACGTGGCGGCGACGTGTGTTGGCCCCGGGCTGCTCTGCCCGATCGTGCACTGAATCCGCCTTCGTTCCCATCGCGTTTCCTCCCTCATGCCTCATGGAGTGGTCGGTCGTGGACGGTCTGGCACGTAGCATGTTCGGGGCCAATATCTGTTTCGCCGCTAAGCATGTGGAATCGCCGTGCTCCTTACTTGAATTGGCAAAAGCGAGGTGGGAATTTTGAGCAGCAATGGTGAAACTTTCCACCCCCAGTTTTGCGCCCTCTCCGCCTGCGTGCTGTCCCGCCGCAGTGCCGACCGCTCGAGGGGATGGGCTGGTCGTCAGCAGAAAGGGGTGACAGTATCAGGACCGAGGTGATGACGGGCGGGACGCCAACGGCCGACGAGCGATGAGAATGGCTCTGCGTTGACAGCGCGTCGTCAAGCATGACGTCCCAAGAGCCAGGCAATCATTGCGGAGCGCCACGAACCACGAATTCGCGCGGCGACCCATGGGCCCCCTGTTCAGGACCGGGGCAGTGTGTTATGGTCGTAACGGTCTGGAGATCGTGGTCATGAACGAGGGAGAGACGCGCTTCATCGCGGACAGTATGTTGGGCCGTCTGGCCAAATGGCTCCGGATCGTGGGGTACGACACCCTTTATTTCCGGGATGCACCGGACGGTCGCCTCGTGGCCCTGGCCCGGCGTGAGGGACGGATTCTTCTGACGCGCGATACGCGGCTCCTCCTGCGGCGCCGGCGTTGTGCCATGCTCTTTATCCACGATGATCAGGTGTGGAATCAGTTGAAGCAGGTCACTCGTGAGCTCGGACTCACCGTGGGCGAGCGGTTTGGCAGCCGCTGTCTTCGTTGTAACCGGTCACTGGAACCCCTCGCGAAAGAGCGGGCGGCGGGGCGGGTTCCCGCGTATGTTTTCCGTCATCATGACCTTTTCGTGCATTGCGAGGAGTGCGGGCGGATCTTTTGGGGTGGCACGCATCTCCACCACATGGAGGAGACCGTGCGGGCCTTATGCGGGTAGTTTTCCTCGGGACGCCGGCGTTCGCCGTGCCTTCGCTGCGCCGCCTCGTGGACGCCGGGCACGAGGTGGCCGGAGTCGTGACGCAGCCGGACCGCCCGGCGGGTCGAGGCAGGCGACTGCGCAAGCCGCCCGTCATGCAGGTGGCCGAGGAGGTGGGACTTGTCGCCATCCAGCCGGTCACGATCCGGGATCCGGAGGCGGTGGACTACCTTCGCCGGTTACGACCTGAAGTGGCGGTGGTGGTCGCCTTTGGTCAGATCCTGCCCCGAACCGTTCTCGATATCCCCCCGCACGGGTGTCTCAACGTCCACGCTTCTCTCCTCCCCAAGTACCGGGGGCCGGCCCCCATTCCGTGGGCTTTGATCCGGGGTGAGATGGTGACGGGCGTCACGATCATGGAGGTGGTCGAGTCGGTGGACGCCGGTCCCATCCTGTTGCAACGAACGATCCCCATCACGGCGGAGGACAACGCCGGAACGCTGCAAGACCGCCTGGCGCTACTCGGCGCCGAAGCCCTCGTGGAGACGTTAGGTGCCTTGGAGCAGGGCAAGGTCACGAGGACTCCGCAAAATGAGGTCGAAGCCACGTACGCGCCAAAGCTTTCCCCTGACCTTGGACGTCTCGAGTGGTCCCGGAGTGTGAAAGATCTCTGGGGCCTCGTGCGCGGGCTGGCCCCGCAGCCCGGGGCCTATACCTTCTTTCGAGGTCTCCTGATTCGGGTGCTTGCGGCCCAGCCGCTGCCGGGGGCCGCTCGACATGCGCCGGGGACCATTACCGGTTTCCGGAAGGAAGTGGGGGTGGAGGTGGCGGCGGGCGAGGGGACACTGCTGCTGACCACCGTGCAGCCGGAAGGAAAAAGGGTGATGACGGCCGCGGACTTTGCGCGCGGCTATCGTGCAGAGGTAGGGAGTGTCTTCGCATCCACGCGGGAGCAATCCACGACGGCTCGCCCTGGACATTCTGGTCCGGGTCGAGCGGGATAGGGCATACGCCAACCTCCTGCTGGACGTCCGGCTCAGCCGGCAACAGATCAGCCCCCGCGACCGGGCTCTGGCGACCGAGCTGTGCTATGGGGTTCTGCGGCATCGAGGGACCCTGGACTTTCTGCTCGGCACCGTCTTGGACCGACCGCTGCACGCCGTGGACGTGAACGTGAGAAATATACTCAGGTTGGGGGCCTACCAGCTCTTTTATCTGAGCAAGGTCCCGGCCTATGCGGCAGTGCATGAGACGGTCCGGCTGGCTGGGCGCGAGGCGGCTTCTTTTGTCAATGCGGTCCTGCGGTCTTTGGAGCGGCGCGGCCCCCTGCAGGATGAAGAGCTGCCCGATCACCCAATTCAGGGATGGGCGGTGCGATACTCCCATCCGACCTGGTTGGTGGAACGATGGGTGAAGCGACTCGGGGACGAAGCGCTTGAGCTGCTGCGAGCCAATAACCAAATTCCGCCCGTAGGGATCGGGTGCAATCCGCTTCGGGGAACAGTCAAAGACTTCGAGCAGGTCCTCAGCCGGGCGGGAGTGAAATGGACAGCCAGCCCCTGGCTCCCGGACATGTTTCGGGTACGGGACGCGGGTCGCCTGCTGACCGGTCCGGCAAGAGCGCGCGGGGTGTTTTGGGTCATGGATGAAGCCGCCGCGCTGGTCGTGCGGCTTTTGGATCCGCAACCGGGCGAACGGATCCTGGATGCCTGTGCCGGCGGTGGGGGCAAGGCTGCCCTCGCCGCCATGCTGATGGAGAACCGAGGGAACATCGCAGCCCTGGATGTGAACACCCGGGCCGTGCGGCGCCTGGAGGATGCGTGCCGGCGGCTGGGCGTGACCATCGTCCGCCCGGCACGGCAGGATGCCCGGGAGGCGGCGAAACAGTTTGAGGGATGGGCGGATCGGGTCTTGGTGGATGCCCCGTGTACGGGGTTGGGGACGGTGCGGCGCCGTCCGGAGATCCGATGGCTCCGCGATCCGGCCGATATTCCCCGGCTGGCCGATCTCCAGCGGGCAATTCTCGACGGGGCGGCAGGCTGCGTTCGCCCGGGCGGAAGCCTGGTATACGCCGTGTGCAGTCGCGAGCCCGAGGAGGGGGAGCAGGTTCTTGCAGCGTTCCTCGCCCGGCATCCGGAGTTTTTGCCGGAAGCTGCCCCACCCGAGTTTTTTCGGGGAGACAGGAGTGCCCTTCTGACCGCAGGAGCAGTTGCCACCTGGCCGCACCGGCATGAAACGGACGGATTCTTTGCGGGCCGGCTGCGACGCAACTAAGGGGTGTGGAGCTTCATGAAGTGGCTGAACAGGACTGCGCGCGTCATCGGATTCGGAGTCGGCCTGGTGCTGCTCTCGGTCCTCTCCGGATATATCGCCATGAATATTTTTCTCGAGCGCGACCGGATCGCCGTGCCGGTCGTCATTGGATTGGAGCTGAAGGAGGCCGCCCGGCAGCTGCGGGAGGTGGGGCTGCAACCGCGGATGGTCGGAGAGGAGTACCACACGGCCTTTGCCAAGGGAACGGTCATTCGTCAAAGCCCCGGGGGGGGGTCCCGCATCCTGAAGAACAAACAGGTGCGGCTGGTCATCAGCCGGGGGGGCGGCGAGACATTGATCCCGGACGTGGTCGGGCAGGTGCTCCCGCGAGCCCAGCGGCTGCTGGTGGAGGAGGACCTGGTCCCCCAGAATATCGCCCGGGTGCATGCGTCGGTAGCTGCGGGCACCGTAATTGCCCAGGACCCCCCCGCGGGTGTTTCGGCCGCCCGGGGGACCGCTGTGAGTCTCTTAGTCAGCCTCGGAGAGCCCGAGCGGTTTTATGTGATGCCCGATCTTGTCGGGCAGACGGAAAGAGAGGCCATTGCGATCCTGAAGGAGATGGGGCTGGACCCGAAAGTCAGCTACGATTTCTTTGATGAAATGAGCGGGCAGGTTGTGATGCAAGATCCCTCTTTCGGGGTTCGGATCAAGGAGCAAGAGGAAGTGGTACTCGTCGTGGGCCGGTAGGTTCATGGTGAATGGTTCATAGTTCATGGTCAAGAGCAGGAGTTACGTCTATATTCGGTTTGGTCTAACCCTGGACCATGATCCCTGATCTCTGAACTGGTAAGGTCTGAACGCCGATCACGGACAATAAGTCCTCAGTTGTGTGCCATGAACCGTGAACCCTGAACTATGAACCTCCTGGAGGGGATATGGTTAAAATTGCACCGGCAGTCCTTATGGTGGATTATGGCTGTCTTGCCAAGCAAATTCTCAGGGTGGAGAAAGAGGCCGACCTGTTCCAGTTTGACGTCATGGACGGCCATTTTGTCCCGGTGATCACCTATGGACCGGGCCTGATTCGATCCTTGCGCCCGCGGACGACGGTGCCTTTTGACGTGCACTTGATGGTGCAGTACCCGGAGCGGTACATCACCGACTTCGCCCGAGCCGGCAGTGACTATCTGACCGTGCACGCCGAGGTCTGCCCGCACCTGGACCGGACGGTTCGCCAGATCAAGGAGGCGGGGGTGAAGGCCGGGGTGGCGCTGAATCCTTCCACCCCGCTTCAGGCGGTTGATCCCGTGATTCGGGATGTAGATCTGATCCTCCTCATGGGGGTGAATCCCGGATTCGGCGGCCAGACGTTTGTCGCTGAAGTGGAACAAAAGGTGCAACAGATGCGGCAGCGGCTGGACGCCCTCGGGATCCGGTGCGAGCTCGAGGTGGATGGAGGCATCAATCTGGACAATTGCAGCCGGATCGCCCGCGCCGGGGCCTCGATCCTGGTCGTCGGCTCGGCGGTGTTTCAAAGTCCCGA
>Ga0302046_10000708_pt1 | contig 32552 bp, 30 predicted proteins | sample RVTome_11_FD_200261 | JGI IMG/M metagenome (GOLD analysis project Ga0302046, IMG submission 200261) | Soil microbial communities from uranium-contaminated site in the Upper Colorado River Basin, Wyoming, United States - RVT147D111 (version 2) ...
GGGATGAGGAGACAGGACGATCGTGTTACGCGCCTTCAGGCTGATGAGAACCTTGTAGATGGCCGTGGATGTGGGGTTGGTGGACGGAATGACCGCGGCAATGACGCCCACGGGCTCTGCGATCTCGTAGAGCTTCTTCTCTGGTACCTCGCGTATCACACCCACCGTCTTCATGTCTTTGATGAATCGATACACGTCGACGGCGGCAAATTTGTTCTTGACGAACTTGTGCTCGACAACACCGTAACCGGTTTCTTCCACGGCAAGCTTGGCCAGGTCCATGGACGCGTCCGACGCAGCCTGCGCGACCGCGGCGACGATGCGATCGATCTGGTCTTGTGAGAAATGGCCGAGCGTATTCCACGCTTCTCTCGCGCGAGCGACAAGAGCCCGCGCTTCCTGAACGGATAGGAGATCGGCGTCCTTAACCAGAACCGGCTTCATCAGCTTCCCGAGACGTCCCCTTCCTGAGTGGGCCGAGTGGTCTTAGGACGGATGCGGTAGAATCTCTTCGACCCCAACGTCGGGGCGAGGGATGATGTGGGCGGCGACCAGCTCTCCGACTCGGCGCGCGGCCGCGGCGCCCGCATCGACGGCTGCCTTGACGGCGCCGACGTCGCCTCGTACCATAACCGTCACCAGCCCCGCGTCGATATACTCGCGGCCGATGAGCACGACGTTGGCGGTCTTGACCATGGCGTCCGCGGCCTCGATGGAGCCGATGAGACCCTTTGTTTCGATCATACCCAGGGCTTCCATGGTCCCCCTTTTCCAGGATTCGCTTGAAAAACGCCTTGGCTACGAGCGGGCTTGGGAATGATGAATCGTGCCCTTAACGAGGGTGGCAATATAGCACCGCCCGGAAGAGACCGTCAAGGCGAGACTTAGCCCCTATCTCTCGCGGCCACCGGAAGCCAACGGATTGACTCGCGGAACCGGCTGTGACATAGTGGCGCGTTTAGAATCTACGTCCCGGAGCGGCGTTTCCGGGCCGTCAGCACAAGGAACTCAAAACCTGTCATAACCTGTCATAAGAGGAAGCACCAGAATGAAGGAAATGCTACACGGCATTGGCCTATTCGTTTTCGCCGGGCTCGTGTTCTTGACCTCGTTCGCGTGTCAGGGCAATGGAGGAGCAGAGGTTCGCGCTATCACTCCCGGCGTCGAGCTCAACAAACCGCAGGCACCCATTGGAAGTCCGGTCGAAGCCACGTATCGATTCCAATTGGGGCCGGACTTTCAGCCTTTGGACAAGGATTACACGGTCTTCGTGCATTTCCTCGATTCTCACGACGAGCTCCTCTTCACGGACGATCATGAGCCTGCGGAGCGTACCAGCACGTGGCAGCCCGGTTCGACGATCGAGTATGGGAGAACCGTTTTCGTCCCCCTCTATCCCTACTTGGGTACCGCGACCATCGAAATGGGGCTCTACTTGCCGGAAACCGGAGAACGGCTGCCGTTGTCCGGCACAGACACCGGCCAATTAGCCTACAACGTCGGCCAGTTGACCCTACTCGATCAAAAGGAAAACATATTCTTGGTTTACAAGGAAGGCTGGCACCCTCTGGAGTCCTCGGCAGAGAACCCGGCACTCGAGTGGCAGTGGACCAAGCAGGAAGCGGTTTGCTCCTTCAAGAATCCGAAAGTGGACTCTCTGCTCTACTTGGAGGCTGATACCAACGTCGAGGCGTTCTCGGAGCCGCTGATGGTGAGCGTTTTCGTTGGAGATACCGAGCTGACGCAGATCACCGTGGAAAGCCGGGATCCTTTTCTCTCCAAGATTCCCATTCCCGCCGCGGCTCTCGGCACCGAGGACTGGGTCGACCTCAGAATCGTCAACAATCAGTCATTCGTCCCATCCGAGATCGGGATGGGTGGCGATCCGCGCCAGCTTGGTCTGAGGGTGTATCACCTTTATATCGATCCCCAGCCTGGTACGTAGAGTGTGTATTAGTGCCGCGGGGACCCGCCGCCTGGCATGCTCGCCTCTCCGCAACCACGCAATTTGGCGGCCAGCACGTGACTGAAGATCCGCCTGGCTAGGTCCGGTCCAAGCAACCACCTGGTTGAGCGGCCGACAGGCGACCGCGGACGGCGGCGCGCCGGGCTCTGGCTATTCTCATTGCGGGCCTCACTCCTCGTTCGGCGCATCAATCAGGGCGATTTCGCGCCTCCGCAAGGGCTGAGGGCTCCGGCCGGCGGTCGCGCAGGCTGACTTGTTCTCAGCAGCCCGCTAGTACCCGATCTCCCCACACTCTCTTGTGGGATTCTCACCCCGCTTGTGTCACGGATTGGCGACACTAGACGACACTACATGTCGTGCCTCACGACCCATGAAAGCTCATCCGACCATCGCCCGCGTTTCTCCGCGGCAGTCGATCCATTTGCGTTCGGAACTTAGCGTCAAGATATAAGCGCCTCCTTCAACATACAAGCGCGTCCTTTCAACGCGGCTTCTTCTTTCCCCGCTGGCATCTTTGTTGCAAAAAACAAATGTGAGGCGACACCCTTTGAATCCTCCAGGGTTCGGCAAGCGAGCGACCATCTCGCCGCACCCAGATCCAGTGAGCCCTCACGAACTCGATCGCCCGTCCTCATAACAAGAAAAGGGATCCCGGGAGAATCCGAGGTCTCCCGAGTCCTCAGAAACAGTGCTTCGGATGAAAGGGCGTCGTGCCGCCATGAGGACCAAGCTCGAGCATTGCAGCGCGCTGGCAGCCTTTGTGCTGCTCACGGTTTCCGGTCCGTTGCGTGCCGGAGAACCCAAACCGATACCCAGAAGCCTCTACATCCCGGTCGCTTTCCGCACCTGCGAGCACCTGGCCGAAGCGACGCTCTTCATCGGGGATCAACCGGTGGGGCCGTTGCCCACCGAGCGGATTTTCGTCTTCACGTACTATCCCAACCTGAAGCGTCTCGAGCCGGCTTTCACCGAGCTTCGTATCGAGGGCACTCACTCGGACGACGGAAGTCCGTTCGTCGGACGTCTGGCGGTCGATCCGACTGCCATCTCCACTGCTGAAGAAAGAATCGACCTCGGTTTCGATGACGTGAAGCAACAGCTTACCTACCGCATCGATGTCCGGTACGATAAGGTTCGCGTCATGGTTCGCTGTGAGCCGACCTGTGGACAGGACCACGACCCCGAGGGGAGGGCGACCACCCTGCTGGAAGCCGCCCCGCCGCTCGAGGTGGCGGAGAAGCCGTAGGCTTCAAGCTAGCCAGATACCTCGCGGCACTTCTTTCGGCGTCATTGCGCGTGGGTGCCAGAATCGGTCTAGCCAGACGCCTCGTCGCTTTCGAGATCCAGCGTAATCTGCAGTCGCGTCTTCCGCCCCCCACGACGATCCGGCAACTCGATCCGCACGACGCCGGGCGAGGTGTGCTCGGGGCCGGCACCATCGCCAATCCGGAGGTCGAGGTCCACGTGCCTGGCCTTCTCCAACAGGGCTCGTGGCAACTTCACGCTGAGCTCCCGCCGGACCTCCATGGGATCGTGAGTGGCGCGCACCGCCGTCTTCCTCGCGACGCCTGGCTCGTTACCAAGTGCCACTCGCCGCAGCTTCTCCAATTCCCGTTCGACGTCCAGCTTGGATCGCGTCGCGACCCGGCGAATGGAGCGCGCCTGTCCCGGCACAGGAGGCGCGGGCGTGGCATCCAAGCTAGCGGCAAACTCAACCTTGACCTGATCGGTCCGGTTCAGGGCGCCGGTCGACAGTCCGGGAGGAGCAGCCTTCTCGACCGTCGGCTCGGTCGCGATCGATCCCGAGAGCGCGAGTCTCTGCGTCCGCACGGTCGCCGGCACGGCAACCTGGGGCTTGTCTTCGAGGGGACCGGAAATTCTGCGATGCACCGCGGCCAGTGTCTTCCGCGATATGGCCTTCAGCGTCTCGAATACCCCGATGCCGTGGAGCGCGGCGGCCCCATAAGCCTCGTACCCTTTCGGATTCAGATAGCGATCCAGAATCTCGACGGGATGAATGTTTCGCAGATCTCGTTTGTTGAATTGGAAGACGAACGGGATGCGGTCGAGCGGTTGATTCAACTCGTCGAGGTTGTGCTTGAGGTTCTCCAAGCTCTCGAAATTCGCGTCGAGCGCAGGCACCTGCGAATCAACCACGAACACGATCCCGTCCACCCCTTTCAGAACGAGTTTTCGAGTCGTGTTGTAGAAGACCTGGCCCGGCACCGTGTAGAGCTGAACGCGGACCCGCATGCCGCCGATGGTGCCAACCTCGAGCGGGAGCAAGTCGAAGAACAGAGTTCGATCCGCCTCGGTCTCGAGGCTCACCATTTCACCGCGCGAGCGGGGATCGGTCTTTCCGTGTATGTGCTGGAGGTTGGTGGTCTTACCGCACAGGCCGGCACCGTAGTAGACGATCTTCGCCGAGACCTGCATCGTGGTGTAGTTGAAGAAGACCACCGCCCTGTACTCCTTACCCCTTAGATTTCAAAGAGATAAAGCCATCTTAACCGCACCGGGTAGCCGGAGTCAAGCGGCGCTCCACCGCGAAGGGACGCCGACGTCAAAACTGCAGCGTGAGCCCTCCGTAGAAGCGCTTCTGGTGTTCTTGGAGCGGATCGCCTTGGAGTTGAATCGCTCGGTAGTCGAACCGGAGGCGCGCCGGGCCCGACAAATGCACGTACAACCCCAAGCCCCGCGACGTGGCCAAGGAGGTTTCTGATTCTTCCAAGAAAGACTGACGATACATACCCATCCCGAAAACCAAGTAGGGCCGCAATCTCACGACGGCAATCGGTGATGTGAGCAACAAATTGCCACTCCACATCGTGAGAGAGGGTGACGCGTCCTCTTCCTGGGATCTCGAATACTCCCCTTCGAGCGAAATGATCTCCGTGAACACAGGGACCGAAAGACCGACGCCGATTCCCGAGCGCCCATTCGGTGAGGCCCGTTGGAAGAAACCCGTGATGCCGCCCGCATGGGCCGGCGACGGACCGGAGAGACTCGCGAGCAAGAGAACAAACCCCAAGCGAGCAAGGGCTCGCGGCGATCTCAAGTGGCTCACGCGGAAAGGGCTGCGCCAGCACCGATGAAGGCTTCGTTCCGTGTCGGCCCCTCTCGCCACTCTTAGACCTGGCCACGTCCGTTCAGAAGGACGGTCGCGATCGCCAATTCCTCGGAGGCCGTGACTGAAAAGGCATAGCGCTCCGCGCCCCTTCGATGCGCGACCGCGAGTGCGCGGCCGGACAGCAGATGATCGATGGGGCCCTCGGGCTCAGTGTCCGTTCGGATCTCTTTCCACCCTACTCCCCGCATGCCCGTGCCCAAGGCCTTCATCACGGCCTCCTTGACGGCAAATATCGCCGATAGCTCGAGAACCGGCGTGCTAGCCCGCAAGACGCGAGCCAATTCGGTGGGAACGCAGACCCGGCGCACCAACCGCTCGCCGTGTCGCTGGTAGGCGCTCGACATGCGGGATGTTTCCACCAAATCCACTCCTATTCCGCAAATCAAGCGTCTCTCCAGTCGCCGCGCATTGTATCCTGGAAACGATCGGCTAGCGCCCCGTGGAGCGCGCTCAGGCAGGGACCGGCACGCTGAGATAAAATCGGGAGACATGGATAGCGTCAATATCGTCACCTCCTTCCTTGCGGGCATTATTTCCTTCATATCTCCCTGCGTCCTCCCCATCGTCCCTGGGTACATCTCGTTCGTCTCCGGCGTGTCTCTTCAGGAGCTGAAGAGCAACGCGGCCGTCGATGAAAAGCAAAGGAAACGCCAACTTCGGCAGGTGGCGGCCAACAGCGTCCTCTTCGTTCTGGGGTTCTCCTTGGTCTTTGTCGCGATGGGTGCTTCGGCGACCTACATAGGAAACTGGTTCGCGGCGAATCGAACCATTCTTGCCAGGGTGGCGGGTATCGTCATCATCGTGTTCGGCCTCCACACCATGGGCCTCACTCCCATCAAATGGCTGAACTACGAGAAACGGCTCCAGACGCGAAACAAACCTGCGGGGTTCGCGGGCTCGTTTCTGATCGGACTCGCGTTCGCCTTCGGTTGGTCGCCGTGTATCGGCCCCATCCTCGCCGGAGTGCTCACCTTGGCGGCCACTCAGGAGACCGTCCATCAGGGAGTTACGCTGCTTGCGAGCTACTCCCTGGGGCTCGGCGTCCCTTTCATCGCCACTGGTCTGGCGACCAACCGCTTCCTCGATCTCTTCGCCCGCGTCAAGAAACACATGCGGTGGGTCGAGATTACCGCCGGCGTGCTGCTCATCATCGTGGGAGTCCTCGTCGCAACCGATCAGTTGCAGGCCCTGTCCCGCTATTTCACGTTCCTCCCGGTCCTCGGGTAGCGGACCGCCAATGCGCTCGTGCTATGATCGATTGGGCTCGGACGATCCTCGCCAGCGAGCGTCGATCAAAGGCCATTACCGATGCTGCGAATACTTGGCCATAACTTCGTCATCCTGACGGCTCTCGGCACGATGGCCTGGAGTGGTCCGCAAAGCGTCGGAGATCCAGCCAGCAAGTGGGAAGCCCCGGCGGATGCCAGAGCTCACCCGAATCCGGTCGCGCCGAGCCAGGACGTGCTGGCCGAGGGGAAGGCGCTCTATCAAAGGAACTGCCAACTCTGTCACGGTGCGAGCGGTCGGGGGGACGGGCCGGCGACGCAATACGTGAAACCGGCGCCGGCCGATATCAGCACCGCGGAGGCCCAGGCGGCCATGACGGACGGGGAGATGTTTTGGAAGTTGACGACCGGGCGAGAACCAATGCCTCCCTTCGGCAAGAAGCTCAACGAGCGCGAGCGCTGGGTGTTGGTCCACTACGTGAGGAGCCTGAAGGTCGACTGATCGTGATGGCAGTTGTTTCTAGCCGAGTGAAAACGGCGATTTGCTCAGCGGTGGTCGTCCTGGCCGTGTCTTGCGGTGTTGTGCCGCCGGTCGACGAGGCGTCCAGGCCGGCACCCGATCTCGTGTTGGAGAAGGTCGACGGTAGCGGAACGCTCTCGCTCGCGGATCAAAAGGGTGCGGTCGTGTTAGTGGACCTGTGGGCTACGTGGTGCGCACCCTGTTTGGCCGAGTTGCCCCACCTGCAACAGCTCGCCGACTCTTTCGATCCGGAAGAGTTCGTCATGCTAGGCATCGTGCTGGAGTCCGGTGCCCGAGAGGAGATCGACGAGTTCATTCACGGGCAAGGCATCTCCTATCCCAATCTCATGGGGAAAGAAGGCACCAAAGAATCGTTCGGCCCGTTTCTCGGCTATCCGACCAAGTACCTCATCTCGAAGGACGGGATGATCGTCAAGAAATATTTTGGGATCGTTGGTGAGAGCCTGAGCGAGGACGTTCGGCAGTTCGTGCGTAGCGGGTCGATCGGTTCTACCGGTTCGTGACGCACGGACAAGGTGCCCGCTGCCAAACGCGCCGGCTGAAGGCGCTCACGCCCCGTCCAGCCACGACGAAGCCGCTCCGCCCAATCGCTTAACACTCAGGTGAATTGACACTCCCGGAACCGCAAGGTATCATTTTTTCATCGTAGCGCTCGCGTAGCGCGCAATGATTTCGACAAATCGTCCAGTCTCCTACTCGAATGAAAGTACCAGGTCCGTCGGTCGCGGCGTCCCCTCTCGAGCGTCCTCATGGCCGACGATAGGGAAACCTTTCTCGACCAGAAGGCCGTCTGCGAAGGCAAGCTGGAGGGAAGCAACCTCACCTTGCGTGGCCGTTTCAAGGGCGAGCTACGGGCGTCCGGTGTGCTCCGTATCGTGGCGGGCTCGGATATCGAGGCCTCCGTCACCGCCGGTCGAGTCGAGATCGACGGTCGCTTCCGCGGCGATATCGAGGCGGATTCGCTTCAACTGCTCAAGCAGGGCCGCGCCTCAGGCACTTTTCGAGCCAAGACCCTCAAGGTCGAAGAGGGAGCCTTGCTGGACGGGGATTTTGAGATCGGAGAGGGCTCTGCTGTCAAGAACTGAAGCGCGCCGCTTCAGACCCCCGCAGATGACCCTACGGAAGCCGACGGACGGAAGGATGACACGTGGCTAGGAAAACGAAGACAACGACCCGCAAGAAAGCAAACAGGCCGAAGAAGCAAACCGAAGCACTGGATTCCAAAACCGTAGAGATCGTGTTCTCCTACGGGGAAGTCGATTTCCTTCGCAAGATCACGAAGAGGGAATTCGAGCCCTTCCCTCCTAGCGAACGCGCGGCCCGACTCTCCCTGCGAGACAAGTTGCTCGACATCGACTTCAGTCGCCCAACGGCCGGTGGCGGTGGTCTCATCGTCCTCACAGTGGACCAGCCGGAGGTCGCCCTCCTTCAACACGTGACCAAGGAGGTCTACAGCTTCATCACTGGCGAGGAGAGACGCGCGCGTCTGATTCTGAGGGAAAAAATTCTCATTGCGGCCGAGAGAATCGGCACGGGCAAGAGAAACCGGCGCGAAAAGGCGTAGCCTGCTCGGCTACGATCTCGATCGTTCGACGAAGCGATAGATGCTCGGTAGGTATTCGAACGTCACGCGATAGGGATTGGTCTCGTCCCTACCCAATACCTCGAAAGTCACCATCCCGTCCTTGTCACCACCTAGAACCGCCGCGTAGTCGACGGTCGGGGCAATAAGGGGTTTGCTCCCGTCGGTAGCGGCGATGGTCACGAGATCCATCGAATCGGCGAGCTCCTTCAGCTCTGCGGTCGTGGAAGCGAGCGACTGATCGGCTCTTCCCAAGCTTTCTAGACCGTCTACGAGCAGCGCGCAGGTAGCGACTCCACTCGAGTCCAGCAACTGACGGCACATCTTCCGAAGGAGTGCGAGGTTCGTCTCGCTGCTGGCCTCGATGACGAATACTCTTTTCATCCAGCCCGCGGCTTGTTTTCCGCTCTGCTCGACTTTTTGCCACTCGGGGGAGTTCTTCCGCAGGCGTCCCTTTTCCAGGTCTCTCGCAGAAACTCCCGACAGGCGCGCAAGCGTTCGAACTCTCAGCATGTCTTTGGACAAGCGGTAGGAAACGAACAGGCAGGGCACCCGGGCCCCTTCCGCGATCTGGTCGGTGAGTTGCTTGAGGAAGCCGGAGAGTCGGTCACGATCTTGATCGACGATGACCATGACCCCGGGAGACAATCCATCCATCACCTCATCCAACAGACGAAAGCCGCTCTCGATGCTCCTTCCCTGCTTGGATTCCAGCTCCTGGAGATAGCTGCTCATGGCCGTCCCCTCGGACGCGAGGACGATCGGGCTACTCTTGCCCAGCGCCACCTTGCCGGAGTCGGAGGCCAGGTTGTCGGGACGACTCTTGGGTTCGCCCTCCTTCGCGGCCGACTTCGTTGAAAAGCGGGTGAGGTCGGGATCGGATTGCTGTTTCTTGGCGGCCGCAACGTTGCTTCGCAAGCCGGGATCGGACTTGGCCCGATGTGAGGATGCCGCCGGCTTCAGCTCCCTCACCGGTGGAGACGAGAGCTTGGCGCGCGCGGATTTCGCCTGCCTGTCTTCCTCGTCGTCCCCCGATTCATCAGGACGCGGGGGGAGGCCCGTTACGGCCCGCTCTTTGATTCGGCCGACCTTTCGTTCGAGCTCCGACGCGTGAGGAAGGTCCCCGACGAAGAGATCGTCGAGATAGAAGCCCTCGGGATAGTCCACGGACCGAGACCGGAGCTCCTCGTCCAGATTGCTGTGGACGATGTAGTCGCCCTTGCGGTGCATGTCCTCCAAGGCCTCGAAGATTGCGGCATTCACTGGGAAGTAGAAATCGGCACCCGACAACGTGTCCAGGATCTTGTACTTGAGCTCGGAACCGGCCGTATTCACGGTCAGGCAAAGCGTCCGCAACACCGAGGTCTCGAGGTCCAGGAGCTCCCCCAGCTTGACGCCGGCAAAGGCCTTCTCTTGGGTGGCCATTTCTCCCTCCGCTGGCGGTCGTCGACCGCCAACTGAAATCGCGTCTTTTAAATTGTTCGAGATGATTCCATGCTACCAGGGGGTCGGGAGCCAACGCAAGTGAATCGCCCGTCCTTTGACGCCGAATGGGTTCCGGACTAACCTGGCCACGTGCCCTTTTCGTCTTTGCATGCCCGCAGGTTGGCTCACGATGACCCGGATCGCCCACCTGTTGGCTGGTATTGGGAGCGGCGTTTCAGCGCACTCCGCCGCATCCTGGTAAGCGGAGGGTGGAGCGTTCACGATGTCGTCAATCGCCCCGAGATAAGGCGGGCGGTCGCCGAGCAGTGGCGACTCGCTCTGACGATGCAACGGGATCGGAACGTCGATGGTTATATCCGGTACCTCGAATACTTAGAGCGGCTCTCCTGACCTACGCCGAAGCCTGCGATCGCGGCCGCGATCGCGACGCGCTTCGAAGTGCGCTAGGTTGTGGGCTCTCGGCCACATTTCTCTCCAGTGAAATCCCTACGGTTCGGACTCCGGGCAGGCCCGATGTCGGGGCGGTCTCCGCGCGATCGAGGCCAAGTCACCGGGTGGTGGTAGCTTAAACGTACGCGCCTGTGTATACTTCGCTTAGCGCGTCCATTCTCAAAACTCAATAGGCCTCACAAGGCAAGACACGTAAGGCAATGGCAGTCGGCCGTACAACCCAGGTCACCATCGGTGCGGATACATTCGATATTTCGACCAAGTTGCATACCGGCGACATACCAACCATCGAAACCTTGGTCTCGAACCAAGGTCAGATCGTGTTCCGTACCAGCCTGCCGATCGAGGACCTGAAACCGGTCTTCGCCCACAGCGAAGAGATCCTCCGGCGCGTGGAAGCCCAGCATGCCGCCGTGCTGGACGAGATTCGAGTTAACGGGCGTCTGGCTGCGCCCAGTTTGGCACCCACGCCGAACGACGCCAGAAAGAGCACGGAACATCCACTGGAGAGAGCCCTCTCCCACATGGGGAACAAAGACTTTCAGTTGGCCGAGAGCGAGTTGCGACGTCTTCTAGATGGCGACTCGAGCTATGCGGAAGCGGAAGAGCTCTTGGAGATCGTGCGTGCTTCGGGCAGCCAAAAGAACCCTCCGGTGACGAGCCTTTCCGATCGTTTGCGTGCCGGAGCCGAGGCTCTGACGAGAGGATGGAAGAGCTCGGCTATCCAAAACTGGGCGCGTGGCCTCTCGGCAGATCCCTCGAATCGAATCTTCCAGCTCTTGGTCCTGCTGACGACGACCCCTTCTCCGGAGCGTCGAACACGCTATCTTCAGGAATTGCTGGAGATCAGCAAAGATCTGCTCGGCGGAGATCGCTCCGAAGAAGCACACGCCCTTCTCCTGGCTCTGCAGGCGATCGAGAATCCAAAGGGCGCATCGCCGCAGCCCTCGGGGGCCGTGCAGGAAAGCCAAGCGCCTTCGTCTTCTTCCTCCAGCCCCACGACGCGCCGCCATCTCAAGCCAACCGATACGCAGCCCACCGGGTTCGCGCCCGATCAGCAGGAAGACGCGGGCTCTTCGCCGACAAAACAAGATTCGATCGGGGAGGAATCCTTCGGGAACCATCGACTCAATCCCCTCGATGTCGAAGGTGCCGAGGTTGCCGACTCCGCCGATGACGGCGAGCACGACGCTCATCTGGCCCACCCGGAAAGAGAAGCAGCCCTGGTCGAGGCCAGCCGGGCCGAATGGGAGGCCGCCCAAAAAGAAAGGCCCCTCCCCTCACGCTCATCGCTCAGAGATCGGTCGCGCCACGGAATGTGGGCGCGACTCGGTACGCGCAAAGGGATCGCGCTCTCCGCCGTCGGCGGCCTCGTTTTCCTCATGGCCGCGCTGCTCGTCCTCTGGCCTGGCGTCGAAGAAGAAGGAAGAGAAGAAGTCGAGCGAGCGGCGAGTCTGGTCGCGACCGGTCAATTTCGACAAGCCATCCTCGTCTACGACCAAGTCGTCGCGCGCGGGCAATTCCAGACCGTGGCCTACTTGGGCCGTGGCCGCGCGCGACTGGCGGCTGGAGAAGCGGAGGCAGGTCTGTTGGATCTCGCCCGCGCCGCCGAGCTTGCTCCGGATTCGGTGGAAATCCTCCAGGAGTTGGCCGATGGTCTGTATTCTCGCGGGCGTTTCGAGGACGCGGTGGAATACTATGGCCATACGATCGCGCTGGGCCGCGATAGCGCCGACGTCCGCTACCGGCTGGCTGCGAGTCTCGTTCAACTGAACCGAGCCGAAGAGGCCCTCCCACACCTCGAAGCCGCCATCGCGCGCGAAACGTCGCACGGTGAAGCGCGGTATTTGTATGGGAAGTTGTTGAACGACTTCGGTCGGTACGCGGAAGCGGAGAAGGAGATTCGCGGTGCGCGAACGCGATTCGACCCAGGAGCGGACTACTTCGTGGAGCTCGGGATAGCGCTCCTGGAGCAAGGGAAGCTGGATGGGGCAGAAGAGCTGGCCAGGCAGCTCGAACGCGAGGACCCGAGCGACGCGCGAGCCCATACGCTGTTGGGGGAGGTCTATCTAGGGCGCCAACGTCTGGAGGCATCCCGCAACGAGCTCATCGTGGCCCTGCAGACGAACTCCGAGCAGCCGCGCGCCCATTTGGCTCTGGCGCGAGTCTGGCTGGCCTTCGGCCAAAGCAATAAGGATCCAGGAGACCTCTTGAAGGCGAGACAGATTCTCGCGGAAGGGCACGGCATACCGGAAAGCAAGCGACTCCTCGCCCTCGGGGAAGTCTCGTTCGCCGAGGGTAACCCGGAAGGCGCCATCGAGCTCCTGGAACAGGCGCTCGCTCAAGGATGCGAACGCCTGCCGGCACAACTAGCTCTCGCGGAAGCCCGCTTCGCGGCGGGAGACCTCGCGGGGGCGGCCGAGGAACTCGAGGCCGCGGACATCCTCGCACCCGGTGACGCGGCGATTGCGTTGTCGCTGGGACTCATCCATTCGCAGCGGAAGGACTTCCCATTCGCCAGCAAGGAGTACTTGAAGGCACTCCATCGAGTCGGTCTCACCCAGCCGGTTCATGAAAACAGTGGTCCGGTGATACTGCCCGCTCCGTATCTCGCGCTCCCGCCACGCTTCGATGTCGATCGAGTGATTCGGGACACCTACCGCAGGGCACTGGCACAGAACGAGGACGACGAGATCGCCGCGGCTTTGAAGGGCATCGCCGAGTCGACGTCGTTTCTCATCGGCGGACCGGCATAACACGCCGGACTGACGGCGGCGTCCTCTTCTCTAGGACCGCCGACTAGTGCGTCGATCGGCGCAGATTCCCCTTTCGCTCCCGCGGATGAACTCGACCAGGTGCCGGACGGCATCGTTTTGCAGGAGCTCGATCCCGCGAAGGGCTTCCTCCCGTCTGAGCTTCGATCGGTACAAGATGCGATAGGCCTGCTTCAGAGCTCGAAGATCCTCGTCGCCGAAACCCGCGCGGCGCAGTCCGACAACGTTGAGGCCCACTGCCCTTCCCGGCACGCCGTCGACGGTGAAGAAAGGAGGCACATCCAAGTTGATCTTGGATCCGCCACCGACCATCGCCAGCTCTCCTATACGAGTGAACTGGTGCACGACCACACCGCCGGAGATGAAAGCCCTCGCACCCACCCGGATGTGGCCGGCGAGGGCGACATAGCTCGCGATGATCACCTCGTCCCCGATCTCGCAATCGTGGGCCACGTGTCCATATGCCATCAGAAAGCAATGTTTGCCCATCCGCGTCACGCCGCCCGCTCGCGCGCTCCGGTGCACGGTGGCGTATTCACGAATGACGCTCTCGTCCCCCACCTCGGCGAAGCTCTCGACCGGTCGATACTTCAAGTCCTGAGGCTCACCACCCAAGACCGCGCCTTCGAATACTTTCACTCCGCGACCCAAACGCATCCCCCGCTTGAGCACCACACGAGCCTCGACTCGACATCCTTCTCCCACGACGACACCCGGCTCGACAATCACATGTGGCCCAATGTGTACGCCCGTACCGATCTCGCTTTCCGGGCTTACGATGGCCGTGGGATCAATGGACATGGGTGGGATTGGGGGAGGCGACTATTTTTGAGATCAGTCGATGTAACGTTGCACCAACGCCTCGACCTCGGCATCTTCCAGCACACGCTGGGACGCCTTGGCGGCTTGGAAGATCGCCTGGACCAGATCTTCTTTCAGCGGCAAGCCGCGAGAAGTGAGCCAGAAGTGAACGTTGGACAGGCCGCACATCGGACCGATCTCGATGCGCTGTGAAAGCCCGAATTCCGCGGCCGGCACACCCGAGTACACGCGGTCGGCCAACCAGGCGTCCTTCTTTCGGAATGCCTTGATGACGGCTGCCGCGTGAACTCCCGTGCCGGTACGAAAAGCGTCCGAACCGACGACCGGATAACCGGCCGGGATCGGCACGCCCACCGACTCCGATACGGCACGGCAGTAGTCGGGAAGACGAGTGAGGTCGTTGCCGATGCGCCCCATCAACTTGAGGTTCACTAGGAGCAAATCCATGGGCGTGTTCCCGCAACGTTCCCCGATTCCCAAAGCGCAGCCGTGCACCCGGTCCACTCCCGCTTCGATCGCCGCCAAACTATTTGGTATGTCCAGGCCACGGTCCCGATGACCATGCCAGTCGATCTTGACCGACTGGCCGGTGTCCGCCACGACCGACTGGATGAATTGCACCAACCTGCGTACGCCGTCGGGGGTCGCGTGCCCCACCGTGTCACACACACAAATCCGTTCCGCTCCGTGCTCGATGGCCGCGGTGTAGAGCTGCCGTAACGTGTCCGGCCGAGCCCGGGTCGTGTCCTCGGTGACGTACATGTTGGGCAGGCCGTTCTTGACGACATAGTCCACGGCCTCGCGCGTGTGCTTGAGGAGCCGTTCCAGATCCCAATCCTCCGCGTACTGTCGAATGGGGCTGGAGCCGATGAACGTGGCGCACTCGATGGGCCTTCCGACCTTCTGCGAAATCTCGATGACGGGATCGATGTCCGTTTTGAGAGTACGAGCCGCGCAATTGGGCGTGATGGAGAGTTTCTGGTCGACGATCTCTTGCGCCAACCGCAAGACTTGTTCCTGAACATGGGGGCCCGCGCCGGGCAGACCTATGTCGACGGCATGAATCCCGAGATCGTCCATGAGGTGAAGGATCTCGAGCTTCTTCTCGATGGGAGGCGAGGTGACGGAAGGACTCTGGAGGCCGTCCCGGAGCGTTTCGTCGTCGAGTTCGATGGGTTTGGGTGGATTGGAGAAACCTGTGTCCGCCAAGTTCCAGTCGTAGATGAGATCCCGGTGTTCCATCGGGTACCTCCCTGAGACCATTGTAGATCGGAAGTTTGCGCCCGCGCCTCGCCGCGCGGGCGGCGGCGCCGGGCGACCGACGCCGTTAGGGAGCCTCGTACGAGATCCGGTAGATGACGCCCGCTTCGTCGTCCGAAACCAGAAGGGCCCCGTCCGGCATCTCCTGGAGGTCGACCGGGCGGCCCCAGGCTTCTTCACCCCGTAGCCAGCCGGAGGCGAAGACCTCGTAGCTGATGGCACGATCGCCTTCTAGCTCGACTCGCATGACGCGGTAGCCTATTTTGTTGGTTCGATTCCAGGAGCCGTGCTCGGCGAAGAAGATCTGGCCCCGATACTCCTCGGGAAACATGGAGCCCGTATAGAAGCGCACGCCAAGCGCGGCAACGTGAGCACCTAGTTGTCGCGCCGGAGCCACGAACTCACTGCAGTCTCGTCCGCCACTGAACTCCGGATCCGGAATCGTGCCGGCGTGACAGTAAGGAAACCCGAAATGCATGCCCATTCGGGGTGCGTGGTTGAGCTCGTCGGGAGGCACGTCGTCACCCATCATGTCCCGACCGTTGTCGGTAAACCAAAGCTCTTTGGTCTCTGGATGCCACGCGAATCCCACCGTATTTCGAATTCCTTGAGCAAAGATATCCAGCCCACTTCCATCCGGTTTCATCCGCAAGATGGTTCCATACCGCTCGTCGTCGCGCTCGCAAATGTTGCATGGGACCCCGACCGGAACGTAGAGCATGTCGTCGGGGCCGAAGGCGATGAATTTCCACCCGTGGTGGGTATCGGTGGGCAGATCGTCCCGAATGACAATCGGCTCGGGAGGATTCTCCAGGCTCTCTTCGATCCGGTCGAAGCGTAGCACCTTGGATATGTCGGCAACGTACAGAGATCCCTCTCGGAAAGCGACTCCGTTCGGCTGCTCCCCGCCCTCGAAGATGGTCACGACGCGGTCCGCCCTCTGGTCTTGGTTCTCGTCGAGCACGGCGTAGACGTTACCTTCGCGGCGGGAGCCGACGAAGAGCGTACCGTTCGGTGACAGAGTCATGGAGCGCGCGCCCGGAAGGTCCACCGCGTAGAGCTCGATCGCGAATCCCGTTGGAAGCTCGATCTGATCGAGGGGAAGCCCCTGGTCTCCCGGCGGCTCCCCTGGTGCGGCGCTGGGCGTTGACCAACCGCCGCCGTCGCAGGAAGCCAAGAGCGCCATGGCAAAGATCGAGATGGCCGCGAATCGGTTCATATCACCCCCTCGAATCGCATGGTTAAGGCTCGTCGACACCGAGCTTTTTGTCGCCATCGACATCCTCGATGAGCACTTCGGAAGGGGCACGCACGCTCTGTAGGCGCTTGGCGACCACCTCCACCTCTCGCATGACGCGCAACACGTTTACACCTAGAACCTTCCCGACGTCTTCGTCGGAGTAACCGCGGCGCAGCAGCTCTGCCGTGAGCACGGGGAATGCCGAGACGTCGTCCAGGCCTTCTGGAACGTAGGTGGTCCCATCGAAATCGGAGCCGAGACCGATGTGATCGATCCCCGCCACCTCGCGGATGTGATCGATGTGATCGGCGACCTGAGACACGGTGCCCCGTGGCCAAGGGTTAGATGCTTCCCAACGCTCGAGCCCCTCCTCCACGGATTCCGGTGTGCTTTCCGGAAGATCCTCCAGACGACGTTGCTCCGCTTGCAGGGCACGACGGTGACGCAGCGTGTCCCGCGAGACGTAGCTGGACACGAACGTGACCATGACCACTCCCCCGTTCTCCGGCAGGCGTCGCAGCACGTCGTCCGGAACGTTCCGTGGGTGATCGATGATGGCTCGCACGGAGGAATGGCTGAAAAGGATCGGCGCGTCGGTGACATCGAGCGCGTCGTGCATCGTTGCCGTCGAGACATGAGACAGGTCCACCAACATGCCGAGTCGGTTCATTTCTCTCACGACTTCCTCGCCGAATGGGGACAGCCCCTGGACTCGCGGCTCGTCGGTCGCGGAATCGGCCCAAGGAGTGTTGTTGCTATGAGTCAACGTCATGTAGCGAGCGCCGAGCTCGTAGAACATACGCAGGGTAGCCAGAGAGCTGTCGATCGAGTGCCCCCCCTCCATGCCGATCAAGGACGCGATCTTGCCGGCACGGAATGCCGTTTCCACTTCGTCGGCCGTTCGCGCGAGCTGAAACGTCTCCGGGTAGGCGCGCACGAGTTGATAGACGACATCGATTTGTTCGAGAGTGGCCCGCACGGCCGCGCCGCCCTCGAAGGTCGTGGGCACGTAGACCGACCAGAACTGGCCGCCGACGCCGCCTTCGCGCAGCCTTGGTATGTCGGTCATGAGACTGGGCTGAGGGTGCGCGATATCCAGTGCGGATACCGCCCGTTGAAATTGCTCGCGATACTGCCATGGGAGATCGTTGTGGCCGTCGATGAGCGGCACCCGTCGGTGCAAGGCACGGGCTCTCTCGAGCACGGGTGCATCGTTTTCCTGGACGATGCCAGACGAACCGAGCCAAAGCAGTCCTAGACCGAGAGGGACGGCCAACAACCGACTGCCCGTTAAACACGCCCAGATCCGTGGATAAAATACTCGCATCAAGAAGCGGCGGGGTCCAGCTCCGCCATCCCCATCACGTGGAAGCCGCTGTCGACGTAGAGCACGTCCCCGGTGACGCCGCGCGACAGATCGGAGACCAAAAACGCCGCCGCGTCCCCCACCTCCGACTGCTCGGTGTTCCGACGAAGGGGAGCATGGCGGCGATGATATTCGAGCATTTTGGAAATCCCGTGCACTCCGGAAGCCGCAATCGTTTTGACGGGGCCGGCGGAGATGGCGTTCACCCGGATGCCGCGCGGTCCCAGGTCGGCTGCCAGGTAACGAACCGACGCCTCGAGGGCCGCTTTCGCGACACCCATCACATTGTAGTGCGGGACGACCCGCGGGCCGCCCAGATAGGTGAGCGTGACGATGCTGCCGCCCTTTGCCTCCATGAGGGGGACCATACGGCGGGCCAATGCCGTCAAAGAGTAGGAAGAGACGTCCTGGGCAATACGGTAGCCCTCGCGCGAAGTCTGGACGTACTCCCCGTCCAATTCCTCGCGGAGGGCGAACGCGACGGCGTGGACGACGAAATCCAGGCTACCCATTTCGCGGCGCACCGCCTCCGCCAGGGCGTCGAGCTCCTCGTCCCGCGTGACGTCGCACGGAAGGATGACGGGATCGGTCAGCTCTTCGGCCAGCTTGCGCACGTTCTCCTCCAGCCTTTCACCTTGATAGGTGACGGCCAACCGCGCCCCTTCCCGTGAGACGGATTGGGCGATCCCCCAAGCAAGAGAACGTTTGTTTGCGATTCCGACGACGAGACCCTTTTTCCCCTCCAAAAGCATGAATGCCCTCCGGCCGGAAAGTGTATCATCGCTCATCGCGATTGGTGGACTCGGTGATTGCCGCGGACTCGAGTCGGTAATAGTCTCTCTAGACCGACGATGGCACGATCTAACGGTAATGTTTCTCCGGGCCTTCGTGAATAAGGGTAGAATCTGTTTGCGACTCACATGAGCTCCAAGAACATCCGGTCCCGGCTCAGACGCTACCTCATCGCTGGCATCCTCATTTGGGTACCCGCCGTGGTGACGTATCTCATTCTGCGCTTCATCATCGATCTCATCGATAGGATCCTTCTCGTCTTGCCAGAGGCCTACCGTCCAGAAGCCCTCGTCGGATTCCGTATTCCCGGACTGGGCGTCGTCCTCACCTTGTTGCTCCTGGTCGTGACGGGATTTCTAGCCGCGAACTTCGTGGGGCGCTTGCTGGTCGCGCGTTGGGAGTCTCTGGTCGCCCGGATCCCCCTGGTGAGCCCAATCTACAGCGGCGCAAAGAAAATCTCAGAAACCCTTCTCTCCGACAAGGGACAAGCCTTTCGACAAGTGCTGCTCGTCGAGTATCCTCGCCGAGGTATCTGGAGCCTTGCCTTCCTCACCGCCAATCAACTCGGTGAGGTTCAGGCCAAGACGGGAAAAGAGGTGGCCTGTGTCTTCGTACCCACGACTCCCAACCCGACCTCGGGCTTTCTCATCTTGGTGCCCAGGGATGAGATCGTCATACTCGATATGACCGTCGACGAGGCGTTTCGCATGATCGTCTCCCTCGGCGTGGTGGTGCCCGATTGGCGCGAAGAGCCGACCAAGATCCCCGCTCTTCCTCGAAGCGAGGTGGGGAAATAATTCTTACTCTCGAGATCCGTCCTCACTCGAGCGCGCCGCCCAGCAACGGCCGCTGAACCAACCACCCATGCGATTGCTCGTAGGCGTGAGCGACTTTCAGGAGCAGCGCCTCCTTGTATGGGCGCGCCGCCAACTGAAGGCCGACGGGAAGCCCTGCCTCGGTGTAACCGCAGGGTAGAGACAGAGCCGGAAACCCGACCGTATTGAAGGGCGTCACCAGCCGCAGGAGAGCCGGCCGCAACTCCTCTCCGTTCGAAAGCGTCTCTTCGCCGATGCGCGGGGCGGTGACGGGAACGGTGGGCGTTACGAGAACATCGAATCGATCGAACGCCTCCCGAAAAGCCTGGAGCACGCGACGACGCGCCCTTTGGGCGGTCAAGTACTCGGTTCCTCGAATCAGCGAGCCAAGTTGAAGGAGCTCCCTGGCGCTCTCGCTAAAGCCTTCCGGTGTCTTTCGAAGGGAAGCCTCGTAGTAAGCAGCCGCCTCCACGTACAGCACGACATCGCGACATGTCCCCTGGTACCGGACCTCCGGAATGGATACGTCGAGTCTCTCCAGTCCGAGTTTCTCCAGATCCCGCACCGCGCCACCCACTGCCTCACGCACTTCCGGATCGAGATTCTCACCGAAATAATCCGCATGGATCCCCATCCGCAAACCCTTCGGAAGATCCTCCAGCCCCTCGCTCGCGGAGCCAATCTCCGCGCCCGCCGTGGGTTCAGCCAGGACATCCAACAAGATCGCGACGTCTTCGACGGTTCGAGCCATCGGGCCCACGTGATCCAAGCTCCAGGCAAGCGGTGTGACGCCTTCGCGGCTTACGAGCCCGTAGGTGGGTTTTAGGCCCACCGTACCGCAGAGCGCGGATGGGATGCGGATCGAGCCACCGGTATCGGTCCCGACCGATCCGTAGCCGATGCCCGCGGCTAGACTGGCCGCGGAGCCCCCGCTCGAGCCACCACTGATGCGCTCGTCATCCCAAGGATTCCGAACCGCTCCGTAGTGGGGGTTCACGTTCGAGATCCCGTAGGCCAACTCGTGTAGATTCGTCTTGCCGAGGAACACCGCGCCGGCCTCGCGAAGCCGCTTCGTCACCACGGCGTCTTCCTCGGGCACGAAGTCGGCGAACACTTTCGAGCCCGACGTGGTGCGGACGCCCTTGGTGGAGATCAGATCCTTCAAGGTGAGAGGAATACCGTGAAGGGGCCCGCGCGACTCGCCCCGCGCCGCCTTCCTATCCAACTCGTCCGCCGTGCGGCGCGCCTCTTCATGCATCATGGTGATGAACGCATTGAGGCGCGGCTGCAGCGAATCCGCGCGCGCCAAGTGGAAGTCCACGAGCTCTCGCGCCGAGATCTCACGCTTTCGTAGCAAATCCCCAATCGCGTGCAGCGATTGGTACGCTAGGTCTTCGGCCACGATGCGTCCGCGTCCTCAGATGACCACGGCGGGAAGAGGCTCGCATCCGGACCCGCTCCATTCTTCGAGCACCTCCAATTCTTCTCGCAGAGATTGCAGGCGGCGAAGGAGCGCTTCGAGCTCTGTAGGGCTTAGCTTTATTCCCGCGAGCTCGCGCGCCGCTCGCTCCAAGCCTTCGCGGGTAAGTCGTCGTGACATCATGGTCTTTTCCCCTAGAAGAACAGCTCGAGGTTGGTCATGAAAACGGGGCCATTAGCCCCCACCACCAGCGGAAAGCTCAAGTAGCCGACAGGAGACTCGCGCACATAAACGAGATCGGCGTTGACGCGGAAGACTTTCGTTTCGAAGGGGAACCAGTTCGCCCCCCCGCCCAGCTCCCAGGGCTCGCCGTACTCGCCGAAGATTCGCGAGCCGAAGGCGTAGGCCTGCAAGAGCGGAGACGTCGAAGATCGCCGTTCCGTCCGTGAGGCGGATCTGGGTATTCTCGGGATCCTCCTTGCCGGGCTGGCTCTGCCGGGTCTCGTTGCTGCGCGAGAACGAGGCCCCGAAGCTCGTCGCCACGTTCTCGTGGTGCTCGAAATCACCGAACGGCCCGTTGGTCCCGAAGCCACCGCCGGTCCACCACAGGGCGCCCGAGAAGGTATCGAAGCCGTCATCGAGCTGCCCGGCGTCGACGCCCAGCTGGCTGAGGTTGTTGCCCAACATAGCTTTGTAGTGCAACCCGCCGGTGATGTCACCCGAGGCCCAGAACCCCGTGGTATAGGAAGCGCGGAAGAACTCATCGGCCATGGTGCGGCTGTCTTGCTTGAGCCAGAAGGGCCACTGCCCCCTGACGCTTCGGGTGGCCGGCAGGCCGCCAATCCCCGCGCCCAACTCGAGATGCTCGTTCACCTTGGTAGCTGAGATTCCCCGCCACCACGACTTGCGCCCCCAATCCCAGACTGGTGTTGGAAGTCCAGACGTAGAACAGATAGCGGAAATCTTCCGTGCCCAACCAGCCTTTGAAGTACAGCACGGCTTTCTGCAACTGGAGGTCGTTGCGGAGGTCCAACACGGTTGTCCGCCCGAAGCTGTCGGTGTAGGTCTCGTCGAGGCCTAGCTGATTCAAGTAGCGGACGTAGGTGAAGACGCTGAAGTTCAGCGTGCCCCAATCGGCCTCGGCGATGCGAAAGCCGCTCCCGGGGACATGTTCTCGCAGCGGGTTGGCTGCGGCCTGTGCCACAGCACCCGCGGGGATCGAAAACTGGAGGAACAGTGTGCTCGCAAACAACACGTGTAGACGCCGCAGCTTCATTCGGTAGTCTCCTGTGGCCGTCGTTCTTACCACAACGCCGAGCCCCACTCCAAGACCAGGCGGGTGAAGCCGGGTGAAGAGGTGATAGGATGGGAAAACAAGAGGAGGTTTTCATGCGAAAGGCCTGGGGGCTCCCCATCGTGCTCGCTTTTGGATGTCTTGGCTTCATCAGTTGCCAGGCACCACCCGGCGAGCCGCTGCCCGAGACGATCAACGCCGAGTCTCTCTTGGAGCACATCACCTTCCTCTCCTCGGACGATCTCGAGGGTCGAGCGCCCGGTTCTCCAGGAGAGACGAAGACGATCGACTACTTAACGCAAAACTTCCGCGCCTTCGGCCTCGCGCCCGGCAACCCCGACGGCACGTACCTCCAGCAAGTCCCGTTGGTGCGACTGACGAGAGCCGAGCCACGCTCTTTCGTCCTGCGGCACGGTGACGACTCCACACGGCTCGAGCAGACCCGCGAATTCTCTGCCTTCACCGAGCGAGTGGAAGGGCAGATTCGAACCGAGGGTGAGCTCGTCTTCGCCGGTTATGGCGTCCAGGCTCCGGAATACGACTGGGACGACTTCAAGGACGCCGATCTAACCGACAAGATCCTTCTCGTGCTGGTCAACGACCCTCCTGTGCCTCCCGGGCCCGACGGTGAAGCGATCTTCGGCGGGCCGGCGATGACGTATTACGGCCGCTGGTCCTATAAGTTCGAGAGCGCCGCCAAAGTCGGCGCGGCGGCCGCCTTCGTGATCCACCAGGCGGAACCAGCCGGCTATCCGTGGGAGGTGATCGCCGACACCGACAACGTCAAATTCGTGCTACCGGGCTCGGGTAGTGAGAACGAACTGCTGGACGTGGAAGGTTGGCTGCACGTGGACGCCGCTCGAAAGATACTCACGATGGCCGGCCAGGATTTCGACCAGCTCTACGCTTCCGCCGCCACGCGCTCCTTCCAGCCGGTTCCATTGGGCATCACCGCCGAAATCGACGTCAAGAACTCGGTTCAAACCATCGACTCCGCCAACGTCATCGCGAAGCTCGAAGGCACGGAATCTCCGGACGAGTGCATGATCTACGTGGCCCATTGGGACCACTTGGGAATCGACCGTTCGCTGACCGGCGATCAGATATTCAACGGTGCTCTGGACAACGCCAGCGGCACGGCCGGGCTCCTCGAGATCGCCGAAGCCTTTGGCCGTCTCGAGCACGGATTGCGCCGGACCGTGCTCTTCCTCGCTGTCACCGCCGAAGAACAAGGCCTCCTCGGCTCCCGTTACTACGGCCGAAACCCTCTCTACCCACCCGAAAAGACCGTGGCGGCGATCAATATGGACGGTCTCAATCTATGGGGACCCACGCGAGACGTCACGGTTATCGGCATGGGCCAGTCCACCCTAGACGAGCTGGCGGGCCAGATCGCGGCCGAGCAGGGTCGCGTCCTACGGCCGGATCCGGAGCCGGAAAAAGGCTTCTATTACCGCTCCGATCACTTTGAGCTCGCCAAGATTGGGATCCCGGCCTTCAATCCGGATCAGGGAATCGAGTACATCGGCCAGCCGGAAGCCTGGGGAATCGAGATGCGGGATCGGTACACGAACGAGGATTACCACAAACCCTCGGACGAAGTGAAAGACGACTGGGACTTATCGGGGGCCGTCGAGGACCTGGAGCTCTTCTACCGAATGGGGTACGACCTGACGTCCGGAACGGACTGGCCGCAGTGGGGCGAGAACAGCGAGTTTCGCGCCATTCGGGAAGCAAGTCGCGCCAATCGTTAGACCTCAGTAGATCCATTCATCGGTGACCCCGGCGAGCCGGGACCAACGAAGCTGCTGGGCGGTTAGATCTTCCTCGTAAACCGCGCGAACGTCCACGATCTCTTTTCCATCTTTGCCGCCGGCGACGGGGACGAGTCGAGGGAAAACGAAGGCCGTCGCGTTGGGAATCTTAAGCTTCGCCGCCCGGGCCTTGATGTTGTCCCGCCACCCGACGTTGACGTTCGTACCGAATCGATCGAATAAGGCGTTGGCCCGCTCGCCATCTCCTGTCGACTTGATCACTTGGAGACGACCAAGCAGATCGGCAACGCCGTTTCTCGCCGCATCGAGGTCGGCGATCTCGACGAAGAAGTCGCCATCTCGCTGTATGACGTCCACGCCGTAGTCGCGATCGCCGTTTTCTCCACCCCACATGAGATACATGAGCACCAACTGTCGGCCCTTGTCGTGAGCTTCCCGTATGGTGTCGTCTTGGTACCGCCGATGAGCGTTCAATTGTCCCTGCAAATACCCCTGGTACATGGCAAGAGCGATGTCTCTCTGCTGGTCGGCGTCGAACGCTCCGATCTCGACGAGCTTGGGATCGAAAACATGGTAGAGGGCCACGAGGTCGGCACGGCATTCCTCGAGGGCGGAGTAGGTCCGTCCCATCGACTGACGCGGATCCTCGGAAAGCGAGTCATCGGGCTTTCCCGAGCCGTGACCGATCACCTCGTGCATGTACACCTCCCAGACGCGCGCCTCTTCTCCGTATTGGCGATACACCCCTTGGACCTCGGGCAAGTAGAAGCTCTCGATGGTGAGGGAACGTATCTCTTCGGAGCGCGCGGTCTCGATGTTGAGCAGGATAATGTTCTTGCTTCCCACGTCGCGACGAATATCGGAATAGTTGGGGAGGTTGTAGGCGGCGGGGCTGTAGGGCCCACTGTCCCCCGTTTCGACGAGTACCTTGACGACGTTCGCCACCGGCCTGGTCACGGTCTCGCGCTTGTAACTCTCCGGCCATGGCATCCGCTTCTCGAAGTAGAGCGCGCTATCGGCCAGACGCCCGATGAGCTCCGAGTCGGCGACGAAACTCACGTTGGCCTCGAAGGCGCCGATGACGCCCATGGGGTCGGTATATTGCTCGACGAAACCGTTCAAGTAGTCGACGACGCTCTCCGTCTGGAGCCAGTGAACGCTATATTCTCGGAAGAGCCCCTCGTCCCCGGTCTGGTAGTAGTCGAGAAGAGCCCTCAGGCCGTCCGCCTGCTTCTCGCTCTCGGCCAGCGGTAAGGCTTTGCGGAGAAAGTGACTGATGGTCCGGAGCTCGCGATCGAAGAGCCCTCCGATGCGGTATTCCTGTGGCACGACTCTTCCGTTCTCGTCTTTGTGGAAACGCACGTTGAGCTTCTTCTTCCAAAAATCCAGCACCGACTCCATGTCTTGCGACGTGATGTCCGGGTCCCAGAAGTTCACGGCGCTCTCGGTAATGACGTCTTTGCCTGCCCGTTGCTCGGTCCGAACCGGCTCGAGATCCTTGTCGAAAATGAACGGCTCCAGCCGAGCAAGCTTTTCCTTCAGGTTCTCTCCGGATGACGTCTCGATCTCGGCGCCCCGGGCCTGGGCGTGCTCCGCTGCCTCGATGAGCATGGCGAACGTCAATGCATTGGGCACGACCTTGGTCCCATCGACGGAGTCGTACTGTCCATGGTTGATCCAGATGTACTTCAGGTAGTCGTGGATCGCATCCCGTACTTCCGGGCGCAACCCGTCGGAGTGAATATAAATCGCCTCCAACAGTGCCCTGATCTCGAGCGCGTAACGGTGATTCTGAGCGTAGAAGATATCGTTTCCGGCGATGGCGGCCCGATAAAGATAGTAGGCCAGCTTCTTGTGCTCGAGGCTCAAATTCTCGAACCCTTCCGCTTCCGCACCCAAGACTAACCAGTCCCGGCCGTCGCTCCCGAGACGCTCCAACTCTCCGACCATCCTCTTCTCCGCCACGCCTTGTGCTTCCCCTCCCGTCAGTGAGACCCCGAGCAGCCCGCCGAGGACCACGAGCCGCGCCATCGCCTTTCCGCTCATGAGTCTGCCTTCCCCGATTCACGACGTCGTTTAGAGCTGAAGGTGTTCATGTGGTGACTTCCTCCACTAGCTCGGCCAGTTTCTGGCCGTCTCGCACCGCCGCTCCCTCCAGGTCGTTGTTGAAGTATGCATAGACGTCGCGGCCTTCTCCGAGCCATGCTCCGACTCGCTCGGCCCATCGCGCCAAGTCGCGGCCACGATAACTCCCGCCGTACTTGCCGGAAGCGCCGTGGAATCGGAGATAGACAAAGGGTCCCGTCACCCATAGAGGGCAGGACAGCCCCACCATGTGGAAGATACAGAACCCGATCCCTCTTCGCTCAAGTATCTCTCGCACCTCGTCGTTTATCCAGCTCGGATCTCGAAACTCGAAGACGAATCGCCGGCGGGCGGGCAGAAACCGCACCAGATTGGCGAGCCGCGAGGGGTTCGACCGAAACCGTGGCGGAAGCTGAAAAAGAATGGGGCCGAGCTTCGATCCGAGCACCCGAGCTCGACGGAGAAACGTCCCCACGGGGTCCTTGGGATCCGCCATGTGTTTCACGTGAGTAATATAGCGGCTCGCCTTGATCGAGAATTTGAAGTCGCGGGGAACCGTCTTTCGCCAGTTGTCCAGAGTCTCCTCGGATGGAAGGCGATAGAAACTCGCATTGACCTCAACCGTGTTGAAGTGACGCGCGTAGAAGGCCAACTGCTCCTGTGGCTTCAAGACCGTGGGATAGAAGCGTCCACGCCAATCCGGGTAGCTCCATCCGGAGGTACCGACCCGAAAGCACACCATCGTCCATCCCGGAGGCCGCTAATCAAGGAGCTTCAGGAACTCCGTTTCCCCTATCGCTTTGACACCGTGTTGCCGGGCTTGCTCCAGCTTCGAGCCGGGATTGTCCCCCAAGACCACCAAGCTCGTATTCTTGCTCACCGAGGATGTCACGCGGCCGCCTCGCTCTTCCACCAGCCGCTTGGCTTCGTCCCGACCCAGATGCTGCAGTGCACCGGTGAAGACGATCTTCATCCCCGCGAACGACGCGGGCTTATCTCTTCTATCCCAGTGGGGCTCGACTCCGGCGTCCCGAAGCCGCCGGATCACGCCGCGGTTGTCCTCGTTCCGGAAGAACGTGGTCACCGAGCGTGCAACCTCGGGCCCGATCTCGTGGACGGCCGTCAGTTCTTCTTCTCCGGCTTTCATCACCGCGTCCAGGCTCCCGAAGTGTTGGGCCAGCACTTTGGCTACGTGCTGGCCCACGTTCGGGATTCCGAGAGCATAGAGAAACCTATCGAGCGTCCTCCGCTTGCTAGCATCCACCGCCGTCAACAAGTTGTCGATCGACTTGTCGGCGAATCCCTCGAGACCCGAGAGGTCTTGTTTCCCTAGGCGATACAGATCGGCTACGTCGTTGACAATCTTTCGCTCGACGAGCTGGCGCACGGTCTTCTCGCCGAGATGCTCGATCTCCATCGCCCCCCGGCTGGCAAAATGCTCGATTCCTCCCATTCGCTGGGCGGGGCAAATGAGCCCCCCCGAGCACATGTGATAGGCCCCTTGTTGGACAACGCGTGACCCACATGCCGGGCATGTGCCCGGCATCACGAAACGCTCGCTTCCTCGTTTCCTTTTCTCTCGGAGAACCTCGACGACTTCCGGTATCACGTCGCCCGCCCGCCGCACTCGAACCGTGTCTCCTACGCGCACGTCCTTGCGATCCACCTCGTCCTGGTTATGGAGCGTCGCCCGACTCACCGTCACCCCGCCCACATCTACTGGGCGCAAGAGAGCGACCGGCGTCAACTTTCCAGTGCGTCCGACCTGAACCGCAATGTCCATCACCTCGGTCACTTCCTGCCTGGGCGCAAACTTGTAGGCTACCGCCCACCGTGGGCTGCGCGAGCGTTCCCCGAGCTCCTCTTGCTGCGAGCGCCGGTTGACCTTGATGACCACGCCGTCTATCTCGTGGTCCAAGGAATCTCTTCGCGCTTCCTGTTCGTCGTGGTATTCGATCGCCTCCCCGATGTCCTTGCACCGGCGCGCACTCGAATCCACCAGGAAGCCCCAGCCCAGGAGCATCTCTAGAGCCTGCATCTGCGAATCGAGCGGCACACGGTCGGCGCTCATGATCTCGTAGGCAAAAAGAACCAGAGGGCGCTCGGCGGTTACGCGCGCGTCGAGCTGCCGGAGGGCTCCGGCAGCGGCGTTGCGCGGGTTCGCGAACGGCTCTTTGCCGGCCTCGGCCATGCGGCGATTGAGCAATTCGAAATCCAGAAGGCGAATGATCGCTTCGGCCCGAATCGCGATGGTACCGGGGGCTGGATGCGGTTTCGTACGGAGCTTCAGAGGAAGGCTGCGAATCGTTCTCAGGTTCTGGGTAACGTCCTCACCCACCTGGCCGTCTCCCCGAGTGGAACCGCGCTCGAACGTCCCGTCGACGTAGACCAGCTCGACCGACAGCCCATCGAACTTGGGCTCCGTCACGTATTCGAACTCCGCGTCCCCCAAGCCCTTTCTGACGCGCTTGTCGAACTCGAGGACCTCGCTCTCCTCCATGTCGGACTCGAGCGAGAGCATAGGCGCGAGGTGCGCGATCTCGCCAAATCCTTCTTGCACCTCACCTGCCACCCGCTGTGAGGGAGAGTCCGGGGTGACGAGATCGGGGTGCTCGCGCTCGAGGGCAAGGAGCTCCCGCATGAGAGCATCGTATTGAGCGTCCGAGATCTCGGGGGCACTTCTCACATAATAGAGATAGTCGTGATGCCGAATTTCCCGGCGAAGCTCTTCAAGGCGTTTCGCGGCTCGATCCTTCGTCACCAGAGGCCTCGTCTTCGGATTGTTTGTCGCTGGTCGTCTTCACGTACCTGGAGAGCCGAGCACGCAACCGCTCCGCCTGTTTCCACGGGCCCGGGTATCGCCGCTTCAAGGTCTCGACCACATGGCGAGCGTGGCGGTTCTCGGTCGCCAGAACGGCCAAACCGAGGAGCATAAAGAGCACTCCCTGCACAATGGGAAGGAAGAGCCCGACGACCCCTAGAACGAAAAGGCTCAGACCAGCGATGGTCTTGGTCAACCTCCATAACGGGTGGGCGGGCTTGCTGGAAGACACGATTACGCTTTTGCCTTTCGCCGCCTAGCGAGCACGCGCTGTGCCTTCTCCACCACTCTACGTTCGTTGGCAAACGCGAGCCTCTCGATCGCGTCGGCAATGGGAAACCAGCGTGCGTCGTCGACCTCGTGATCGTGAAGCGAGGTGTCTCCCCCCGCGTGGCGAATCAGAAAGAAGTACACGACCTTGTGGTGGCGCACCGCGTGTCCGTCGGGCCCTTTCCAAGCAAACCAATAGTCGATCTTGTCCAACTGTTGTTCGACTTCGCCTTCGAGCCCGGTCTCCTCCCGAACCTCCCGGGCGGCGGCCGCGGCCAGCGGCTCTCCTTTCTCGACCAGACCTTTGGGAAGCTGCCAGCGACTGCCCCCCTGCGTCGAGATGAGACACACGGCAGGCGAGGACCGGGGGCCGTCCCGATAAATAACGCCGCCCGCCGAGATCTCGAACTTGACCTTCGACGAGGCGGCACCGGAGCGGGGCATGGAAGCGATCTAATACCCTGGAAGCTCGAGCTCCGACCGGACGATCAAGCCGCGGGCGAGCGCCACCCCCACCAAAGCCGCGATACCGGCGAGAACGCCGAGCACCATCCCCGGGCCGGTAAGAAGGAGCGTGCGCATCGTCTCATCTTAGACCGGACCAGGTGGGGCACGCGAGCCGCGGGAAAAAGCTAAGGAAGGAACCCGCCGCTCATTCCGCCGACCGAAAACGGGGGAGCTGCGAGTCGAGCATTGTCCGAAGCCCGGGGTTCAGGGCACCCACGCTGCGAGCCAGCGCCAGCATCATTCCGACCGTGGCCTCGTCCCCAGCAATGCCGCCCTTGATTCGAACCTCGAATGCGGGTGTTCCGACGATGACGATACGATCATGAGGCTTCTTGGCACCCATGAACATCTGTAGATCGAGCCGAATGGCCTGCTTGCCCTTCCTGAAGCCGCGGCAGACGTGGTGGATGCCACAAACCTGCTGCGCCTTGACCTTGACGTGAGCCGTGCGGATCGCTTTCTTGGCGAGAACCGGCTCGAGCTTCTCGGTGACGCGATCGAGCTCCCATCCCATCCCCGCCGCCAGGAGATGAAGCGATTCCAGGAGACCCACGTGCCCGACCTGGCCCTTCCGGCGCCCGCGCCGGAACTCGGCTGGGCTCATTCCGGCCCCGACTTTCTTCTGAAGGGAGGCTCGTCGGGATGCCGCATCGACGACGCGCTCCACGAGGACGGAGCTGACTTCCTGGCACGGGGCGGTAACAACGAGCGGGAGAGTGTCCATCACGAATCCCGGGTTCACCCCGGTGCCCAGGACGACCGACTCGTTGGAACGTGCCAAGGCATCGAGCTCCCGGGTGAGCTTGGGTTGGCGTGCCGAGGGAAAGACCAGCTCCTCACATGTGCTGATCACGCTCGCCCTCGCCTCGAGACACGCCTTCAGCTGGGGCAGGACGGCCTCGAGGTGGGACTGGGTGGAGTGGAGCACGACGTCTGGCTCTCCGCTGGCCAGAACTTCCTCCGGCCGGTCGGAAACGCGGATCCCGGTGGGGCGACGGAGCCCGGCGAGATCGGCAACGTCTCGCTGCAGTTTGACGGGATCGATATCGATCGCACCTACCAGTTCGACGTCGCTGCGCGCGAGTATGGCCCGGATTGCGGCAAGGCCGATCGGTCCCACGCCATATTGGACGACGCGCAATCTCTTGGGAGAAGCCATCTACGCAAACCCTCTCCAACGAACACGGCGGCGAGGAACAACGACTGGAGGCCGAAATCTTATCTTACGCCGGTGGTGCTGGACAACACGATTTCCGTGGCTACCGTCAACGGGGTTACGATGAGGAGGATGACGAGGAAAGTACCCCCGCCCCAACGGGCGATGCTCCTGTTTGTTGGAACCATGGTCTTGTTCGTGGTCGTCGTCCGAACTTTGTACCTCTTGCACCCGGACATGGCCATCCTCTTCGCGGAGCTGCTCGCCCTTCTCGTACCCACCGTCCTCGCGGTGGCGTATCTGCGCGCCGACTTTCGCGCTACGCTCCGCCTGCAACTTCCGACCGCCGCGGACGTCCTCCTCGCCGTGCCACTCGCCATTGCCCTAGCGGTCCTCAACGATCAACTCATGAACCTGGTCAACCAGATGTACCCCATGCCGGAAGCGGAGCGGGACGCCATGGTCGAGCTGTTGCGCGCTAACACAGCCTACGAATGGGCGGTGCGGCTCTTCGGAATCGTCGTGGCAGCCGCGGTATCCGAAGAGATCCTCTTTCGTGGTTTCATTCAAAGAAGCCTGGAGGAGGGGCCACTGGGTCGCGGGGGCGCCATTCTTTTGACATCGTTCTTGTTCGCGGTCATCCATCTCATACCTCAGGGAATGCCGAGCTACGTCTTGGCGGGAGTCGTTCTGGGCATCACTGCGGTCGCGACGGAGAGCATCCTGATCCCCATCCTCATCCACGCAGTGCATAACACGGCGAGCATCTTCCTGCTGAATTTGGCCGACATGGAGAGTCTCGGCCAGCCGGTATGGATCCCACCGCAAATCCTGATCCCGGCGGTCCTCATTTTTGTGATCGCCCTCGTCTACTACTTGAGGCGGACGCCGGAGCCCGAACCACGGAACGTTCCATCGTTTCCCCGACCGACTGCGCCTTCGCATGGCCTTGCCCCCGGGCGTTTCGTCGGTACCGACGCCGCCCTGCCGGTGCTGAAGCGAAGAGCGCTCGGATGGCTCGTCGTGGGTAGTGCGGCGCTGGCTGGCTTCTTGGTAGTCATCGGTCTCTTTGTCATGTCCCTGCTCTATTCACCTCAAGCTCGTCGACAACCCATTCGCGACATGCAACAAGATTTGTTGGACGCGCTTCCTCCCTCGGCAGAGCTATTGGCGTCCCGAGTCAGTCAGCAGTTCGACGCCCTGCTGGACTTCAACGAGTCGGGGAACCTGGGAGTTGCGGAGTTTCTGAGGTTGGTGTGGATCTACAGCGCCGCCCGGTCGGATGGAACGATTAGCGAAGAAGAGATCGAGGCTATCCTGTCGCGGATCCGTCTCATCCTCCGTGAGAACACGCGCGTTCGCCACCTTTGAGCATCCGCGCTCCCAGCAGGCCGGCTACCCTATCCGCCTTCGCCAAAGGCTACGGCGGACCCGCCGTCAGCCTTCGTTCGCCATAAAGCCTCCATGGAGCGAACTTCGGCTTGACCTCGCCGAAGCCGTGGGTAGCCAAGAACGCCGCCACGGCGCAGGCGGGAAGCCACCGGTGAGTTCACTGGCGGAGGCGGGCCGCTGCGAGCGCCCGGTCGAGCGCCGCCATCACCTCGCGCACCGTATAGTTGATTTGAACCGGAACGGCTTCGTAAATGTTCCCCCAGAAAGGCTCCGTCAAGACGCGCCGTTCGCTGTCCAACAACCAGATGGTGGGCGTGCCGTATCGTTGGTGGTCCTGGTGCCACTTGAACCGACCCTGCCAAGGGTAGACGGGACCATAGGACGGAACATGGGCGTGCTCGCTGGCATTGTCCAGCAGGCGG
>Ga0302046_10000709_pt1 | contig 32546 bp, 28 predicted proteins | sample RVTome_11_FD_200261 | JGI IMG/M metagenome (GOLD analysis project Ga0302046, IMG submission 200261) | Soil microbial communities from uranium-contaminated site in the Upper Colorado River Basin, Wyoming, United States - RVT147D111 (version 2) ...
CGAGGGACCTGACATCAACGATGCCCAGCGTCGGATTCGTCGGCGTCTCAAAATAGACAAGTCGTGTTTTCGGATTAATGAGCGATTCCAGGCCTTCGAGGCGATCAGGATCGGCATAATGCACCTTGATCCCGGCCTTCGGAAGTTCGTCCCTGAAAAAGCGATACGTGCCACCATAGAGCGCGGGGGTGCTAATGATCTCATCGCCGGATGAAGCGGCCGAGAGAATGGCCGTCGAAATGGCCGCCATGCCGCTTGAAAACAAAGCGGCATCTTCCGCTCCTTCCATGAGCGCGAGCTTCTCTTCTACGTCCTGAACAGTCGGGTTGTGGTACCGGGTGTAGACATATACCGATTTGTCTCCCCGGGCATACCGGACCGCATCGTCGGAATTCTCGAAGCGATAGTTGGTCGTTTGATAGATCGGCAGCGATACAGGCCCTTTGTACGCAAAGAGTTTGTTCCCGTGAATAGCGCGGGTGGAGAGGCCAAGTGTTTTCGGATCAATGTCGGTTTTGTTCACGCTTCAGTCCCCAACAGGCGCGCGCTGTTTCGTTTTTCATTTTGCTGTTTCATTACTGTTTTCCTTTTCCTGTTTTGTGTTTCGCTATATTCGAATTCACACCCGGCCGACTTCCGACTTCTGACCTCTGACCTCTGACCTCTGACTTCTGACCTCTGACTTCTGATCTCCTATTTCCCAAGATTCTCCTCAAACAACTTCAGGATCCTCTTATACTCATCCATCCAACTTGTCTCTTCTTTGAAACCATGATCCTCCACCGGATAGGATGCAAATTCCCAATTCTCCTTTCTTAACTCAATGAGGCGTTGAACAAGCCTCACAGCGTCCTGGTAGTGGACGTTGACATCGACCATGCCGTGGCAGATCAGAAGGGCCCCTGTAAGTCCCTCTGCATGATAAATCGGAGAACTTCGCTTGTACGCAACTGTGTCTTCCTGCGGGATATTCAGAATCGCGGACGTATAGCCGTGATTATAGTGAGCCCAGTCGGTGACAGGCCGCAGGGCGGCACCGGCGGCAAAGACGTCGGGAGTGGTGAACAATGCCATCAGAGTTATGAACCCGCCGTACGAGCCACCATACATACCTATCCGTTTCGGATCGACCCCCTGCGTTTCCGTGAGCCACCGGGCACCATCCACCTGGTCTTCCAGATCCTTGCCGCCCATAAACCTGTAGATCGCAGTCCGCCAGTCGCGTCCAAGACCCGCGCTCGCCCTGTAATCAAGGTCCAGAACCGTGTAGCCCTTATCGGCCAGCAGATTGTGGAACATGTACTCCCGGAAATAGGAGCTCCACCATTTATGCGCGTTTTGCAGATACCCGGCCCCGTGGACGAAGATGACCGCTGCTCCATTGGGATTCCCGGATTTGTAAAGACGGGCGGGTACCTCCACCCCGTCGCGTGCCTTTATGCGAAGCACATGCGGTTCGCGCCAATTGTACGAGCGAAACTCCGCTGACGGAGAATCCGTGATTTTGACAGGCTTTGCTCCAGGCTTGTTGTCCATGAGATACAGCTCCGGCATGCGATTACTTATCGAGTGAAGTACCGCGATCCGTTTCTCGTCTGGCGAAAGATCGATATCGCTTCTCCCTTCCATGCCCGCTATTTTTGTTTTCGGTCCTCCTTCCAGGGGCATTGAGTAAAAATGCCGTTCGCCGAAATGCGCCTCGTTCGAGCTAAAGAACCACTGCTCCTTGTCACGAGAAATTTGCGGATTGTAAATCTCGAAGCTTCCATGCGTAAGTTGTTTCTTCCCCGTTCCATCTGCTCCCACCACATACAAGTGCGACCAGCCGTCGGCCTCTGACTGGAAATACACACGTCGTGAATCCGGCATCCATCCTACCGTATTCCCTCCAAAAAATCCGATCCCCGGCCCTCCAATCCAGGCCTCGTCATGTTGGTGATCCAGAACGCGGCCGAGTTGTGCCCGCGCTGGATCTACGACAACGATCCAACGGTCTTTGTTGTCCAACGAGAACATTTGTAGAAAAGCGCTCTTGCCGTCATCGGACCAAGCTATCGAGGTATAGCGAACCGGCCTGGGCTTTGTTTTTCCTTTCGACGAGTCTTGCGCTGCCATCGAGATACCAGAAATACCGTCCGGTTTGACAATAATGACCGAGTCCCGTGCACGATCAAAGACACCGAATTCATACATGGGGAACGGTTCTCCAACTTTTGTTCGGGCAGGAATATCCTCTGTAAAACCACTTTCGGTCACATAATTCGGAACAGCGGTCCGTTTGGCGTTGCTCGCCTGCTGTATGAATGTAAACGTGACGTATTGTTGGTCAGGCGAAAGAACCATACCGAAGACGGATTTCTGGCCGAGATAATAGGCCGCTGGCAATTTTTGTTTCAGAGATGTTGCAAGATCATCCCGCCGTTCCTTCTCTTCTTTTCTTTTCCGAAGCACATCGGACAACGCAAGAGATTCCTTCCGAACATGGTTTTGGAGATCTGTCCCGGATTCGTTCGACGGTTTCGTGCCGCGGGAGAAATTTGTAATCTGCTCCTCGAGGCCTGTTTCCAGACCCCGCTTGAAGAGGTTTCCGTCGCGTTCAAAGACAATGGATTCTTCATCGAACGTAAACCGGGCATTTGATTCCGATTCCACGCTCTTGGTGAGTTGAAGCTCCCTGTTCCGTCGGATGTCCAAAACAAATAAATCTCCATTCCGGGTGTACGTTTTGCGATTTCGATCTCTGGTATATTCCCCGGAACGTGATGGAAGCATTCTTCGGATTTCAAATGGCACCCTTTTCGGCCTTCCGCCCGACGCATCTACGGAATAGAGGGAGTCTCCTTGATCTCCCGTCTGTCTCCAGTTGAAGTACACGGTTTTTCCGTCTTCCGACCAATAGACGCTTCCAGGGGCCGTCCCCATCCACGCCGGGTCTCTCATGATGGTTTCAACGGTAAGCCAACCCCGTGAAGATTGAGCCGTGATCCCGGCAAAGGGAATCAGTGTATCGATCCATAAGAGAAGAACAATGACGAGTATCCTATCCATATCACAACCCCTGTTATTTTTTGAATTGTTGTCAAAATAAACAAAACAGGGGAGGATTCAAACAGCGACTCTGTTTGACAGCGAATGTCTTTTTACGCACCTTCATTCGTTAACTTCATGGTGAATTTTTGAACGATTCGCGAATACAGAACGCTCTGAAAATTGTAACCTTCCTTGTGTTGGGTACATCCGTGATTTTGCTCGCCTGGATTGCTCTCGAATTTGTCGTCCTGCGCGATTCGACACCGGAAATCACCGATGACAAGGGACAGCCCATCCCGCGCAGTATTGCCTCCCTCGAACAAATTCCTTTGGAAGGAGTTGACCAATCCATTCTCATCCGGGGTGCCGATTCAACAAACCCGATTATTCTTTTTATTCACGGCGGCCCCGGAATGCCGGTAATGTACCTTGCCCATTCCTTTCAGCAAGATCTGGAAAACAATTTTGTGGTCGTTCATTGGGACCGGCGCGGGGCCGGAAAATCCTATAAAGCGGGAATTGAATCCGATTCTCTCACAGTCCGTCAAACGCTGAACGATATCTATGAACTTACCACCCGGTTACTTCGACGATTTGGCAAAAATCGCCTTATGCTCGTGGCACACTCCTGGGGCACCTATCTCGGCTTGCTCGCTGCAAAGGAACATCCTGAGTACTATTCGGCGTATGTGGGAATGGGGCAATTGAGCGCTGATTCGTTGCAGCGATATGTGGTTCAGCGGAGGTTCCTCTACAACATGGCCAAGGCCCATCAGGACGCCGAACTCTTGGGACGACTCTTCGGGGCAGAAGGCATCAAAGAGGATGATTTATTTCGATACGGGGGAGAAATTCGGACGGCCACCGGTTATGGACCGATTCTAATGACGGGCCTCTGGGCGCCGGAGTATGATCTTTTTGATATCCTGAATGTTCCAAAAGGCGCGGCAATGGTTTCACAGCGGATGAGAGACGATGTACTCGAACGTCCCTTGGAGGAAGCATTCAGCAGTCTCTCCATTCCGACCTATTTCTTTCTCGGCCGGCACGATTACAACACGCCGTCCATTCTTGCTGCTGAGTATTTCAACAACCTTCGAGCTCCCAAAAAAGAACTTGTTTGGTTCGAGTACTCCGCACATTTTCCATTCTGGGAAGAGCCCGGGAAATTCTCTGCAGAAATGCGTAGACTGAGATATGATATTGAAGAATTCTGGAGACATTGACCTTTCTTCGTTCTGAAAAGGAGAATTTATGTTCATAGGTCATTTTGCTATCGCACTTGCAGCCAAGAAGGTGGCCCCGCGGATTTCCCTTGGAACCATGATCCTTTCAACATCTTTCATCGATCTGCTCTGGCCTGTGTTTCTCATACTTGGAATCGAGCATGTGCGAATTAAGCCGGGCAATACCGTCGTAACGCCGCTCGACTTCTATGATTACCCGTATTCCCACAGTGTCGTGGGAGTTGTCGTCTGGTCCCTGTTACTCGGAGGCCTTTTTTCCTTTCTCAAGAATGACCGGAAGACTGCCGTAATTGTCGGACTCGGCGTCTTCAGCCATTGGGCTCTGGATTTCATCACTCACCGTCCCGATCTTCCTCTTGCGCCGGGGTCTGATGCAGTGTTCGGACTCGGACTTTGGAATTCTCTCGCAGCGACTCTAGTCCTTGAGAGCGGATTATTTCTTACCGGTATTGTTCTTTACGTGCGCACGACTCGGCCGTCGGATCGGATCGGTACGATCAGTTTTGGGGGATTGATCTCGTTCCTTGTCATAGTGTATCTTGGCAATCTTTTTGGCCCACCACCACCGGAAACAGACGCATTGGGTTATGTTGGACTTGCGATGTGGTTGTTCGTTGCCTGGGGGTATTGGATTGACCGGCATCGAGCAATGAAAGTGTGATGTTCGATTCAGTTTTGTTTTATGGGAAAACTTTCTTAATTAATGACTCATTCCTGTTTATCCGATCAAACTAACGTTGAAAAAGGGAGATGGCGAGAATTCTTGTTGTTGAGGATGAAAAAGCACAGCGGCTGATGATTATCACCATGTTGAAATCGCATGGATTTGAGGTGATTGGAGCGGAAAACGGAGCTGAGGGTGTCGACTTAGCCCGGGAACACTCACCGGATCTTATTTTGAGCGATATTCACATGGAGAGGGGGGACGGATACAGCATGTTGAGCGCCATTCGAAATGATCAAGCAACCTCCACAATCCCCGTTATTTTCATCACCGGCATGGCCGATATGAGCGTTATGCGGCAATCCATGCAACTGGGAGCCGATGATTTCATTCCGAAACCCTTTTCGCAGGACGATCTGCTCGCCGCCGTCAGAACCCGCCTCGACAAGCAGCAAAAACTGTCCGTTCAGGCCTCCAAGCGCCTGGATGAACTCAGAGCATCGATGTCCGTGACCGTTCCCCACGAAATGCGCACTCCGCTGAATGGAATTCTGGGCTATTCAGACATCATGCGAAAACAATTTGACGACCTCGAACCGTTGGAGGTCGGAAGGATGGCCGAGCGCATTCACAAAAATGCAAAACGCCTCGAGCGGCTGGTGGAAAATTACCTGCTTTATGCCCAGATGGAGTTCCAAAAGGAAGAAATGCACAAGAAGGAGTTGTTCGACTCGGAGACTCCGAATGCGGAGCACTCCATCGAGCAGATTGCCATTCAAAAGGCGAGTGATTTTGGACGAACAGCCGATTTGTACCTCCACCTGACACCGGGGCATGTCTCCGTTTCCTCCAAGTATTTTGCCAAGATCGTGGAGGAACTCGTCGATAACGGGTTCCGGTACTCCAAAACCGGCTCCCATGTTCTCGTACGCTCGGAGAACCGAAACAGCCAGTTTTTCTTTTCGGTAACCGATCAGGGCAGAGGAATGACACCTGAACAGATCTCGCAGATCGGGGCGTTTGTTCAGTTTGAGAGACAGGTGTACGAACAGCAGGGTCAGGGGCTGGGGTTAACAGTAACGCGGCGGCTTGTGGAGTTACACGGGGGAAAAATGGAAATCAGCAGCGAATATGGAAAAACGACAACGGTGAGCGCTACGCTTCCGTGAAGAGGCTTCCGTTAAACCAATGTTCAACGGTTGCACTTTCCGCTCCGGATTTGTGACGAAATTCGTTGAGATGACTGTCGTACACGTAGTCCTTCTCCCACTCCTTTCCTTTCACTCCAATCTCCCTCAACGCCGCAATAATAAAATCAGCCTCCTGATCCGTCGTCGTTGGATGAATGGACATTCTTACCCAACCCGGTTTTATGGAGTGATCTCCGTGATTGATCTTATCCGTGAAACGCTTTGAAGCGTATTTGTCGAGATGAAGTAAATAATGTCCGTACGTCCCGGCACAAGAACATCCACCCCGCATTTGAATGCCAAACCGGTCGTTGAGAAGTCTCACGACGAGATTGTAGTGAACGTGTTCAAAATAGAATGAGATCATTCCCAGGCGCGTCCGGATATTATCGGCAAGGACAACAAAACCCGGAATTTCATTCAAACCGTCGAATACTCTTTCGACAAGTTCCGCTTCCCGCCGTTTCATCAACTCCACGCCCATTTGCTCTTTGAGCTGAACGGCAAGCGCGGCTTTGATGGCCTGAAGAAATCCCGGCGTTCCTCCGTCTTCCCTCTCTTCGATTTCCGGTTTGAAACGATGCTTTCCCCAGGGGTTCGTCCACAGAACTGTTCCACCTCCCGGTTGATCGGGTGACTTGAGGTGATAAAGATGGGAATTGAAAATGAGCACGCCTGATGCTCCCGGTCCCCCCAGAAATTTGTGCGGCGAGAAAATGATCGCGTCCAATTGTTCTTTCGGATCCGCCGGATGCATATTGACGGAGACGTACGGAGCAGATGCCGCATAGTCGGCGAAACACACTCCGCCGTACTCATGCATGATTCGCGCCATTGTGTGCACCGGGAGTTCGATTCCTGTAACATTGGAACATGCTGAAAACGATCCGATCTTCAGCTTGCGACTTTTGTACTTTTTCAGAAGTTGACGAAGGTCATCAAGATCCGCTAATCCCTCGCTTGTCTGCTTGATCACCACGACATCGGCAATGGTTTCATGCCACGTGGTGTGATTCGAATGATGCTCCATGTGCGTCACAAATACCACTGGACGATCTTTATCTTTGAGGGCGATTTTCTTCTCAAACTGTTCGGGGATCTTCAGTCCCAGGATGCGCTGAAGCTTGTTGATCGCAGCCGTCATGCCGAATCCGACGTTCAGCAATACATCATCCGGACCCGCATTCACGTGTTTCTTGATGATTGCATTGGCCCGATGGTACGCCTGGGTCATCGTCGTGCCCGTGACATTGGCCTCGGAATGCGTGTTACCGACGAACGGACCGAAGGTTTCCACCATGGCGCGTTCAATAGGAACGTAAAGCCGGCCGCTGGCGGTCCAATCAGCATAGATAATCTGCTGTTCACCGTAGGGCGTACGGAATTTCTGGTTGTAGCCCACGATGTTACGGCGAAAGCGCTCGAACGCGTTTTCGAGCCGGTCCGGTTTTTTTTCAGCGTTAAAGATCATCGCAGCTCCCAAAACCCCCAGGCAAGAAAGAACCACCCGGCCATGAATGCCATTCCGCCGACCGGCGTCACGGCACCCAGCCACCGGATTTCGGTGGCTACCAGAATGTACAGGCTTCCCGAAAAGAGTGCAACCCCAGCCAAAAACATCCATCCGGCTTTGACGAATTGACTCGCTTCATACTTTTCCACAGCCCATCCGGCCACAAAGAGCGCGAAGGCGTGGTACATCTGATACCGGACGGCGGTGTGAAACACCTCGAGACGTTCCAGGCCTAGGATGTCGCCCAGCGTGTGTGCTCCAAAGGCGCCGGCAGCAACGCCGGCGAGAGCTAAAAGCGAACCTGTTATGAAAAAGAGTCTTGGCATACCAACATGGTTGAACTCCGATTTCTGCCCTGTGGATACACGACGAGAAATCGGAGTTCTACTTAGCTTGTTTTCCTGTGCACCATGGTCGTTGAGGCCTGTGCCGTAGGTAGCACGATCATTTCGGCGATCTGAACGTGCGGCGGTCTTGTCGCGCAAAACACCACTGCCTCTGCAATATCATCCGGTCGAAGGGGCTCCAGGTTCTGATAGACGACTTTTGCCTTCTCCGCATCACCCCGGAATCGCACCATGCTGAACTCCGTTTCGACAAGTCCGGGATCAACTGTACACACCCGCAGCGGTGTGTCCATGAGGTCCATGCGCAGCCCTTTGGTCAGCGCATCGACCGCGTGTTTCGTGGCGCTGTAAACGTTACCGCGCGGGTACACTTCGTGACCTGCAATGGAGCCGATGTTGATGATCGTCCCCTTCCCGCGGGTCACCATCCCCGGGATAATGGCCCGGCTCACGTACAGAAGGCCCTTCACATTCGTGTCAATCATTTCCTCCCAATCATCAATCTTCCCTTCATGCAACTTGTCCAACCCACGGCTCAATCCGGCGTTATTAACAAGAACGGTAACCGCCTGCCATTCCTTCGGAAGATTTCCCAGCACCTTGCCAACCGCCTGGTGATCGCTCACATCGAGTTGCAGGGTCAATACTTCTGTGCTTTTCTTAAGCTCGAGAGCTAGCGCATCGAGCCGGTCTTTCCGGCGGGCAGTCAGAATCAAACGCGCTCCTGCCTCGGCAAATTTCACGGCACACGAACGGCCAATGCCGCTGCTCGCGCCGGTAATAAGTGCGACAGAGTCTTTAAGTGATTGCATGGCTCTTCTCAATAAGAAAGAAGTTCGGTAAGTTTCTGGTTCAGTCTGCTTTTGGCTAGAAATAGCTTCTCAAGCGCCGGGTTGAACGGAACCGGCGTCTCGAGCGACCCCAGGCGCAGAACCGGAGCATCGAGGTGGCGAAAACACTCCTCCTGGATCGCTGACGCAATTTCACCGCCAAAACCTCCGACCAGCGTGTCTTCATGAAGAACAAGGCACCGGTTCGTTTTTCGCACGGAAGCAAACACCGCCTCGCGATCCCACGGAAGCAGCGTCCGAAGATCGATGATCTCGATCCCTACTTTCTTGAATTCCCTGGAGGCTTCCAGCCCCCAATGCACTCCCCACCCATACGTCACGAGCGTGACATCGTCACCCTCTTGAACGACCCTTGCCCGACCGAGGGGGAGAGTGTAATATTCGTCCGGTACCGGCCCCTGGAGGCTTCTGTAAAGATATTTATGCTCGAAGAACAAAACGGGATTTGGCTCACGAAGCGCCGCCGTCAGCAATCCCTTGGCATCAAAGGGAGTTGCCGGATAGACCACCCGCAAACCGGGGATATGGGTAAACCACGATTCCGTGCTCTGAGAATGAAACGGCCCGGCCCCGACTCCCGCTCCGGTCGGCATACGCATAGTAACGTTAATCCCATGGCCCCATCGATAGTGGGTCTTTGCAAGATTGTTGACAATCTGATTAAACCCGCAACTTACAAAATCCGCGAACTGCATCTCCACCATTGACGCCCGGCCGGCAAGAGAGAGGCCCAGGCCGGTGGCGACGATTGCCGATTCGCACAGGGGAGTATTGCGTACGCGGTCTTTGCCGAACTTCTTAACAAACCCTTCGGTCACTTTGAACACACCGCCATATTCGGCAATGTCCTGACCCATGAGAACAAGCGTTGGATCAATTTCCATTGCCTGTCGGAGCCCTTCAGCAACGGCATCCACAAACCGTTTCGATGGTCCGCTTGTTGCCGGCGGAGCATTTGTTTGTTTCGAGGCGGGCGCATACACATCGCGGAGCTCTTCCTCCTCGGACGCCGTGACATCCGGTTCTTCTAACGCTGAATCCCACGCAACATCGATGGTTTCTTTAAGCTCTGATCGCATCTGCTTGATCGCGGCATCGGCAAGTACCTCCGAAGCCCGGAGGTGATTTTCAAAATTTTTGACCGGATCACGTTTTTTCCATTCGTCAATAAGTGAGGCGGGAACATACTTGACACCCGAAGCTTCTTCGTGGCCGCGCATCCGAAAGGTCACTGCTTCCAGAAGAACAGGCCTTCGGTTTCTACGCATCTGTTCTGCAATTCGTTTGGTGGTAACGTACACATCGATAATATTATTCCCATCCACCCTGTGGCCTTTAATCCCGTAGCCAATTGCCTTGTCGATCATCTCCCTGCATCGAAACTGCTCGTTTGACGGTGTCGATAATCCATACCCGTTGTTTTCAATCACAAAAATTACCGGCAGGTCCCACACGGCCGCTACATTCACCGCTTCATGAAAATCTCCCTCGCTTGTGCCACCATCTCCCGAAAAAACCAGAGCGATGTCGTCGCGCCCATCCAGGTTGCTCGCAAGGGCAAGGCCGTCGGCAACCCCTAACATGGCTCCGAGGTGCGAAATCATTCCGATCACCCTGTATTCCGGTGCTCCAAAGTGGAATGAGCGATCCCGCGCTTTGGTGAACCCCGAACGCTTCCCCTGCCACTGTGCGAAGAGCTTCTGCAGAGACATGGTACGCGAAGTGAATACGCCGAGATTGCGGTGCAACGGAAGGATATAATCCGATTCACGAAGGGCATGCGTAACCCCCACGGCTATTGCCTCCTGACCCACGCCGGAAAACCATTTCGTGAGCTTTCCCTGGCGGATCAGCAGAAGCATTTTCTCTTCGATCATCCGCGGTAACAGCATCCCCTTGTAGAGCTCGATCAGTGTGTCCCTGCTCAGTCCATTATTCTGAAAGTGGACTTCTGCAGCGTTCGAAGAAGTTGAAGTCTTGGTCATCAATTCGTTGCGCTTTTTAAAAGAGTACCGCAGTCCGCAATCTAAAATCCCCAATCCGCAATCACCTACGCTCTTCCCCGCAGCACCTTCCATTCATCCACGACGTCATCTTCCCTCACGACATAATAACGGTCAAAATTCGCAGCAGTCAGGCATGAATGATGCTCAAGGATCCGCACGCGCTCCCCGACCGCATACCTGCCTTCGACCATTCGGCTGGCTTCGGCCGTTACTTTGCCGTGTTCCTGGGACAACGTGGTTAGCTGCAAATGGGCGGCAAGGCGTTTCCTTTCATAATCTTCAAAAATAATCCCCATTCCCATCTGATTCTTGACGTGTGTCGGACCTGCATCCTTCGAGAGTGCCAGGGCCCCGGCGTCAGTCACAAAATGAGCCGCCCCGGTTTGATGAGAAATTACCGATGCCAGCACGGTGAGCGCACAGTCTCCCACGCTGCAGCTTCCAATCATCGTCTGGGTGTAATCATAGAACGCGTAATTCCCCGGCCGGACTTCGCTAATCCCCTTGAGATCCTCAAGAACCGATATGGCGGGTGTGGAGCCGATGCTGATTGCGGGAATCGGCAAGCCTTTGCCGCTCATGCGCTCGGCAAGCGCCGTCATGGTATCGCGCTCTTCATGAGCGAAAGGAATGATCTCGTCACGACTTCTGGCGTAATAGGAATGCCCCGAATGCGAGAGAATTCCGTCGAACGTCAGCACTTTCGATTCGGTGAGACTTTTTATAAGCTCTACTGCTTCGGAAGATTTCGGATCAACCCCGGCACGGTGATAGCCGCAGTCGATTTTGAGCCAAATGTGCAACTTGCGGCCTAATGTCCGCGCAAGTTTGTCCAGATGTCCCTTGGCCTCTTTGCTGTCAATCACCAGCCGAAGTGTCGTGTTTTCAGGAATTTCTTTAATTTTCGACGCGTAAACCGGTGGAAATGGAAAGGCCCACGTGATATCGTCAAAGCCCGCTTTTGCAAAAACCTCCGCCTCATAGAACGTCGAAACGGTAATTCCTTTCGCTCCGAGTTCCCGCTGGCGCCTTGCAATTTCCAGACACTTATGAGTCTTGATGTGCGGACGAAGAGAAACGCCGAGCTGGTTCGTCTTCTTTTGCATTGCAGAGAGATTGCGCTCCAGAATATCCAGATCGATCAACAGCGCGGGAGTCGGCAATTCGTGAATATGCATATCGTTGATTGAGTTGTCCTGATGACTATTGGATGAGATTACGGAAAACGCTCGAAAAGATACAATATAATTCACAAAGAAACTAAAAACTGATTGGAGAGAGACTGCGCCTATTCTTCTTGCGACTCGTCTCCGAAGAAGCTATATTTTTCAGACACCAGACATCTCTGATGATATGAAACAGGTCGACATTAAACAATTTGAAAAAAAGATCCGCCTTCGCCAGATCCGAATAGACGATTACGAGGATTTGATTGCCCTCCAGGCCAAATGTTTTCCGGGCATGAAGCCGTGGACGCGCGAGCAGATCCAAAGCCAGCTTGAGATATTTCCCGAGGGGCAGGTATGCGTGGAGTATGACGGCCATATTGTGGCATCCTCCAGCAGTCTGATCGTCGATTTTAATCTGTACGGAGAGAAACACAGTTGGCGCGATATCGCCGACGCGGGATTTATCCGAAACCACACACCGGACGGAGATTCACTCTACGGCATTGAAATAATGGTCAATCCGGAGTTTCGGGGAATGAAGCTTGCCAGACGCTTGTACGAGAGGCGGAAGAAGCTGGCAAGGGAAAAGAACCTCATGCGCATTGTGCTCGGTGGAAGGATCCCGGGCTATATCGGCTATGCGGACAAAATGTCTGCCAGGGAATACGTCGATAAGGTCATTCATAAAGAACTTGTGGACTCTGTTCTGACAACTCAACTCTCGAACGGGTTTGTTCTGCGCCGTCTCTTGAAGTCGTATATGGACTCAGATAAAGAATCCCTGGGATATGCAACGCTCTTGGAATGGGCAAACCTCGATTACACCCCTGATGCGCACAGGACCTTTGTTGCTTCGAAGCCGGTGCGGGTGTGTGTGGTTCAATACCAGATGCGGGAAATTAAGAATTTTTCTGAATTCGCCCGCCAGGTTGAGTATTTTGTCGACGTTGCGTCCGATTATAAAAGCGATTTTGTATTGTTCCCCGAACTCTTCACAATGCAGCTACTTTCATTCATTAAAGCAAGGCGTCCTGGACTGGCTGTGCGAAAACTGGCTGAATTTACCCCTGAATACCTGGATCTATTCTCGAAGCTCGCCATCAAACATGATGTCAATATCATCGGCGGCACACTGTTTACATTGGAAAACGAAAATCTTTATAATGTATCCTATTTGTTCAAGCGGAACGGGGGAATTGGAAAACAGTACAAACTGCATGTGACCCCGAATGAAAAGCACTGGTGGGGAATCAAACCCGGGAAACGAGTGGAAGTTTTTGATACAGACAAGGGAAAAATCTCAATTCAGGTATGCTACGATATCGAGTTTCCCGAGGTCAGCAGAATTGTTGCAGAACGGGGAGCGCAGATTATCTTTGTTCCCTTTTGCACCGATGACCGGTACGGGTATCTCCGTGTAAGGTATTGTGCCCAGGCACGCTGCATTGAAAATCACGTTTATGTCGCCGCGGCAGGTACAGTCGGCAACCTCCCTGCCGTCGAAAACATGGACGTGCAATATGCCCAATCCGGTATCTATACACCCGCCGATATTCCTTTTAGCCGTGATGCCATCGCCGCTGAGTGCACGCCGAATGTCGAGATGGTAATTGTCGAAGACCTCGATCTCGAACTCCTTAAGCGAAACCGGCAGACCGGCAGCGTGCTCAACTGGAATGATCGCCGGACCGATCTCTACGAAGTGAACGTTCGCGAAGAATAACAACTACGTTGGATTTCCTCGCAACACCCGCACGGCGCAGGTTGTTGTTCGCCGCACTGTATGCAAGCGAGGGAGCTCCCATCGGTTTTCTCTGGTGGGCACTCCCGACCATACTCCGTTCCCGCGGTGTTCCTCTCGATGAAATTACCGCCCTCACATCCGTCCTCGTTCTCCCGTGGGCAGCCAAATTCCTCTGGGCACCGTTGGTGGATGTTCTCCGGTCACGCTGGTCGTTGAAACATTGGATTCTGTCAGCCCAGTTACTCATGGGACTCACTCTCATCCCGCTTCTTCTCCTTGACGTTGAGACACAGTTCCACCTCCTCGCCGTTTTTCTTATTCTGCATGCAATCGCCGCTGCCACTCAGGATGTTTCCATCGATGCCCTTTGCATTCAGGTCGCGTCAGCCGATGAACGGGGCATTCTCAACGGGTGGATGCAGGCCGGCATGCTGACGAGCCGGTCACTCCTAGGAGGCGGAGCATTGATTGCATTGGAGACATTGGGATGGACACCGGTCTTCGTCCTCCTTGTTGCCGTTATCTGGTCTTCATCCGGACTACTCCTCGCCTCCCGGATTCCCATTTCCTCCCTGCAATCGGCAACCCGCAATCCGCGTGCTCTTTCTGAATTCCTTTCGCTTTTCCGGGCCGCTTTTTCACGTCCGGTTACATGGATCGCTCTTTTTTTTGCAGGAATTTCAGGAGCCGCGTTTGAGGCTGTCGGCGCTGTGGCCGGCCCGTTTCTCGTTGATCGGGGATTTTCATCTTCGGACGTCGGATGGTTTTTCCTTGTTCCAGCCGTGGCATGCATGATTGCCGGTTCCCTCGTTGGCGGATCAATTGCTGACAGAACGCCCAGAGTAATGTCCGTGCGCCTCTTTCTCCTGGTGCTGGTTGGGTGTGTTGTTCTTCTTGCCGGACTTGATTATGCAGAAAGTAGCGGCGGGTTTTTGCTTGTGGGGCTTGCAATGGTCTATCTGAGCATTGGACTCTTCACGGCTTCCACATATGCTCTGTTCATGGACCATACTGACCCCAGGCTTGGAGCCACCCAATTCAGCGCGTATATGGGGGCCACCAATCTTTGTGAATCCTGGTCATCGTTTGCAATCGGAAGGTTGGCGGGAGGTTTTGGCTACTGGGTGGGATTTCTCGTCATGGCGGGCGTATCTTTTTTCGCGATCTCGCTCCTTTCCGCAATCCGCCCGGGACGCTCGAATACGACTACCTGAACATTTCGAAAAGCGATGACCCTTTCATCGCGCTCGTGGGAAGTCTGAACAATTTCGCCGCATTCTCGGAGAGAATTTTCTTCTTTTCTTTGTCCGGAATTGTTAGTTCAGACATAAATTCCAGATACGATTCCATTGATGAAATCGGCCAATCGGTACCGTACAACACTTTCGTCGGTTCCACGCCATAGACCAGCATGTCCTGCAGCTGTTTTCTCATATAGATCTCAAACCGGTCGGTAAAATCCCCAAGGACAAGCCCCGAAATATCCGTATAGACGTTTTTGTTCTTGTAGACCACTTCCATGCAATCGCGTATCCATGGATTCCCGATATGGCAGATGATGATGTTAACCTCGGGGTGATCCACAGCCACATCGTCCACGTGAAGCGGGTGAGCATATCGTACACGACCTTTCGGATCATAGGTATCCCCCGAATGAATCATCATGGGCACGTTGAACTCGCCCGCCAACTCATACGCCTTATGTAATTTTGGATCATTGGGGTAGAACGGCTCGTACCCCGGATACAGTTTCAATCCCCGCACCGAGCCATCTTTGAGATATTCCCGCAGTTCCTGCAGGTCATCTTCACGGAAATTCAGAAAACTCAGCCCGGCAACAATGAAAATATTCGGAAGATCGCGCGTCGCCAGGACTGCGTCCCGTGTGGAGGGCCTGCCGGGAACCAGTTTGTAGGACGTGAGTACCATCGCGATATCCACCCGATTCCTTCTCATCTCGTTTTGAAGCTTCGCGAGACATTCCTGGAGAGATTCCCGCCCCTCGTCGTGGTAATTGTTGATGTGGGTATGGCAGTCAATGATCATTCGGGTGAATCCGTTATTTCTTTGTCATCCGTTGGAGAAAATTTGCAGCCCATTCTTTTCCGCCAAGCCCAAATGCCAGTGCCAGAGCAAGACAAAGGGCTCCGAAGGCAATCTGAAAGGCCGATACGAGTATCTGGCCTCCAATTTGGAGCTGCTCCAACGCCACCGAAACAACAAAGAACAAGAGGGCGTATTGAGCGACGAGACTCATGATTTCAGCTCCGCCGATGCCGATATTGCTCAAATACGCAAAAGCGATCCCCTGAACGAATCGTGCAAACTGAGCGCCAAAGATGAGAACGATAACTGCAACAACCACGTTCGGCAGGTAAAGAATAATCCTGTTAAAGAGCTGGGCGGCGACCTCGAGACCCATGCTGTTGAGGACTGCAAGAACCACCGTGAACAATACGATCCAATACACAAGTCCTGCCAGCAGGGTGACCGCCGTAAATTTAATGTCGCCGCGCAGAAGGAAATCCTCAATTCCGGATTTCTCTGCAACGACATCCACACGCAACATGCGCAATACACGAATTGTTGCCTTCCGTGCCAGCTTCGCGACAATCCAGCCTAGGGTCAAGAGGAGCAGAGAAAGAAAGACCTTCGGGAGGGTTACCGCCAGCTGCTCCCAGAACTGACGAAGAGATGACATAATAATCTGAAGCTGTTCCATTGCCGGTCTCCGGGGTTATTTGAACCGTTCAGCGGCTTTTTCGAGGCTCTGCATGAGATCGCCCCAGGCTTTCTCTATACCTTCACGCGCTTCTCCCCATACCCCCTCGCTTTTCTCTCGTAACTCCCGCAGAAGCTTCTCGGTGTTTTTGCTTTTGGACACGAGGGCATTGATTTGCGCCTGAAGATCAGCTTTCAGATCAATCCCGGCTTTCTCCGCTTTTGCAGCAAGCAATTGAATCTCCTTATCCCAAATCCTGAGTTGAGCTTCCGTTTGTTCGATGAATTCTTTTTTATCCACGTGATACTCCCTTTCGCCTAGACCGAAAATTATCCATTGTGGCAACGATATGCAATGCATGAATGTGCAACGCATCAAAGGATAGGGTGATTGTTGAAAACAAAGATGTGACGGAAAACAGCGGAAGGTGCCCCTTCATGCGAGGTGAATCTCGGTTTTACCGGGTGTTTTGACTGCCGAGAAAAAGTCCGTGGCCTTAAGAATGTTCAATAACACTGGATACTCCCGTGCCTTCATGTGAGACGAGCCCGCGAAGAAGACCCAACACTTCCTGGACATTCTGCACCATGAGGCGCGCGTGTGTCCTGGCCATTCCCACCTTGATGGAATATGCCGTCGGGGGCAGAATTTCAAACAAATCCTCATCGGTCCAATCGTCTCCGATGAAGAGGACAAATTCATCCGCCGCATGCTGGATCAATTGTTCACCAACCGTTCCCTTCGTAACACCAAATGAGCGGATTTCGATAATCTTGTTGCCGCGCAAAATTTGCGCATCAACATTTGAGGTAAATCCTATGAGCGTATCCATCAGTTCGGCGGCAAGAGATTCACTATGTTCGGGATCGGTCCCGCGGTAATGCCAGACCACAGAGTAATCCTTTTCCTCTACAGAAGACCCGGGAAGCCGGTCTGCGTATGACTGAAGAACGCCCAGTACTGCCCCCTTCCAGGAATTGTTCAGCGGCTTGGCCATCGTCCAGTCCTGAGATGGTTCCCTGATCCAGATCCCATGCTCGGCGACAAGCCGCACACGGAGAGCGTCGAACCACCGAGCGAGAACCTCACGCTTCCGACCGCTGATAATTGTGACGGTATTTCGCTTGTCGTCAACCATGCTCTTCAGCAAACCGAGAACCTCCGCCGAAGGAGCCGCCTTTTCCGGCTCGCGAACAAACGGCGCCAGCGTCCCGTCATAATCCAGATAAATTCCCCTCGTTCTGCTTCGGTGATACTGCTCGATAAGAGCCTGTTTTGATTCCTTTGTCAACTTCTTGGAATAAAGCGATTCTTGCACGGCGCGCACGGAAAGGAGCTGACCGACAATATCGTTTGCCCAGCGGACGACGTTGTATCGCTTGATCCTGTCCTTCATGATCCGGTTTCTTCTTTGTTGCTCTTCAACCGGCATTTCGAGCGCCTCCCTCAACGCTGCTGCGATTTCTTCTTTGTAATTCGGATTGATAATGATGGCCTCGCGGAGCTCCTCTGCCGCTCCTGCCATTTCACTGAGAATGAGAACTCCGCTTTCGTTCGCACGGGAGGCAATATATTCTTTTGCGATCAAATTCATTCCGTCGCGCAACGGGGTGACTAATGCGACGTCGCTTACCGTGTAAAATGCCACGAGAGGGGTGAACGGCAGGGACCGGTATTGGTAAATGATTGGAGTCCATCCAACACCTCCAAACCTGCCGTTGATCCGGCCCACCATTTCCTCGATTTGCTTTTTCATGCGGCCGTATTGCTTTACGGCGACACGCGAAGGAACCACGACCATCACCAACACAACCTTGCGGCGATACTCCGTAAATTTTTCAAGAAGAAATTCGTATGCCTCGAGGCGATTGAGTATCCCCTTCGTATAGTCAAGCCTATCCACCGAGAGGATGATTTTCTCCGCCGAGAGAGAACTCCGTATGGTTTCACGCTCCGCCAGAACTCTTGTCGAATCCGCCGTTCTGGTGAAGAGATCCACATCGATTCCCATTGGAAACGTTTCCGCCTTGACAACTCTCTCCGGTGTGAAAACACTCCCCATGGTATTGCCATGTCCAAGAATTCTCAGAACACACCGCAGGAAGTTTTGGGTGTATTCAAACGTGTGGAACCCGACAAGATCGGCTCCAAGCATCCCTTCCAGGATTTCACGACGCCAAGCTCCGGGAATCAAACGAAAAATCTCGAACGAAGGAAACGGAATGTGCAGAAAGAATCCGACTGGAATATCAGGAATGCGTTTTCTGAGCAGCTTCGGGACAAGCATAAGCTGATAATCATGCACCCAGACAATGTCGTCGGGACCAGCAATCTCTGCCACAGCCTCCGCATAGGTTTCATTAACTTTCTGATACTGGTGCCAGAATTCCTCCCGGTAGGTTGTTAGGGTGGGAAAATAATGAAAAAGAGGCCAGATGGTCTCATTGCAGAAGCCGAGATAAAAAAGCTCCATTTCTTCGGCGGAAAGAAACACAGGGAAGGATTTGAACTGCTGGAGAGCATCGCGCCGAAGGGAAGATTGATGCTCTTTTCGGATCGTGCTGCCGGGCCAGCCAACCCACACATGGTCTTCGAATGGGGAAGGGTTCTCGTCGCTTGACCGGAGAAATGCCTTCAATCCTGTTGCCAGGCCCCCCACACTCTCCGTGAAGTGCAATGATCCGCTCCTTTCCCTCGCTGTAAACGGAAGACGGTTGGAAAGGAGGATGAGCCTTCTGCGCTTCTTCATCAGAAATGCACCACATCATCACGATAATACAGAGAAAGGAAAAGAAGCAAATAGTCTTTGATGTGCCGTGTGATAAGGAAGTTGTTCCGAATATGCTCTCGCCCGTTTTTACCCAACGTAGCGGCAAACGCTGGTTCGTTCAGCAGGCGCTTGATCCACTGGGCTGTCCCCTCGATCGAATGGGTCAGGATGCCTGAATACTGGTGCGTGATTTGCAGGGGTATTCCCCCGACAGCACCGGCAATGACCGGCTTTCCTTTCCACAAAGCTTCAGAGACCGTGAGTCCAAAACCCTCGCGGAGGGATTTTTGCAGCACTATCGTTGAACCGCGTTGAAGGGCGTTGATTTCAAGATCGCTCGAGGGAGGAAGGAAGAGCACGAAAATATCCTTGTCCTTTTCCGCCTCTTCCTGTACCTGCTGCATGATCAGGGGGCCTTCCGGATCATCGGTCGCACCGCCTCCGGCCAGAACGAGCTGCATGTCATGATTTTTTTTGGCAAGCTTGTAGGCCTTGATTACTCCCAGGGGATCCTTGAGAAAATCAAACCGCGAAATCTGTGTGACGACCGGCCGTGAACGGTCAATGCCGTATTGCTCAAAGACCTTTTGCACCATTTCTTCGGGTAGATCCCGGTTCTTTTCGCTTAACGGATCGATGGACGGAGAAATCAGCACTTGCCTCACCGGCACCGCGGCTGTAAACGCCGGCGCGGAAAAAACCGCTGCATCGTATTTGACAATATACCGCTCCAGAAATGACCAAATAGCCTTGTTGGGCTGGGAAGAATCGATATGACACCGCCAAATCCAGTTTTTGCTCATCGAGGGCCGCTTCTCGATGAGCGCGATTGGCTGCGGGTCATGCACAAAAACGATGTCGCCAAAGTCGAATTCCTCGGCATTCGCCCTGTTTACTTCGAGGAACCAGTCGAATTCCTCCTGTGATACTTCTACGGGAACTCCGTGGAGGCCGTTATGGAATTTTTTTGTAACCGCGTAAAATTTTTCGTTCCCCTTGATCACATCCCAACGTGCATCCACGCCCAACTGTTTCAGCAAAGGGATCATGCGCGTCAAAATTTCCGCCACCCCTCCACCCACCGCTGTGGAGTTAATATTTTGGATGCTTTTTCCCTCAAGCCGCTTCGCAAGAAGGAATAGATCATAGATCAAGGGCTCCCCGACAATGGGAGCGTATTCCCGAAGATCAACCATAACGTTTCACCAGAGCTTTAATCTGTGTACGAAGTCCTTCAAGTGTTGAAAGATACGGATCGAGTTTTCGCACTTCATCGGCCAGTTCCGGTTTGCCGATTGAGCGAAACCAGGCCGAGAAATCGTTTTCTCCGCGCCCCAAACGAAGATGAGCATCGAACATGTGATAATACACTGAATGCAGGCTTAACTGACTGATTTGAACCGCGAATTCTTCGAGCGTACGGGCAATAAGAGGCGTGGGAAGGATGGCCGTTTGGGTGGCCATAAAATGAAACTCCTCACCCGGAGGACACTCCCTTTTCTTTCCGGGATGTTTTCCGAGATAAGACTTCACAACGTCCGTAATTGCTGACCGCAGGGCACCGATGCTCTCAAATTGCACGATGTCGATACTGGAGAGTTGCTCCCCAAGAACATCGTCGTTGAGCGAGGTCAACGCCCAATTGGCAAAATCATTCGGAGGGACCGGAGTAAGATAATGATACTGAAGGAGGTATTTGTGCGTATGGTAATAAATCGATGTATCGGGAACAGATTCAAGTCCCTCCAGAAGCTGTTCTGCGTCGCATGCGCGTTTGCCCAGTAGGATCGTCAGGTCCAGCTTTGAATAAAAACGAAACTCACTCATTGGGTCGGCGCGGTTGGTTGGATGTCGTTTTTTGAGTCGCTTTGCACAAAGAGCGTCCGCGTTGGATACGCGAACTCAATCCCTTGCTCGACGAATTGCTTCATAATGGCAAGATTGATGCGTTCCTGTGTATCCATGTAGTCGTTGTACTCGGCACTCTTTACGTAATACACGGCTTCGTACACAAGAGCGGAATCGCCGAATTGCTTGAAATGTGCCCGGTCAAATCGCGCTTGAGACTGCGTTTCGATGATCGCACGAATCATTCCGCTGACCGCCTTGACTTTCTCCAGCGGCGTCTGGTATGTTATGCCTACCTCAAAGACAACCCTCCGCTCGAACATCCGTTTATAATTCCTGATCCGGCTGTTCAGCAGATCCGTGTTGGAGAAAATTAGTTGTTCTCCCGAGAGGCTCCTGATTCTTGTCGTTTTCAGCCCGATATGTTCCACCGTCCCCAGGTAATTGTCGACAATAATGAAATCACCTATCACGAACGGTTTGTCAAGGACGATGGAAAGCGAGGCAAAGAGATCGCTCAGAATACTTTGAACAGCCAATGCTATCGCAATCCCGCCGATTCCAACGCCGGCAGCGAGACCCGTTATGTTCACCCCGATGTTGTCGAGCGCAACGAGGAGGAGAATTGACCACCAGATCACCCGGCCGAGAAATCCGAGGGCGGTCATCGTAGTGGCTCCGGCCGCGTCACTCTGCATCTTCCGTTGAACGACCTTATTGATCCAGAATGTCAGGATTGCATTCCCCCAGAACCCAATCTGGAGCAGGGCAGCCAGAATCACGATGATTTCCGAAATGCGCTCCACAGGAGCGGGAATCACCAATACCGAAGCCCCTGCGTAGAGGGAAATGACGAAAACGAGAAGGAATCGGGTCTTTCCCAGGATTTCCACAAACAGCTCATCGATACCCGTGCTCGATTTCGTAGCAAACTTTCTTATCGAACGGATGAGGATCGCCTTCAACAGTTTCACCGCAACCATCGACAGCACCGCGATCCCAAAGGCGATACACCATACCTTCAGACCGTTGCCCAGGTATTCCTGATCAAAATACTCCAACAAGCCGGTTCCTTTCGTTAATATTTCGAGGCGGGTTATTCCCGGGGAAAAAAGCGCTGTTTGGATATTCCGGGCTGCTTGCACGGAAAGGAAAAGGAATGGAGACCTATTGGGCAGTGCGGGCTTGAACCACTTCTGATCCCGCGGAGAGGATGGAACCTCAACAATACGACACCACACAAACACTATTACGACCTTCAGAGGTTCTTTTCCAGAGGTCGATCCCTCTTTTGGAACAACTTTCTTTTCTTTATAAGAAAAGATTTTCCCGGAGAGATGCAAGGGAAACGTCGGTACTAGGCAATCGGTTTTGCCTGGGGGGAGGACGGTTCATGGCCAGATGGATAACTCTTGAACAGCCAAAGATACACATACCGAAAGGGTGTTCTTTCAATAAGAAAAATCAAAATCGAATTGACTACAATCGAAAAGAGCACAACAGCATAGCTAACATTCTGAATGAATTCTCCGCCTTCAAGTCCGCTTTGGACGGCATAGGAGGCAAGGACGGCGGCGGCAAGGCCTTTAGGTACCATGACCGCAATGAACGACGCGTCCGAAGCAGTGGTCGTCCGATCGATTGTCACCCACACCACGACGATCCTCAGCACAAACATGACCATCGTTAACAAGAAGCCGAATGCGATCGATGTGTAATCTGCAATCTGAATAGAAAGCCCGATATAAACAAAGAAGAAGGTTTTAAGAATGAACACGAGCTCCCCAAAGAGGATCTTTTCTGTCTTGTTCAGCGAAATGGGCTCCCTGGGGACGTACTTCCTGATGATCTTGTTGCTGAAGAGGCCTGTATTGCCGATTGCCACGCCGAAGGCCAGTGCCGCGATTCCGCCGCTGAAACCCAGAAGCTCGACTATGCCGTAGAGCATGAACACAAACGCAGGGGTGGTAAGCAGGGAGTTCTGCAGGGTGCGAATCTTATGCAGCGCGATGGACCAGGCAAATGCGCTCACAATGCCGAGGGCGCCGGCAAGCAGGAATGAAGCAATGGTTTGCCCCAGAACAATTCCGATTCTTAGCTCTCCCAGGTGATAGGCCTGGAAGAACGCAAGCGCAACGACGATGCAGAGAACATCCGTAATAACAGATTCCAAAACAAGAATGGCCCTGGATTGCTCGGACATCCTTAATTGCTGAACCATGGGAACAACGACCGCGGAAGCCGTCCCCCCGAGGATCGCGCCCAAGAGGAATGACCTGGTCGCTCCGAAATCTGTCGTCGTGTGGATGATAAACGCGACGAGAAATACGCTCGCGACGAAACTGACCATCGTGAGCAACAACGTCCTTTTCCAGGACTTCTTCAATACCTCCGTGCTGAGTCCGGTTCCGCCTTCAAATAAGATGATGACAAGGGCGATCGTTACAAACACCGGCCCCACGCGTCCGAAGTCGGCGGGTGTTACTATTTCAAGTCCCGGGCCAAGGAACAGTCCGATCCCAATTAGCATCAGCACATCCGGCAGCCTTGTCCGCTCAAACAACGCCACGAAAAAGTGTGCTAAAAACACCAGAAGGCCGACAAAGATGATCGATGCTGCTATTTCCATTGAAGAACGATAGTCCTGATGTGGAACATCATGATCTGGGAGCTCTGACGATGGCGAGCATTTCCTGCACTGCCTGCTCCATTCCGACAAAAAGGGCGTGAGCGATGATGGCGTGGCCGATGCTCACCTCATCGATTGCCGTAATCGATGCAATCGACCTTGTATTATGGTAATTCAATCCGTGACCCGCGTTGACGCCAAGTCCGAAGGACTTCGCCAGTTTTGCCGCCCGTTCAATGGCGACGAGTTGTTCCTGGAGGGCTTTTTCCGTTCTTGCATTCGCGTACTCACCGGTATGAATCTCAATGACATCCGCTCCAACGGCCTTCGATGCTTCGATTTGCTCTGCTACAGGATCGACAAACAGACTGACCGGAATGTTTTTCTTATGAAACTCAGTCACAACATCTTTCAGTTTCGCCTTTTGAGAACGAACATCAAGACCGCCTTCGGTCGTCAATTCCTGTCTTCGCTCCGGAACCAGCGTCACGAGATCGGGCTTGGTGGCAAGCGCAATGGCAATGATCTCTTCGGACGCCCCCATCTCAAGGTCCAGCTTCGTCTTGATCGTGGTTCGCAGCAATTGCAGATCCCGATCCTTGATGTGACGCCGGTCTTCCCGCAAATGACACACAATGCCCTCCGCTCCGGCGAGCTCAGCCAGGTGGGCGGCCGTGACCGGATCGGGCTCTTCTCCGCCTCGGGCATTCCGAACGGTGGCCACATGGTCGATATTGATAGCAAGTCTCATGACAGCAAATTAAGGCCACTCAATATACAAAAAAAGGACTTCGGGTGAACCCCCTCCGGGCGAAACTTTTTCCAATAGGAAATCGTAACTTTCATCAGATCAACAACTTGGTGACCTTATGCTTCGCTCAGGATTTGTCCTCGCTCTTTGCCTCGTCTCCACTCCGCTTTTTTCTCAGCTTCGAACCGCCGACCAACAGGCGTCCGACCGCCATGACTCGTTCGGCAAGCGATTGGATTCGATGATCGACGGGTTCATCGGCAACGTTAAACGCGAATTTGTCGGACCGACGGAAACCGATACCATTCCGCCCAGGAGTGGGCGCGATCGTGGGAACGAAGACATTGACCAATGGAGAAGAGCCGGCAGTATTACGTTCGATGGCGACAAGACAATTGAGGAAAACGAGACCATTGATGCAAACGTTGTTGTAAAGGGCGGAGATCTTGTCGTGTACGGGAAAGTGGATGGAGACGTGTTGGTGGTCGGCGGCACGTTGTTTGTGAAGAACGGCGCGCGCGTCACCGGCAACGCGCGTGTCATTAACGGAACGATTGAAAAAGAAGAAGACGGAGTGATCGAGGGATATTCTGACCGGACAAGCGCGTCAACGACCGGGTATCGTTATGACCGTGGACGCTTCAACCGATCAGGCTACCGCTTTTACGCTCCCTGGACAGACGAAGTGACAAATGTCGATAATCTTATCTACCGGTTTAACCGCGTCGAGGGCCATTTCTTCGGACTCGGGTCAGAAAAGAAATACTACTGGGATGGATCACGCTCTGTCAGCCCGTACGGATTTGTCGGATGGGGATTTAAATCACACCGATGGCGGTATACATTGGGATTGGACCGGCAGTTCAGCCTCGCTGGCATGGACTCGGACGAAGGTCACATTCTGGAATTCGGCGTTCAGGGACATAGTCTTACCGATTCAAAGGAAAACTGGATTATTGAGACAAACGAAAACACCGCCGCGGCGGTTTTCATTCACGAAGACTACCTTGATTACTTCGGACGTGAAGGAATAACGCTCCATACGGCATACTATTTTCAGAATAACGAAACACGCGCTCAGGTGCGCATTGAGTACGCGGCGGATCGGTATTTCTCGCTTGAAAGGCGGACGGAGTGGTCTATCTTTGGAGGCGACAAGGTATTTCGCATGAATCCCCCGGTGAATGAAGGCAGAATGCGCTCTTTTGTCGTTCGACCCGGTTTCAGTACGGTCGAACACACCAGCCGGGGTCACGAAGGATGGAACATACAAGCTATTGCGGAGGTTGCCGATAAGAGCCTTGGCGGCGAATTTTCATTCAGCACATTCGTGGTAGATATTCGCCGCTTCCAGCCGCTTGGCCGGTTTGACAACTTCAACGTGCGGCTAAGGGTTGGAACGTCCGGCGGACGCGTCCCCGTGCAGAAGGACTTTGAAATCGGCGGATTGGGAACCTTGCACGCACGGCCCTACAAATCCGAAGTGGGCAATCGAATGATTCTGCTCAACGCGGAATACATCATGAATGGCGATTTCCTGAACGATCTGGATTTCTGGCCGAGCTGGATTCTCCGGCATGTGAATTTTATTGTGATGGCGGACGCGGGTTTCATGAGACAAGCCGAACCGGAGCACGGTTGGACGGAAGGGTTCGAAGGAATGAAGTTTTCGGATTTTAAGAACGACCTGGGAATCGGATTTTCAAACAGAAGCGGTTCGGTGCGAGCAGGATTTGCGTGGCGGACGGATGTGAAAGCCCCGGCGAGGTTTTTCTTCAGGTTTAACAGGCCATTTTAGGGCTAAAAACACTAAATCCAAAATTCGAAATCCCAAACAAAACCAAAATTCAAAATACGAAACCGCCAGTCTGTCGTTTCGAATTTAGTGTTTTGAACTTGTTTAGAACTTCGAATTTTGGATTTGAATTTTCCGTTGTTCATTCCCCAAATTTCGCCTTCATCAGTTCTTCAATCAGATCCTTCTTGTTTGCCTTCGAAATCTCGCGGCCGTAAATCGACAAACCTTCCTTGGAGCGTGCATACGAACGAAGTTCATGCACGGTCATTGCGTCCAGTTTTCCAAAATATTTCTGCTGCTCCGGCGTGAGATTCTCCGGCATTGTGAACGGCTCTTCGGGCTTTGGTTCCACTTCTTCAATCTGATCATCCACCCTCCCGCCGCCCAGCAATTCACGAACTTCTCCTTCTGATCTTGACGCCTTGGCGTAGATCAGTTCTTCCATTCCTTCGGCAGGTCTCGGAATAACGAGCTTTGAAACGAGTTGTCCCACCCGTTGAGCCGCCGATGCCCCTGCTTCCACAGCAGACTTCACTGCAGCTGTTTCACCGATGATCTTCACGGTGATCATTGCGGGGTCCGTTTTCTCTTTTCCCAGGAGAATAACATGGGCCGTTTTGACCATCGCGTCAGCTGCTTCAATAGCACCGACGAGTCCTTTGGTTTCAACGAGTCCGAGAGCGTAATCAATCATAGAGGTGTGAATCCTTGCCAGGGCATGGGCCCCGGCAAGGTCCTGATGCGGAAATACTACTTTGCGGGTCGTTTCGGAAGAATCATTTCAACGTCGCTGTGCGGCCGCGGAATGACGTGGACGGAAACGAGTTCGCCCACCCGCTGAGCAGCGGCAGCGCCTGCATCTGTGGCGGCTTTCACGGCGCCGACGTCTCCACGCACCATAACGGTCACGTATCCCCCGCCAATCTGCTCTTTGCCAATCAGGGTGACACGCGCAGCTTTCACCATCGCATCGGCGGCTTCAATGGCTCCGACCAATCCTTTGGTTTCCACCATTCCGAGCGCATCCAGCGAAATATCCGACATTGAAAGTTCTCCTGAAGAAATTTGTCGAAAGTCGTGCTCCGTTACAGCCGGGAGCAGGTGTCGCCAATATAAAGAACGCCCTGTGTAATGTCAATACAACGGGGAGCATGAAAGAAAGTGCAGCCCAAAGTGTTTATTGATTTTCCGATGAATTATTGCGTTTATCCAAGCCAATCATACCATCGATCTCCAATGAAACTCTTGCTCCCAATTCTTCTCAACATTATTACCGTTCACATGCTCGAATCCCAGATGAAAACTCCGGACGATTATGCAGTTATCCATGACCGGCACAAGATTAACGCCATCACTTCCCGCCGGTTCAGCCAGAACCAGATGCTCAGCTGGATTCAGCCGCTTTCCCGGAAGGGAACTTTTGCTGCCAAGATAATAGGCACATCTGCGGAACAGCGAAGCATCTTGATGTATACCGTGGGAACCGGACCGACGAAGATTCTGCTTTGGTCACAAATGCACGGCGACGAACCTACCGCCACCATGGCGCTGATGGACCTGTTGAGCTTCTTCTCGAATGCACCCGGTCACCCCGTGAGTCAGACCATCCGGCAGAATATGACTCTTCTGATGATCCCCATGATCAACCCTGATGGTGCTGAGCGTTTTCAGCGCCGCACCGCGCAACTCGTGGACATGAACAGGGACGCGCTGCGGCTCGCAACACCGGAAGCGCAATTGCTGAAAGCAATTTGTGACCGCTACGAACCGGAATTCGGATTCAATCTGCACGACCAGGATCCCCGCTACACTGTAGGCCTGTCAAAGGATGTGGCGGCAATCGCCTTGCTTGCCCCAGCCATGGACGATGAGAAATCCGACAATGCAGTTCGCCTCAAGGCAAAACAGGTTGCTGCCAGAATCACAGAAGCCCTTCAGGCGTTCGTTCCCGGTCATGTGACGCGATATGACGATGCCTTCGAGCCCCGTGCGTTCGGGGATAATGTTCAAAAATGGGGAACGAGTACGATTTTGATCGAATCGGGCGGATGGCACGGCGATCCGGAAAAAATGCACCTGCGAAAAGCGAACTTCATCGCGCTCCTCTCCGCTATGATGTCCATCGCAAAGAAAGGGTATGAGGATGCGGATGTTTCCCTCTATGAGACCCTTCCGTTTAATGGAAAAAACATGTACGACATCATCCTTCGCGGGGCCACATTTCAGCCCTCACAGTCCGTCTCTCCCGTTACGGTTGATATCGGGATCAATATTGAAGAAGAGCGGGACTCCACAGGGGAGTTTATCCCAATGGCAAAGATTGTGGATCTGGGCGACTTGAGCACGATGGCAGCATTTCGCGACATTGATTGTGCGGGGATCTTGTTCAACTCGACCGATATTGAACTTCAAAAAAGCATGCCTAAACAAGCCGTTGATGACCTCTTGAACCGCAAGCGGCATCCTTAGTGCCGCTGCGTCATTGCGCCCCTTGAGGGTTTTTTGTATTTTGTAATTTCTTTTTGCGTACTTCCCCCTTAAGGGCTTTTTGCCTGCTTTTTGAGCCGATTATTGACGGAACTTGTCAGGGCAATTTCCTGTTCAAAGTGCAGGTCGCCTCGTCGCTCTTTCGCTGAGCGGATGAAGACCGGGGGATTCAGACTGGTGCAGAAGGAAGAAGGCGACTCATGATCCCAGTGTTACTCGCAGCCGTTGTACCGCGTTCCACGCGTCGAAAGCAGGAGGATTTCCAGAAGGAGGCTCTGCCTCATTCGGACATTCTCTATAACTACGCGCTGCGTACCACGGGCAGCCCAGACGATGCTCGTGATCTTCTGCAGGAGACGTTTCTCAAGGCATTCCGTTTTTGGGACAAGTACGAGAAGGGTACCAATATCCGGGCGTGGTTGTTCCGGATAATGAAAAACTCGTACATCAACCGTTATCGCAAGGAATCGAAAGAGCCGGACAAGGTTGATTACGGGGATGTCGAGAATTTTTACAACTCCATTCGTGCGGAGTACAAAGACACGAATGACCTTCAGGAAAAACTCTTCGGAAATCTCCTGGGAGACGAGGTAGCAAAAGCTCTGGAGAGCATCCCGGAGGATTTTCGAACGGTCGTGATTTTGTGTGATATCGAAGGTCTGACGTACGAAGAAATAGCGGAGTTTATCGATCGACCCATTGGCACCGTGCGCTCGCGCCTTCATCGGGGCAGAAAATTGCTTCAAGCACAACTTTTTGAGTACGCAAAAAAACAGGGAATCGTTCCAAACGATTAATTGCTAAAACACTTCACGTGGAGAGAAGTACGTTGAATTGTAACGAAACGCACAAACATCTTGTCGATGCTGTGGATCGCCACCTGCCGGACGATCTCCAATCGGCCGTTCTTGCCCACTTGAAGTTGTGTATGCCCTGCCGTAGCGAATACGAACTCCAGCTCTTGGCAAAGCAAATCGTTTCAACAAAACTCAAAAAATCAGCCACGCCGGATGACGTGCGTGCCGCTGTTGTCGCGGCTCTTGACCGGGAAGCTGCCGCTCCTTCACGATTTTTCCTCCGCGGTTTTATTCCGCAAGCCAGGTGGGTTCCCGCAATCGCCGGCACCGCGGCCGTTCTGCTCCTGATTGTTCTCATGAATATTCCAGCGACCCTCAACGAAGACGACTACGCCCATACCTCCGCTAATGATGTCATTAACCGGTCGGTGCAGAATTTTTCGCTTGTCCGGAGCGGCGAGATGAAACCGTCAATGATCGCATGCTATCCGGACATCGTGGTGGGATTTTTTGAGGAGCGGGGAATTGATTTTGCGGTGAGCATTCCCACAGACGACAGCTGCGATTGGTACGGAGCAGTGTCCGATACATACGACGGCGTGAAACAGGCGCACATCGTCTACAAGCGCGGAAATGATATTCTTTACGTGTACGAAGTCAACAAGAACACGGCTCTCCGTGGATCCACTTTCAGCCTGCCTGCCGCCGCGAGGAAGTCTCTTGTGGAAACCGGTTGGTATACAGATCCTGAGCATCAGGATTGTAACGTGATTCTATGGACCGTCGATGAAACCCTCTGCGCCGCAGTTTCTACGATGAACAAGGACCGAATGCTCGCCGTCCTGACCACGAAGTAATCACACGCCGTGTAAGAGCCGATCTGCGAGCGCCCGCGGTAATCCTGCTTCCCGAATTTTCCGGGCAGCCCTTTCTGCATCGTACTCCAACCGAATGTTTCTGTACTCCCATTGCGACGAATCAAAAACGCCGAAGCTAAGATTCGGATTCCCGTCGCGGGGCTGACCAATACTCCCGACATTCACAACGAACCGTTCACCCCGCCGAACCTCTTCGGTCGATGAGGATTCCGCAAAGACACCCGGAACATGCGAATGCCCGACGAAGCAGATTGTTTCGTTGAAATAGGGAAACATCCGGCGTGCATCGGATTCCGAAATGATATAATGCCATTCTTCCGGCTCGTAGGGTGAAGAATGAACAAGCTGAACCCCTTCGATGACGGCTGTGTAAGGAAGACGTTTGAGGAAATCCTTGTTTTCGGGGGTTAGTTCCTGGGCCGTCCAGCGGGCCGCGGTTTTTGCATTGGCCGTAAAAAAATCTGCTGTCGAGAGATCTACTGCGGCAAGATCATGATTTCCCAGCAAGACGATGGGGCAGCGCTTACGCACAAGATCGACGCACTCATTGGGATTTGCCCCATACCCCACGACGTCGCCCAGGAAGAGAATCTGATCGACGGCCTCTGTCTTTATTGCCTCAAGGGCCGTCGAAAGGGCTTCCAGGTTGGAATGGATATCGGATATGATTGCGAATCGCATGGTGAAGTTCGTTGTATTTCATAATAACGAATGATAGTCCGAAAAACAAAAAAACCCGCGTGAATCCCGGGTTTTCTGTGCAACATTTCTGCAACGAATAGCAAAATAATAGCCGAGATTCACGTACGGAAGTCCATCGACTTGTTATTCGGAAAAATGCCCTTGTCTGACGACAAGGGCCAGTTATGAATTCAGAATAGCGTCAATCTCCAGCAATTCATCCGGCCCGATTGTCCCGCTCTTTAACATTGCCACCGAATCCTCAATCTGTGACACCCTGCTGGCTCCGATCAGGGCTGAGGTAACTTCGGACAAACGAAGCACCCAGGCAAGGGCGAGCTGGCCAAGTGTTTGTCCGCGTTTTTGTGCAAGATCATTCAATCTTCTGATTTTCACCAGAATATCACTTGTGACCTGCTCTCTCTTGAGGAAGCCGTGTGGTTTGGCCGCCCGGGAGTCTCTTGGAATTCCATGGAGATAGCGGTCCGTGAGCAGTCCCTGTGCCAGCGGGGAAAACACAATACAGCCGATTCCCTCCTCGCGCAAGACCTGCTGCAGTCCGCCCTCGACCCCCCGTTCAAACATGCTGTATTTCGGCTGATGGATCAGGCAAGGAGTTCCAAGGGATTTAAGCATCCTTGACGCCTGCCGTGTACGCTCGGCGTCATAATTGGATATTCCGGCATACAGCGCCTTTCCACTCCGGACAATTTGATCCAAAGCCTGCATGGTCTCCTCAAGCGGGGTGTCCGGATCCGGCCGATGGTGATAGAAAATATCGACATATTCGAGGTTCATCCGGCGTAGGCTCGCGTCCAGGCTGGAAATAAGATATTTGCGGGATCCAAAATCGCCGTAGGGGCCGGGCCACATGAAATAGCCAGCTTTGGAAGAGACGATAAGATCGTCTCGATAAGGGGCGAGATCGGAGCGGAGGATCTTTCCGAACGTTTCTTCTGCAGCTCCTGGTGGGGGGCCGTAGTTATTCGCCAGATCGAAATGGGTAATGCCGAGGTCGAACGCCCGGAGGGCTATTGCGCGGGCTGTTTTGAAATTATCTACCTTCCCAAAATTATGCCACAAACCAAGCGAAAGCGCAGGGAGTTTCAGTCCGCTCTTCCCGCAACGGTTGTACGTCATCGCTTCGTAACGCTTTGGATTCGGGTGATAGGCCTTTTTCACCAACGCAAAGTAAGGAGAGGGACTCAAAGAATCAACGAAGGGAACTCTCCCGGAAATCTTTCACGGAGTGACGCCCTGAATCATACAGTTAGAAAATGGTAATGTTAAATGTTGATTATTTACTATTAGGACATTTGTCCGGTTACTATTTTTTGATCTTTTTTGACTTTTCCAGTCTTTGCCGCTCTGGGAATCGAGGCTTTGAGCTTCGGGTGAAAGTCGTTGACCAATCGGAGATACTG
>Ga0302046_10000711_pt1 | contig 32436 bp, 26 predicted proteins | sample RVTome_11_FD_200261 | JGI IMG/M metagenome (GOLD analysis project Ga0302046, IMG submission 200261) | Soil microbial communities from uranium-contaminated site in the Upper Colorado River Basin, Wyoming, United States - RVT147D111 (version 2) ...
TTCTACCTGCTGCCGGCGGGTGCGGCGGCGGCGCACTGAGGCGGCGCCGGCCGGCGTCCCGCCGGTTGCGTAGGAAATGTTCCCGCTCCGGCCGCCACCTCCGCGCCAGGAGGTCAACCCCATGGACGATTCCACGAGGTCCGCCGCGGCCGGCCCGCACCGCCGAATCTCCGCCTGGCTGTTCTTCGCGCTCCTGCTGGCGCTCCCGGGCGTCGCCCGTCCCGCCGCCGGCCAATGCACCGAACCGCCGCCCCGCCCGGCCGGCGCGGCGGTCTCCGACGCGGAGTGGAAGGCCGCCGTCCATCCCAATTGCTTCGACAACCGGCAGCGGCTCGGCCGCTGGACCGGCAAGGCGGTGACGATGGGGCCGACGACGAGCCCGGAGCCATACTTCGCCGCAGTGGACGCGAATCGCATCGCCGGCGGCACGGTGGTCGTGCTGGTGCACGGCTGGGCCCCCGGTTTCCGCACCGCGGTGGACAAGGCCGGTGGCGATCTCCGATGGTGGAGCCGGGACGCCGTCGACTCGAGCCGCGAATGGACCTCGGATTGGGCGTGGGTGCCGACCAAGGGCACCAGCTATCCGTTCGAGGTCACCGGCAACGGCTTCTTTCAGCTCCTCTCGCTCCACGACCCGGACTCGGTCGTCCTCGGCTACTCCTGGCTCGACGACTCGGCGACGCCCGACGACTCGTGGGTCGACCTCGTCTATGTCTACCGCTCCGAGGCCTACACCAACCTCAACGGGCTGCGGCTCGCCGACGCGCTCGAGCAGGCACTCGCGCCCTCGTTCTGGAGCGGGCCGGGCAACCGGCTGCAGCTGATCGGCCACAGCCACGGCTCCAAGGTGGCGACGGTAGCGACCCTGGCCCTCCGGTCCCGCGGGCGGCAGGTCGACCACCTGACGATCCTCGACTCGCCGGAGCGGGCGAGCACGGTCAGGGGCAACGGCGCGAACTTCCTCGGCTACTACCTCGACCGGATCCCGACCGGCAACGGCGATCAGCTCGGCGGCACCGACACCTTCGTCGACAACTACATCTCCAACTTCGGCGCCGCGTACACCGGGTCCGACAACGCCAAGCGGGTGGTCAACGTGGCGCTGAATGCCGAGATCTTCTCGTGCACGGATCAGGTCAGCCGGCACGCCTACGCCGCCACCTGGTATGCCGGCGCCGCCGCCGCGGCGACGAGCTTCCAGGTCCCGGCGATCGGCCTCGAATGGCCGCCGGCGCCGCACGACCGGCAGCCGGCGCTCAACCAGCTCTGGTCGGGCGGGATCACCGCGAAGAACCAGTGGCTGCTGGCCGCCGGCCCGCCGGGGTCAATCGGCTGCGCGTTCCACGCCGGGTTCTGTTCCTACTCCGCGCCGACGATGCCGATCGCGCTCGGCAAGACCATGGGCAACGTCTCCGGCACCCCGGCGACCGGCCTGGTGCTCACCGCCGATACCGGTTCCGGCGTCGTCGACTCGTCGTTCGCGGCCGAAGTCACCTACTCCGGGTCGCAGTACGGCATCGCCTTCCAGGTCGAATGGACCGCGCCCGCGGCCGGCGACTACCTGGTGGTCACCGGCGATACCGACGAAGGCGAGGAGGTGCTCCTGGTGATGGACGGCAGGTCCGCGATCGCGGACCGAAACCCGGTGTCGATCGCCGTGCCCGTCCTCGACTACCTGCCCTTCGACGTCTACTACCTCCCGGCGAAGACCAACACCGCCGGCAAGGTCACGCTCACCGACTTCCAACGGGTCGAGATCCACGGCGACGTCTGCAGGAACATCATCTTCGCCGAGTCCCGTCCCGCCGCCGCGGAGCAAGCGCCGCCCCCGGCGCCCTGAGCGGTCGCCCCGCCCTCCGCCTCCGTGGCTCAGAACCTCCAGCTCGCGCTGAGCCGCACCGAGGGCTTCTCGACCGGGTGTAAGTGGACATCCTCGATCCCCTCGGCGGGCTCGCCGGGAAGGCGGGAGGCGTAGAAGTACTCGATGTCGCTGTCGTCGCGGTCGAGCAGGTTGAAGCCCTCGAGCGCCAGGGTCAGGCGATCGGTCGCGCGCCAGGCGACGCGGCCGTTGAGCAGCGCGGTGGAGCTGGCGCGCACGGAGTCGTTCTCGATCAGCGGGTAGCCGGAGAGCCAGCGCAGGCGCAGGCCGCCGCTCCACGGGCCGCGGCCCTCGACCGAGACGCCGGCCGAGACGACGTGCTCGAGCGCGCCGGGGATCTCGTCGCCGGCGGGGTCGTCGTCGGTGAACCGGGCGCCGGTGACCGCGGCGTCGAGGTCGAGCGCCAGCCACGGGCGCGGGCGGTAGTGGTTGGCCCACTCGATGCCGACCCGGCGGCTCGGCCGGCTCGCCTCGGTGGCGCCGCCGTCGCCGACGAAGACCACCTCGCTGTCGAGCGTGGCATCGATGCTGGATACGCAGCCGGTCCGCTCACGGATGACCAGCCCTCCAACGGGAGCTGCCGGGGGCGGTTGCTCCGCTCGCTCAGCCTACCAGCCTGAGCCACTCCGAGACCAGATTCGTGTAGTCATTGAACGTCAGTTCGTCTTCCTCCCACCTCAGCTCCCTGCACATCACGGGCAGTTGCTTGCAGAACAGCTCGTACCGGCGGCCGATCTCCTTGCCTCCGGGAATGGTCTCCCGCCGGGAAGAGTCGCTCAGCCAGTTCCGGACCAGCTTGATCGCCTCGCCGGGTTCGTTCCGGTGGGCGCGAAGGTCCTGGCCGGCGATATCCGAGATGAAGGCATGGTAGCGGTACGGCTCCCGGTCCAGGATGAGGCAGGCCTTCGACCTCTGCCGGTCGCGACCATACCGCTTTGCGCCCAGGAACATGCCCAGCTCGAGCGGCATGTTGAAGCGTGGAAGACCCGTCTTCCGGTCCGGCTCGGTGCGCGAGATGTCGTGGATCCCGAACTTCGATTCGGCGATGATTCCCGCGATCTTTTCGATCCGGACCTGGCTTGAGTCGTCGATCTCGAGCGCGCATCGGGCTACGAAGCCGCAATCGAACACGGCGAACACGATGGCTCGGAAGATCGACTGATAGGCGTCGTCGAAAGGGCAGTTGACGAAGACGTTGTCAGAGTATCGAGAGCCAGCCACGGCAGGACCTCTCGCAGTGCTCCGCCGCTTCCTCTAGGCCGCCGGCTTCTTGGCCGCCGGCTTCTTGGCCGCCGCCCTCTTGGCCGCCGGTTTCTTGGCCGCCGGTTTCTTGGCCGCCGCCTTCTTGGCCGCCGGTTTCTTGGCCGCCGGTTTCTTGGCCGCCGCCTTCTTGACGGCCGCCCTGATTGCGGCTCTTGCCGTGGCTGGCTTCCTTGCCGCCTTTTTTACCGTTCTCGCCACCGCCCACCTCCTTGCGTCGTCTGACCTTACTGTACGATCGCCTCCGGCTCTAGCGATTCTACAAGGCCTCACGAGCTCCGGCAACGCCCTGGACCCGGCTCGCCGGCCCGACCTGGCCCACCAACGCAGCCGACCATTGGACCTTCCGCTCCGACAGGAGACCGCGTGATGAAGGGAGCGCTCGCCGCCGTCGTCCACCTCGCCGCGATCCGGCTCGCTTTGGCCGCCGGCCTCGCCGCCGCGGCGCCGGTAGCGGCCGCGACCGCCGTCCCGGCCTCGCCCGCCTCCCCGGCCCCCGAGCCCGCCGCCAAGCGCGGCTTCGAGCTGCGCGACCACTACCGCGTCGCCTACGCCGGCGCGCCGGCGCTGTCGCCGGACGGCTCGAGGGTCGCGGTGGCGGTGACCACGTACGACTTCGACGCCGGCACCAGCCGCTCGAACGTCTGGATGTTCCCCGCCGACGGCCCCGCCGAGCCGCGCCGGATGACCCGCGGCGACCACCACGACTCCGACCCGCTGTTCTCGCCCGACGGCAAGAGCTTGCTCTTCGTCTCCGACCGCAGCGGCGAGAGCCAGCTCTGGACGATGCCGGTCGACGGCGGGGAGCCGTGGCAGCTCACCGAGTTCCCGCCGGGCGTCGCGACGCCGCGCTTTTCGCCCGACGGCAAGTACCTGGCGGTGACCTCCGAGGTCTACCCTGAGTGCGGCGCCGACGCCGACTGCAACCGCGAGCTGGCGAAGGCCGACGACGACGGCACGCTCGACGTCCACGTCGCCGACGAGTTGCTCTACCGCCACTGGACCGCCTGGCGAAACGGCCGCTACCCGCACGTGCTGCTGGTCGAGGCGGCGACCGGGAAGGTGCTCCGGGACCTGACGCCCGGCGAGTGGGACAGCCCGACGTTCTCGCTCGGCGGCGCCCGCGGCTACGACTTCTCGCCCGACGGCAAGGAGCTGGTGTACGTCTCCAACCGCGACCCGCGGCCGGCGGAGTCGACCGACGCCGACCTCTGGCGGGTGCCGATCGACCCCGAGGGCGAGATCACCGAGGAGACCGCGGTCAACCTCACCGGCGGCAACGACGGCTGGGACGGCGCCCCGCTCTACTCCCCCGACGGCCGCTGGATCGCCTTCCTCAGCCAGGCGACCCCCGGCTACGAGGCCGACCTCTTCCGGGTCGCCCTGCTCGAGCGCGCGACCGGCACGGTGCGCTACCTCACCGACCGCGCCGTCTTCGACGACTGGGCGGACGAGATCGCCTGGGCGCCCGACGCGCTCTCGATCGTCTTCCAGGCCGAACGCCGCGGGCGGACGCCTCTGTTCCGGCTGGCGCTCGACGAGAACGGCGAGCGGACAGCGATCGACGAGCTGTTCACCCACGCCTTCCTCGACGGCTGGAGGCTGGCGCCCGACGGCTCGGCGGTGGTCTACACCCGGCGCAGCGTCGGCGAGCCGAGCGAGGTCTTCCGGCGCGAGCTGGCGGCGGTGGCGACCGCGGGCCCCGAGCGGCTGACGACGTTCAACGCCGAGCTGGAGGCGGAGGTCGACATCCGTCCCGCCGAGGAGATCTGGGTCCCCGGCGACGGCGACTACGAGGTCCAGGTCTTCCTGGTCAAGCCGCACGGCTTCGACCCGGCGAAGAAGTACCCGCTGATCCTCAACGTCCACGGCGGCCCGCAGTCGCAGTGGGCCGACGCCTACCGCGGCGACTGGCAGGTCTACCCGGGGCAGGGCTACGTCGTCGCGTTCCCCAACCCGACCGGCTCGCCCGGCCGCGGCCAGGACTTCATCGACGCGATCGGCTGCGACTGGGGCGGCCGGGTCTACCGCGACGTGATGAAGGTCGCCGACGCCCTCGCCGCCCTGCCGTACGTCGACCGTGAGCGGATGGGCGCGATGGGCTGGTCGTGGGGCGGCTACATGATGATGTGGTTCGCCGGCCACACCGATCGCTTCGCCGCGCTCGCCGCGATGATGGGGATCTACGACCTGCCCTCGATGTGGGGCGGCACCGAGGAGCTGTGGTTCGTCGAGAAGGACCTGTGCGGCGTGCCCTGGGAGTCCGAGCACTACCGCACCTGGAACCCCTCGGCCTCCGCCGCCGAGTTCGGGCGCTTCAAGACCCCGACCCTGGTCGTCACCGGCGAGCTGGACTACCGGGTCCCCTACACCCAGAGCCTCCAGTTCTTCAGCGCGCTCCAGCAGCAGAGCGTGCCCTCGCGCCTGATCGTCTTCCCCGGCGCCGGCCACTGGCCAGGCTGGAAGGAGATGGCCTTCTACTACAACGCCCACCTCGACTGGTTCCACCGCTGGCTCGGCGGCCCGCCGGCGCCGTTCGACGTCGAGGAGATGGCGCGCAACCGGGCGCCGGAGGGGTGGGGGAAGGAGTAGCAGACGACGGATGGATGGGGCGGCGGCTCAGCGGCCGTAGAGCTGCTCGTGACGTTCGCTGGCTTGGCTGTCCCGGTGGCGGGCGAGGGCAATCTCTCTACCGCGCCGAGCCACCTCTTGGATGCCGGGCCGGGGATCGCTCTCCAGCGCGTGGAAGGCTTCTTGCCATTCGTTCCAGTAGTCGGGACCGTGCCCCCAGAACGCGCCACCAGCAACCTCCTCGGCGCCGCGCCCCTCGTCCAGCGCGACCTGGGCCATCTCGGCCCAGCGTTGATCCGGTTTGCCGCTCAAAGCCACCAGGTGATGGTCACGCAGGCCGGCCAGGTGAAGAAGACAACGGAAAAGAGCGGGATCTCGATCGATGAGGCGGGGGATGAGCTCAAAGGCGAGCAGGCCCGGCGTCAGCGCCTCGAGCACTTGAAGGCGCTGGCCAGTCGAAAGCGCGGAGATTGCGCCGCCCAGCGGCTCCGCGTCGACAAGGTGCCTCGGTTCCTGCTCGGACCTCACCAGCGCAAGCGTCCATTCCAGCGCCAGCTCGGTGTCTTTGCCGAGAATCTGCGTCAGCCAGTACTCTGAGACATCGCCCCGCACGTCGCCGCCAACGGTTGCCGATCGGAGAATCGCCTCCCTCCATTGGCGCGAGACCGCGTCGCGGACTTGCCCCACGGGATCGGATTCCCATTCGCCCAGCGCGGCGGCCAATGCGGTTCGTGGGCTCGGATGAGTGAGCAATGCCTCGAGCGTCTGGAGCGGTACCTCGGCTCTGAGACAAAGCGTCTCAACGAGTTGGGGAAGCTCACCAGCGGCCTCGATCGAACGGCGGAGCAGGGCCTCAGGAGGCTCGGGCATCCGTAGCACGCATGAGGTGGCGCTGACGACGAGACGGTTTTCGCCGAGGCTGCAAAGGACGGCTTGCTGCCAACCGGAATCGCGGCGTCGGACGAGTGCTTCGAGAAACGGCTCGCAGAGATCAGCGGACAGTCCCTGATCGACGAAACATGCGAGCCAGCCCTCAGGCTCCGGAACCTGCTCGGCCAAGAGGCGGCAGAACTCGGACACGCGCCGCGGCCAAGCGCGGCCGATCCAAGTCGCGGCCTGCTCCAATCGGCCGAGCCTGCGCGCGACGTCCTCGGCAGGGAGGATCGACCAGGAATCCGCAATCGAGTGAAGCTCCTCGTCAGGCTCCCCGCGCCCGGCTCGGCGCCGCTCGATCTCCTCTTCCCTCGAGGGATAGAGCCGGGCGAAATCCGAGTCTGCCGGCAGCTCTAGATCCAAGCCGATCCGGCCGGCGAGGTCCCTCAATCCCGCTGCCAGTCCCGGGCTGTCGACGGTCAACCGCCGAAGATCTCGAAGCACCGTGGCGGCGAAGCCGACCATGGCGTCCCGTGTCGCAGTCTGCCCATCGTCGCTCCGCGCAGCGAAGCGGGGATAGATCCATCCCCAGAGGGCGTCCTTTAGGTGTGGCCACGCGTCCCCATCAATCTCGAGGATCGCTGGCCGAATCTCCTGCCAGAGAGCAGGCATCTGAGCGAGCGAGCGCGACGGTAACAGACCGTATCGGATGGCTAGCCTGCGTCCGAGAGCATCCAGTTCGGTCTCTTCCCACTCCGGCGTGAGAGCCACGAACAGCAACCGCAGGCCCACCAGCCGATCCCCGCCGGTCTCCAGGTAGCGCTGGCCCGACCTCACCGCGAGCTGCCGCCGGCGGATTCCCTCCTCCCCGTCCGCGGTCCCTTCGATCCAGTCGCGGAGGAGACGCAGGGGGTGTTCAGTGCGGGAATGAGGCTCGCCCGTCGCCCCAACGGCGGCGGCTAGCAGCCGTGCGATCACTGCCTCCGGCACCTGGAGCAGGGCATCGCGGGCGATGTCCTCCACGCGATCCGGGTAGTTCTCGACCACCCAGCGGGCCGAGGACTGGTCTAGGTGGGTGAGCCCTCGCCACGCCTCGGGAGAACCATGCTGGACCACCAGCGCTCGCAGCTCCGACAACGGGATGGGTACGCCGTAGGCAGCCGCCGTCACCAACGTCTCCACTGCACTCGCCGGTGCGAGCGCCCGAGCCAAGAGCGGCCGGTAATCGAGATCGGTGCCGGAGTTCCGGAAGAAGACCGACCGCAGGAGTGAGGGCCGCAACGTGCGAGGCCACACGGCCAGGCTCTGCTCGCCCGTCTCCGTGAGCACGCCGCCCGCCGCGAGGCCGACTACCTTCGTGCGCAGGTCACCAAGACTCATCCCCAAGAACTCCGCAACCGCCGTCATCGCCATTCCACTGTCACCGCCGAGGGCGAACGACGCGAGGATGGTCTCGGCCTGCTCACCGACCAAATCGCGAAAGACCGCCGTCACGTTGCGATGGAGAACCTCGCCTTTGAAGACCGCCGCAAGCGCTTCCTGGCCGCCACGAAGAACGATCGTCGCCAGGGTCACCGCGAGTCCGGGCTTGTTGGCGGCCTGATCCACGAGGTGAGCCAACATTGCCTCCGAGCCTTCGACGCCGGCGCGCCGGTAGACCTCCAGGATCTCCTCCCTGGTCAATAGTTCGAGCTTGTGCGTCTGGTCCGGTGGGAGCGCTCCCATCGCCTCGGCTACGCGGTCGCGTTCACCGGCCCAGGTGGTCGCCACGATGTCGAATGAGAGTCCCGTCTCGGTGCGAAGATGCCGAAGCATCTCGAGGACGGACAGCCTCGCATGGGCATCGTCCACGATCACAACCCGCGGCTTCTCCTCCGCAAGCGCCTCGGCAATCGCCTGACGCTCCTGGTCGACCAGGAACAGCCCCCAGCCTTCCTTGGTGAGCTGATAGAGGAGAAATGTCTTCCCCGAGCCCGGCTGTCCCGAGAGAAGCCGGTCACCACTGGTCGAGCGCAACCACTCGAGATCCGCCTGCCGCCCGACAGCTTCGATCTCCAGGAGAGGACGGCGGGTCTCCGGAACCGTCGCGAGTGCCGAAGGAGCCCACGGAATCCCAAGCTCCCGACACCACTTCGGACTCCAGCGCAGGCGCTGGGCGATCCCCTCTCGATCGGGAATCTGGAGCAGGATGAACCCCTTCTCCCGCGCACGATCCTCGAGGTTCCGGCGCCGCCGCGGGCTGAGCGCCCGAGAGGTGACGAGCACCGCTTTCCGGCTGCGGCGTCCGCTCCTCAGGATCGAATCCAGACTGTCGGTCAGATTGCCGATCACGTCCGCGGAAGTAGTGCAGATCAACGGAATCGACTCTTCTTCGCCGTCCGGGACCGCGCCATCCATCCCGGCGTCGGCACCGCCTCGAATCGGGACCAGACCCGGGAAGGCATCGCGGAGGAGATCATTGGCACAAGCCTGGAAGACCCTGGGATCGAGAGGTCCCTCGAGAGCGGCGAGTATCCGCTGGTAGAGGCGGTCCATGAGGGGTCACCCAGGTTCCGGGCGCACTGCGAGCACCCCGGCCAAGGCCGCCCGAAGGTCCTTGCCGCGGTCGAAGCCCCTGCGGATGATCAGCTCGATGGCCTCCCGGGCCTCCTGGAGGTCGCGAAGGTCCGCGGATTGGATCAGCGCGATCGCGTCCATCCGATCCTGGGGACGGTTCTCCTGCTCCGACAGGACTTTGAGCGCAAGGAGGTGCCCGGTCGTGGCTACCGGAACGCCGAAGCCCGGCAGAACCGCCAGCCGGTCGGCAGCCTCCACGACCTCCGGTTCGATTCCCGAGGACGCAAAGAGAAGGTCGACCAGAGTCTCCCCCTCGACGCCCGTCGTCGGATCGGCCACGTCGGGTGGTGGTACCAGCCTCGCCGTCGCCAGCCGTCCTCTTGCTGTTTGCTCGACGATCGACCGTACCTCGTACCCGAACGCCCGCAGCGTCACCACCAGACGTTCCGCTTCCTGGTCACCGGACACCGCGATGGCGACATCCACGTCTTGTGTGGTTCTCGGCCGCGAACGTGCCGAGACCGCCATCCCGCCCACCAGTGCCCAGCGGCAGCGTAGCTTCCTGAGGTCGGCGTCGAGTCGTATGAGGGCGGTTTCGAGGCGGGTCACTCGCGGGTCTCGTTTCCGGCACGCCCGAGCAGATGCGCGAAGCGCGACGAGACTCCGAAATCGGGTCCCGACGCGTCGCCATGCTCGGCACCGGGGCGGTTCTGGAGCCACTCGCGGAGCCGGCAGGCGATCTCCTCGGGCGAAGCGTCGGGGTGACGCCGCTGGAGGTTCTGGCGTTGCATCTTGATCGCCAAGTCAAAGAGTTCGAAGGTCGCACGCATCCGCGAGATCACCTTCGGGTCGTCGATCGGCGAGGCGAGAGCGACCTCGGCCGGCCGGAATGGCAGCACCTCGGTGCCTCGGTGCCGGGTAGGTTCCATGAGGTCATTGTATCGCCTTGTATCGCCACACCCCTCCGCGGACCGCGGTGACTTCACCTGGGCGAACCTCAGGCGTGCTGCTACAGTGGGGCTAAATGGACCGGTCTCGGGTTCGACCCGGTTCGACGGCCCCTACGAGTCTCGATCACCCCGCGGTGGTGCTCGAGGACGGCACCCGCATCCCCGCGGCCGCGGGCCGGGCGCGGCTGGTACCGGCGAGAAGCGGAAGCCGGGGCGCTTCGTCGAGATCGAGGGCACCGCCGACCTCGTCGTCGAGGTGGTCAGCGACGCCTCGGTGGCGAAGACCCCGGCCGCCTGCCCGCCGCTCTACGCGGCGGCCGGGGTCGCCGAGCTGTGGCTGGTCGACGCCCGCGGCGAGACCCTGGACTTCCGCGTCCACCGGCTCGAATCCGGCACCTACCTGCCCTTGCAACCCGACGCCGACGGCTGACCGCCAGCCCGGTCCTCGGCCGCCGCGCGCGGCTCCTCCGGCGCCCGGCGCCGCTGGGGACGTGGGGATACCGGCTGGAGCATGCCCTTCCGCGCTACTCCTTCATAGGCCCAACGCCCTCAATGCCTCCCGAAGGCTCGGCAGCGGGCCGATTCTCTCGGTGGCAGGCCCGGCTGGTCCGTCACGCTGTTCGCGACCGGCGCCCGAGTGGATGAGCAGCGCGCGCATCTGGGCCGATGTCAGCACTTCTCGTCCCGCTGCACGCACGCTGCTGGCGATCACCGCCACCAGTCCCGCCACCATCGCCACGGCGCTCGACGTGCCCGCGAAGGTGCGCGTGTAACAGAGCGAGGCGGCTACCGGACCGGAGAGGTCGTGATAGCCGGGTTCTGAACGGCCTCCACTGGTCACGACGGCCTCGCCCCAGCCCTGGACGTCGAGACGTGAGCCGAAGTTCGAGAAGTCGAGTCGCGAGCGTGGGTGATCGGCGAACACCGACGCCCCCGCACCCACCAGGATCGCGCCGGAGTCCCTCACCGATTGATCGAATCGATTCTGGTAAAGAGGGTCGTCGAGGTCCTGGCTGCCGTTGCCCGCCGCAGCGACCACATAGACGCCCTTGTCCACGGTCTGCCGGATCTCGTCGAACTCGGTGCTCCAGAACTCGACCGGCAGCATCCCGATGTCGGTGACGCCGTTCCAGCGTGGCCCGCCGGCCTGGAGTTCGAGCAGCAGCACATCGCCCGTCTCGAGCTCTTGGCGGGCGGCGATGACCGCGGCCGGGATGTCCCAATGATCAGGGTCGTTGCCGATCGAAGCGGTTCCGATACGGACACGGCTGGCGATTCCGATCACTCCGAGGCTGTTGTCCTCGCCACCGACGATGCCAGCCACGGCGGTTCCATGGTCGTCGTCGAGGGCGGGGCCGTGGACGTGGCCGAGTCCGCGGCCGACGAGATCCTCGTGACGGGGATTCCATCCGATTTCGATGTCGACCAGGCCGATCTGCTCGCCGCGAAGCCCCGTCCTGCCGAGAGCGAAGGCGACGTCGAGGCCGTCTGGACCGAGATAGTGCTGGGTCGGCGAGTAGTCCGGAGTGGTGACCGCCTGTCCGGCGACGCCACCGGCGACGGCCACGGCGGCGGTGTCGTGGACACGCCTCCGTGCAACGTCTCGCGCCGCATCCAGCAGTGGCTGATCGACCGGGGCCGCTCGACCGAAGCGACCCGGAGTGGCCGGCCTCCCCTGGATCTCCGCAGCGAGCACACCAGGGCTCTCGAGCAGGCGGCGGCGGAGCGCTTCGGCCGCCTCGGACGAGTCGATGAACACCTGCGCCCAGCCGCCCGGTCGCACCGCCTCCGGAGCGCCCGGAGCCGCGGTCGAACCCACCGGTTCGGGGGGAACCGCCAGGGCGAACGCTTCAAGGGTCTCCCCCACTCCCTCCGTCGGCGCGGCCGGCGCCACGGTCTCACGTTTCCATGTCACCCGGTACATGACTCACTCATCCTCAGCCGGAGCGAGGGTGATCTGCCGGCATTCGCTGGTCCCGGCGTTCGAGCTGTCGTCGACCGCGATCACCTGATAGGCGTACGTCTTGCCGGCTTCCAGCCCCCGGTCGGCAAAGGAGCTGGCGTCGGCCGCGAGATCTGCAGCCATCACCGAACCGTCGGCAATGACATCGCACCCACCGTCGGCCCTCTTGACCTGGTGCTTCGCCGCGCCGGCTCCCGGGTTCCAGGTGAGCAAGACCGAATCGCCGCTGGTCTGTTGAGGGAAATCCTTCCAGACCGGCGGTCCCAGCGCGGGAGGTGACGCAGCCCCGGAGCCGTCGTTGCCGGCGGAGCCACCCGTCCCACCGCCTCCCGTACCCTGACCCGGCTTCGAGGCGTCCTTGGCCGGAACGAAAGGTTTTTGTAATGCATCTCCCGGTCTCAGGAACGTATAGCTCAGGGCGAAGAACCAGTCGCCCTCGGTGCGCCGTTGGAGCTGACCGAGGATGCCGGAATCGACCGGCCGATCGAACCGTGTACCGGCGGGGAGCGCATCGACCTCCCCCCAGGCATAGCCGAGCGTCAGACCACCCTGGCCTTTCCACCGCCAGGTGAATCCCGCGTGGTACGTCGGATCGGTGTCCTCGTCGAGTCCCAGGCCGAAGGTGATGGCGCCCGATTCTCGCAGCCACCGCCACGGCGGAATCACGTGGACGAACGCCGCCACACCGGTATCGGCCTCATCCTCGGCTTCTCGGTCCTGGATCAGGAAGCTCTGCATCTCGCCATCCATCTCGCGTTCGTCGAGCCCGAACTTGGGATCCACTACCTTGCTGAAGGTGAAAGCCCCCGCGTACTCGTGCTCCCAGGCTCGGGTATCGACATCGATGACCAGCTGGGCGTTGGTCAGGCTGGCCCCGCCGGTGAGCGCGACCGGCGTCGTCACTCCCGTACGAGCGACGATCTCCACGATGTATCCACCGTTGGCCTTGTCGTGTTTCACCGGAAGGACGACGCATGAGGGGGTGCAGCCGCGGGGCTCACTCGGCGGCGTGATTCCTGGTGCCAGCGGGATCCCGCGTGAGGCATAGGTGAAGGCCTCTTTGCAGGTCTTGTCGACGACGACCTTGAAGGTGCCTTCGGGGGCGAGATCGAGGTTGTAGTAGGCCTCGGTGCGCCCCGTCGAATGATCGAAGTAGACGGTGTCCGGCGCGGCCTTGAGCTCCGAGAACGCCGCCGGGTCCGCGGGACAGAGCTCGACGGCGGACGCCGGAACGGCTGCGACCGCGGTCACCAACACCAACGAGGCCAGGGCGGGACGAAGCAGCCGGCTCGACGAGATCTTCCTGTCCATCTCTCCTCCTCTCCTCCGGCGCACTCTGCGCCGGTCTCGAGAACGTAGACGGACAGACTGACGCGTTTTCCCGTGCCCTTGAGTGCCTTCCCGTGCCCTCGGCAGCCCCTACCCCGCCCGCAGCTCCTCGAGCCGTTCGCGGACCTCGTCGGCGTGGCCCTGGACGCGGACCTTCGGCCAGTGGTGGGCGACGCGGCCCTCGGGGTCGATCAGGACGGTCGAGCGGACGACGCCCTCGCGGGTCTTGCCGTAGAAGGTGATCTCGCCCCAGGCGCCGTAGCTCTCGATCACCCCGTGGCCGGGATCGGAGAGCAGGCGCACCTCGAGGTCGTGCTTGGCGATGAAATCGCGGTGCGATTCCGGGGAGTCGGGGCTGCAGCCGAGCACCACGGCTTCGAGGCCTTCGAAGGTCTCGATGCCGGCGGTGAAGTCGCAGGCCTCGATGGTGCAGCCCGGGGTGTCGTCCTTGGGGTAGAAGTAGAGCACCACCCAGCGGCCGCGCAGGTCGACGAGACGCACCGGCTCGCCGTCCTGGTCGGGCAGGGTGAAGTCGGGGGCCGGCTTGCCGGTCTCGATCATCGGTCGCCCTCCTGTCGTCCGCCCCGGCCGTCCGGCTTCGGGGCGGCGAAGACCATGGTCCAGTAGTGGTGGTACGGGCCGCCGCGATCGTCGGGAGCGCAGTCGTCGTCGCGATCGAGGCGCACCCCGCGGCGGTCGTCCGGGTCGGGAGAGTATCCGATTCCGGCCTCGGTGAACTCGTCGCGCAGGAGGTTCTTGCGGTGGCCGCTGCTGCGCAGCCAGCGCGCGACCACCTCGTCGGCGTCGCTCCAACCGGCGGCGACGTTCTCCCCGACCGCGCGCCACCGGTAGCCGGAGTCCTCGACCCGGTCCCAGACCCGGGTGCGGGTGTCCGGGTCGCAGTGGTCGAAGAAGCCGCGCTCGGCCATCGCGCGGCTGTGCGCGGCGGCGGCGGCGGCGAGGCGGGGGTCGGAGCCGAGCGCCCGCAGGCCCCGGCGCGCCCGCTCGCGGTTGACCGCCGCGAGGAGCCGGCCCTCGGGGCCGCCGGGGTGACGGCCGGCGCCCTCGTCGCCGGCCCCGTCGCCGTCCCGCTCGCCCTCGCCGGGCCCGGGCAGGCGGGCTGCGGCCTCGGCGGCCTCCTGCGCCGCCTCCTCCCGCGCGGCCGCCGAGCAGCCGGCCGCGAGGAGCAGCCCGGATGCCGCCAGCGCGGCCGCCAGGGCGGTGGAAGCCCGTCCCTTCATCGCGAGGTATTGTCGCAGAGCCCCGGGCCGCCGGACGCCCCCGTCCAGTAGGCTAGGGCCGTGCCCGACTCCGGCTCCCATCAGCCCGAACCCGCCCACTCCCCCATCCCGCCTCCGGGCAGGGCCGGCCCCGCCTCCTGGGCCTGGCCGCTCGCGATCGTGCTGGTGGTGGCGATCCTCACCGGGACCGCGCTCTACGTCTTCGTGTCGCTGCGCGACGCGCCGGGGCGGGCGGTGGACAAGGGGCGCGAGGTGCTGCACGATCTCGCCGGGGTCGCCGCGGGGTTCCGGCAGCAGACGGTCGAGACGCGGTTCATCTCCTACGCCACCGGGGTGACCGGCGGCCAGCGCTTCCAGTTCGCGACCCTCGAGCAGACCGAGGTCTTCCGCCGCCGCGACCGCAGCTCGGTGATGTGGGGTTACCTCGAGCTGCCGGAGGTGGTGGTCGAGGTGACGGCGCCGGTGACCTACACCTACTACCTCGACCTCGACGCGCCGTGGCGGATGACGCTCGAGGACGAGACGATCCGGGTGGTGGCGCCGCCGATCGAATTCAACCCGCCGGCGGTCGACCCCTCGGAGATCGAGTACAGCGTCCGCGAGGGGAGCCTGCTGCGCGACGAGGTGGCGGCGACCGCGAACCTCAAGCGCACCCTCACCGAGCTGACCCGGCTGCGCGCCCGCGACCACGTCGCGCTGATCCGCGAGCTGGGCCGCCGCGAGACCGAGAAGTTCGTCGGCACCTGGCTCGCCCAGGCGTTCGGCGACGGCGGCGACTACCGGGTCGAGGTGGTGTTCGCGGACGAGCCGGGCGGGGGCGATTCGGTTCGCCCCCGAGGATGACGGCCCGCTTCGCGCTGAAGCCCCTACGGCACCTCGTCCGACCACTCCGTAGTGTCGCCGCTCTCAAAACCGTCGCCGAACAGCAGGCAGATCGGCAGGTCGAGCACGATCGTGTCGCTGGCGCTGCGCACGACGGCGCCGTTGCGGATCTCGGCGATCACGGTCTTCAACCCGCCGCACGAACCGAGGGTCCACGGGACGTCGGCGGCGAACGGCATCCACGGGGTGAACGGCCCGCCCGAGTTGCGGATCCGCATCTCCTGCGCCCAGCCGACGCCGTAGAGGTAGAGGTCGACGTTGACGCTGGTCGTCGAGTAGGCCTCGCGGTCGATCACCACCGGGTAGACGTCGTTGCGGCGGCCGAAGTCCTGGGTCCAGTAGCTGAAGTAGGGGCCGTCGGTGCTCTCGGGGAAGCAGTTGCTGTCGAGGTCGAGGCGGACGTTGCCGACGTCGCCGCCGTCGAGGGAGTAGCCGACCCCGATCTCTCGGTAGTTCAGGGAGAGGATGTTCGAGGCATGACCGGAACTGGCCATCCAGGAGGCCATCACCGCCGCCGGCGTGCTCTGGCCGGCGGCGGCGTTCTCCCCCGCGGCGTTCCAGAGGTAGCCGGCGGCCGTGATCCGCTGCCCGGGCATGGTCCCGGTGTCGAGGTCGCAGTGGCTGAAGAAGTTGCGCACCCCCATGTTGACGCTGTGCTGCTCGGCGGCGGTGGCGAGCTGGCCCTGCCCCTTGAGCGGGGGCCGCTGGCTGTCGAGCCAGCGCTCCTCGTTGACCAGCTCGATCACCTGCTCCTCGAAGCTCGCCGCCGGGCCGAGAGGCGCCGGATCCGGCGCCTGCCAGGGCGGAGCGGGCGAGGGATCGGCCAGCGGCTCGGTCAGCGTCGCGGCGTCCCGGCCCGGGCCGGACGCGGCGGCGGACGCGGCGCCGACCGCACCGAGCCCGAGGGCGAGCAGTCCGACGGCGCGCACGGAGGCAGTGGCGTACATCTCCCCTCTTCCGAGCAAGCTCCGTTCCCGCCGGCGGTGCGGTTGGAAGTGGCTGATTCGCAACGGCTTGGCTCGATCGCGTCCGAGCGGGCACCGACACCGCGTGTCACCCTCGGCGCCGGCGGTGTCACGGTTTGTCAACCGCTCCGAGTAGGCTTCCCGGGATGAGAGAGCGCTCCAGCCGGCGGCGCGGATCCGCCGCCGGCGAAGCCGACGGTGGCTCCCGGGAGTCTACGGAGCGCCGGCCCTCGCCGGGCGGCGAGCCGGAGGTCGGGGTCGGCCCGCACCCCGAGCCGTGGCCGGACGACCCGCGGCTCGACCCGGCGCTGCTCGCCGGCGGCGACCGCCGCAACGTCGTCGACCGCTACCGCTACTGGCGGGTCGAGGCGATCGTCGCCGACCTCGACCGCCGCCGCCACCCCTTCCACGTCGCGATCGAGAACTGGGCGCACGACCTCAACATCGGCACCGTGGTGCGCAACGCCAACGCCTTCCTGGCGCGCGCGGTCCACGTCGTCGGCCGGCGGCGCTGGAACCGGCGCGGCGCGATGATGACCGAGGTCTACCAGCACGTCCGCCACCACCCGACCCTCGACGGCTTCGCCGCCTGGGCCGGCGGCGAGGGGCTGCCGGTGCTCGGCATCGACAACCTGCCCGGCTCTCAGCCGATCGACCGCGCCGAGATCCCGCGCGAATGCGTGCTGCTCTTCGGCCGCGAGGGGCCGGGCCTGTCCGCCGGCGCGCGCGAGCTGTGCCGGTCGGTGCTCTCGATCCCCCAGTTCGGCTCCACCCGCTCGATCAACGCCGGCTCGGCCTCGGCGGTGGCGATGGTCGAGTGGATCCGGCGGTGGGCGACCGGCCCGCAGCGGCCGCGATGACCCGTGCCCGCCGCGGGCCCGACCAGGGCACCGTGGACGACCAGGCGGTTGCGTCGCCGCTTTCGCAGCCGAGCGCTGCGCCGCGAGGCGCTGTGCGAACGCCTGTGAGCGGGGTCTCTACGGTGTGGTCGTAGACCACGCCGTAGTGTCGCCGCTTTCGCAGCCGAGCGCTGCGCCGCGAGGCGCTGTGCGAACGCCTGTGAGCGGGGTCTCTACGGTGTGGTCGTAGACCACGCCGTAGTGTCGCCGCTTTCAAACCCGTCGCTGAAGATCAGCCCCGAGTCGATGCGGGCCACCCAGACGTCCTGCTCGCCGCGGCGAGCGTCCTGGTAGAAGGGGAAGACCCTGCCGCCGGCGGCGGCGATGCCGTTGTAGTCGCCGATGAAGGCCAGCGCGCCCGGCTCCACCGGCAGCACCGGCGCGAACGGCGCCCCGGTGACCCGCAGGTTGGGGCCGAAGCTCGCTCCCCCGTCGTCGGTCCGGGCGACGTAGACGTCGATACCCGCCGGGTCGTGGCGCCGGTCGTACCACACCACCCAGCCGGTGCCGCCCTCGTCGAACGTGATCCAGGGGAAGAACTGGGCGGCGCCGGCTCCGTCGTCGTTGACCTGCACCGGCAAGCTCCAGGTGTCGCCGCCGTCGGTGGAGCGCACCGCCAGGATGTCCGGGTCGCCGAAGAGCTGATCGTTCCACACCACCACCAGGTCGCCGGTGACCGGATCCTGGGCCGCCGAGGGCAGGTTGACGATGCGGAAGCCCTCGGGGAAGGTCGCGGCCAGCGGGCTCATCTCGGCCACCGGAGCGTCCTGGCTCCAGTTGGCACCCTGGTCCGTGGATCTGGACATCCACAGAAACTCCTGAAAGCTGTCGCGCCAGAAGACGTAGTAGGTGCCGTCGGTGCCGATCACCGGGCTCGCGCCGTTGCCGCCCACCGAGAGATCCGCCAGCACCGTGTCGGCGCCGAAGGTCAGACCCCCGTCCAGCGACCGGGAAGCGCGCACCTTGGCCGGGCTGAAGCCGAAGTCCGCGTAGGCGACCAGAACCTCGTCGCCGCGGGCGTCCAGGTACGGCTTGTCGTCGACGTCGGCGTCGGCGGTGACCGGCACCGGCGGCTGCCAGGTGACCCCGTCGTCGAGAGACCGGCGAACGAAGACCTCCAGGTCGCTGCCGGTGGCGGCCCCCCGGGCGATGTAGCCGAAGTACCAGCGGCCGGCTCCCGCCGCCGCCACCACCGGATCGCTCATCACCTCGTGGCCGCCCAGGACCTGCGCGGCCCAGGACTCGCCGCCGTCGCCGGAGCGGGCCACGCCCTGGAGCAAGGTGGTGTCGGTGAACTGGTTCCACCCCGCCACCACCGTGGAGCCCACGGCGTCGATGGAGGTCTCGTTCTCGCTGTGGCCGTCATCGGGGCCCAGGCGGGTCTCCGGATACGGGCCGGGGATCGGTCCACCGAGGACCGCGGGCGGGAGCGGCGCCACCGCGGGCCGCTCCGGCCGCGGGCGCTTGATGTCGAGGGGCAGGACCCAGCCCAGCTCGTCCACCTCTCCCAGCCGCACCTGCCTGCCCTTGGGCGAGGTGAAGACGGTCGGGGAGGCGGGCGGCGCCAGATCGACGCCGGTCCCGGCGAGACCGCCCTCGGCATCGCGGGACGCGGAGCGCTCGGTGCTGGCACAGCCGCCGGCGACGAGGAGGATGGCGACCGCGACCGCCCGGCGTTCGAGGACCGGGCGGCGCACGGCGTTCGAGCGGACGGCCAGGGAGAGCGCTCGCATGGCATCACCTCCGGCGGACGGGATTCGCGGATCGCCGGAGAAGGATAGACGACGCCGACCGCGAGCTGTGCGCGCACCGATCGTCGAACGACTGGGAACGATGCCGCGCGTCGGCGTGGCCGCCGGGCACCACCAGGACGTCCGGAGCCGGCGCATCCGTCGTCGGCTGCAGCGCTTCGACCGTTTACTGCACGGATCTGGGTCGCCCCACTCGATCAAGGCTAGCCTGCCGGCCATGGTCTGCCGACTCCGCGACCGCGCCCAGCAGCGCTGGGAGCAGGGCTGGGGGCCAGGACCCGGGGCCTCGGCTCGCGTCCTGGCGGCGATCCTCGGCCTAACCCTGCCCTGCCCGACGTCCCTCTCGGACGCCTCGCCGGCTCCGGCTCGCGGCGAGTTCGAAGACCCCCGCGACGGCAACGCCTACCCGACCGTCGAGATCGGCGGCATGATCTGGTTCGGCGAGAATCTGGCCTGGGCCGCCCCCGGCTCGTTCTGCTACGACGACGACGACGAGGAGAACTGCCGCGTCTACGGTCGGCTCTACCGGTGGGAGCAGGCGCTGGCGGCCTGCCCCCCCGGCTCCCATCTCGCCAGCGAGCTCGAGTGGCAGGCGCTGGAGCGGGCGGCCGGCTTACCCGAGGTGGAGATCGGGCAATGGAGCAACCGCGGCACCATCGAGGGCGCCCGGCTCAAGACGGGCGGCGACCTCGGCTTCGACGTCCGCTACGGAGGCTGGCGGCACTACCGGGACGGCTCGTTCTCCGCTCTCGACGAGAACGCCGCCTTCTGGACCTCCACCGAGGACGATCTCGCCCATGCCCAGCACCGCGACATCGACGTCGACGACGACATGATCTGGCGCAGTCCGGAGGCCAAGCATTATGCGCTGTCGGTGCGCTGCGTCGTCGATCGCTACGATCAGGACGAATACCCCGGCGACGACACGCACCCGGTCTTCTCGCCCGACGGAACCCGGATCGCCTACATCTCGAACCGGGAGGGCGTGGCCGTCGGCCGCGCCATCAACTTCGAGGTCTACGTCCTGGACCTGGCGACCCGGCGCGAGCGGCGCCTGACCTTCAACGACGCCTTCGAGGCGGACCTCGCCTGGTCGCCGGACGGCTCGCGGCTCGCCTTCAAGAGCTTCCGCGACGGCAATGACGAGATCTACCTCATGGCGGCGGACGGCTCGCGGCAGGTCAACCTCACCCGCCATCCGGCCTCCGACGGCGGACCCTCTTTCACGCCGGACGGCGAGCACCTGATCTTCGCCTCGGACCGCGACGGCGACCGCGAGCGGTACCGGATGAGGACGGATGGCAGCGCCCTCGAGCGGCTGACCGATCAGCCCGGCGGCGATCACAGCCCGAGCCTCTCGCCCGACGGCGAACGGATCGCCTTCGTCTCGGACCGTGACGGCAACGACGAGGTCTATCTCATGGCCGCGAACGGCGGACACGCGACGCGCGTGACCGAGGCGCCGCTGTCGGACGGGTACCCGGTCTGGTCGCCCGACAGCCGGTCGCTGGTGGTCACCTACGGCGACTGGGAGGACGACCGCTGGAGCCTGGTCAGGGTCTCCCTCGACGACAGCCGCCGCGAGGTCCTGTTCGAGGGCAACGACAGCGGCAACGCCTCCTGGCGCGCCCGCGACGGAGCGCTCGCCTTCGGCGCACCGGTCCGGGGCGACGACGGCGAGACCGGCGCCGCGCGCATCCACCTCGGCCTTCCCGGCGGCGCCGGGCCGCAACCGGTGTCCGGCCGACGCGCCGGCGTCTTCGGCGGCCGGAACGGCGGTCGGGCCGATGCCGAGGAGTCGGCCCGCCGGCCCGTCGGCGTGCCCCTCCCCCATCACGCCAACGTCGTGCCGATGACCGGCGAGCAGGGGATCCGGGAGGCTTCGATCCCGACCAAGGCCGACTTCGACGCCTTCGTCGGCTACTTCACCGCCGGCAGCGCCACCTGGCAGCAGGACAGAACGGAGCCGGATGACGGCGGTCCCATCCGTTGGGTACGCCACCACGCGGTCGAGGGCGACGTCTCCAGCGTCGAGGTGGTCGCGGTCTACGCCGACGGTCGCTGCGAGGGCGTGACCACGATCCGCTACCGATGGTCGAGCGCCGCGCAGGCGATCGAGATCGAGGGCCGCGCGAGCAACGGATCCACAGCCCACGGCGCGGTCGAGGCGCTCGGCGACTCCCGCTACCGCACGGTTCTTCAGGTCCTGCTCCCCGACGGCACGGAGCTGAGGATGCGCGACACCTCCGACCTCTCGGCCCCCGATGCCGCGACAACGACGGCGGAACGTTGGTCCGACGGCGCCTGGGTGCCGCTGGACGAGGTGACCTGGCGCCGGGTTCCGGCCGGCGCCAGGTGCGAGCCGGGCACCTGACCCTCCCGACCCGGACGCTGCCCCGGGGCGCGGCCGCTACCGCGGCAGCAGCGAGCGGAGCGCGCCGCGCCGGCTCCGGCTCAGCCGCAGCCGAGTGCCGTCGTGCAGGATCACGGTATGCCCTCCGGAGTGGCGGGTCCGGATCTCCCGCACCCGCTCGACGTTGACGATCGACGAGCGGTGGATCCGAACGAAGCGGCGCGGTGCCAGCTTCCCCTCGAGCGAGGTCATGGACTCCCGGACGAGGAAGCTCCGGTCCCCGAGGTGCAGTTTCGAGTAGTAGTCCGTGGCCTCGATCCAGTCGATCTCCGTCGTCCGCACGAACCGGATCCGGCCCACCGATCGGACGGCGAGGCGGCTCGGCGCGGTCGGGACAAGGCGATCCGCCTCCGCGCCGTCGAACTCACCCGGGACCGCCACGGCACCTCCTCCCCTACCTCGCCGCCCCGGCCGCCGTCAGCGCCGTCTCCGGCCGCCCGACCGCGTCGCGCTGCCAGCGGTACTCCAGGTAGCGGGCGACGTTGTCCGCGGTCGCCGGGCCGACCAGCTTTTCGACCGCGTGGAGCGAGGCGTCGATGCCGGCGGAGACCCCGGCGGCGGTGATCACCTTGCCGTTGTCGACCCAGCGGCGGTCGCGCAGCACGGTGGTCCGGGGCGCCGATCGCTCGAGGGCGTCGAGCGAGCCGTGGTGGGTGGTGGCGGCGCCGCCGTCGAGCAGGCCGGCGTGGGCGAGCACGAAGGCGCCGTTGCACACCGACAGCACCAGCTCGGCGTCCTCCGCCGCCGACTTCACCCAGGCCATCGACGCCTCGTCGTTGAGCACCGCGCTGGCGTGGCCGCCGGGTACCACCAGGACGTCCGGCGCCGGCGCGTTCGCGAACGTGTACTCCGGGGTGACGTGGACGAAGCCCTGGCTGGTGATCGGCTCGGCGCGGGCGGCGACGGTGTAGACCTCGAACCGACCGCCGGCGGCGAACACCTCGCCGGGGCCGGCGAAGTCGAGCAGCTCGACGCCGTCGTAGAGCAGGATCGCGACCCTGATGGCGGGCTTGGGTTCCGGCACCTCGGCCTCCGGGCGACCTTCGACGTTGGCGGCGATGAAGTACGCGGAATCCTGGCGGAACTTCTCGATGCACGACTCGCTGGCGAAGATGTAGATCCGCCCGTCGAGAACGGTGAAGATCGCCGGATCCGCGGTCGCCGACGGAATCACCGGGCACTGGCCGTCGCCCTGGATGGCGTAGCGCTCGGGCTCGGCGGTGAAGCGGTCGCGGGTCTCGGCGCTCGCGAACAGGTAGCGCCAGCCGTCGTGCTCGGCGGCGAAGCGGGGGTCGCCCGCCGTCTCCTCGCCGGCGACCAGCAGCACCGGGTCGAGACCGCCCAGCGCCGCCTTCCCTTCCTCGCCGCCGGCGGCCCAGGCGGGGCACCAGCCGAGGGCGGCGAGGACGATCAGGGCGGCGAGCGCGGCTGCCGGGCTGAAGAGGTGCGAGCGGAAGGGCGTGGGACGGCCGTCGGGGTCGCGATGTTCCATGAGGTCGCTCCTTCGTGGTGAGGTTGGTCGTCGTCGGAGGGTTCACTCGCAGCGCAGGGCGCGCACCGGGTCGATCGCGGTGGCGCGCCGGGCGGGCACCAGGCAGGCGGCGGTCGCGACCGCGATCAGCGCGGCGGTGACCGCCCCCAGGGTCAGCGGATCGGTCGGCTCGACCCGGAACAGCAGGTCTTCGAGCAAGCGGGTGGCGCCGAGCGTCGCGGCGAGCCCGAGCGCGGCGCCGGCGGCGGCCAGCGCCAGGCCCTGGCCGACCACCATCGCGACCACCCGGCCGCGGGCGGCGCCGAGCGCCAGGCGGACGCCGATTTCGTGGCTGCGCTGGCTGACCGCGTAGGCCATCAGACCCGCCACGCCGGTGGCGGCGATCGCCAGGGCCATCAGCGCGAACGTGGCGAGCAGCGACGCGGTCAGCCGCGGCGGCGCCAGCGCTGCGGCGCGCACACGGTCGAGGGTGCGGACGTCCGAGACCGGCTGAGCGGGGTCGATCGCGCGCACCGCGGCGCGCACTTGCCCGGCCAGGCGCCGCGGCTCCTCGCGGCTGCGCACGAGCAGGCGCCCGGCGAAGCCCGGTCCCTGGAGGAACGGCAGGTAGATCGCCTCGCCCGCCTCGCGGTCGAGGCCGTGCTGGCGGACGTCGCCGACCACGCCGATCACGGTCAGCCAGCTCTCGCCCTCGTCGATCGAGATCCGCCGGCCGACCGGATCGGCGCCCCAGCGGCGGGCGAGCGCCCGGCCGACCACCGCGACCGCGGGCGCGCCGGCGTCGTCGGTCGCGGCGAACCGGCGGCCGGCGACCAGCGGCATGCCGAGGACGTCGAAGTACTCCTCGCTGACCAGGTAGAGGTCGGCGAGCGGCGCCAGCTCGGGATCGGCCGGCGGCTGCCCCTCGGCCTGCCAGCGGCGCCGGCCGGGGCCGTCCTCGTCGAGCGGGAAGGTGCCCGCGACCGCCGCCGACGCCACCCCCGGCCCGCGCACCCGCTCGAGCAGCTCGAGGTAGAAGGCGCGCGCCTTGGCGCCGTCGTCGTACTTGGTCCAGTTGAGCGCGATCGAGGCGGTAAGCACGTCGCCGGGATCGAAGCCGGGATCGACGCGGTGCAGCGCCCACAGACTCCGCGCCGCCAGCCCGGCGGTGGCGAGCAGCACGAGCGACACCGCGAGCTGGACGACCACCAGCGCCCGACGCAGGCCGCCCCCGGAGGCGATCCGTCCGCCGCCGGAGGCGGCGAGCCCGCCGAACGGCTGTCCGTGGGCGAACGCCGGCAGCGCGCCGAAACCGAGGCCGGCGGCGAGCGACACGGCGAGAGTGAACGCAAGCACCGCCGGGTCGAGCCCGATCTCGGCCGCGCGAGGCGAGTAGCGGGCGGCAAACGCGGTCAGCAGGTCGAGCGCGCCGGCGGCGAGCGCCAGGCCGAGGGCGCCGGCGGCGAGCGCCAGCAGCACCGCCTCGGTCAGGAGCTGGCGCGCCAGCCGGCCGCGGCTGGCGCCGAGCGCCGCGCGGACCGCCAGCTCCTGGCGACGGCGCAGGCGGCGGGCGAGCGCCAGGCTGGCGACGTTGGCGCAGGCGATCAGCAGCACCAGGCCGACCGCCGCCAGCAGCACCAGGAATGTCGGGCGGGCGGCGAGGCTCAGCTCGTCGCCGAGCGGCATGACCTCGGCGGTGAAGCCGGCGGCCGGCGGGTAGATCTCCGGGTGCTCGGCGGCCATCGCCTGCGCCACCGCCGCGGTCTCCGCGGCCGCGGCGGCCGCGCTCACCTCCGGGCGCAGCCGGGCAAGCGCGCTCATCATCCGCCGGTCGCGATTCGCGACGAACTCGGGGGCCGAGCGGTACGGGCACGCCGAGACCGGCATGTAGACGTCCTGATCCTCGGGCACCAGCGGCACCGGCGGGAGGACGCCGACGATCGTGTGGGCGCGATCGTTCATCTCGACCACGGTGCCGATCGCCGCCCGGTCACCGCCGAAGCGGCGTAGCGAGTAGGAGTGGCTGAGCACCAGCACCGCCGGCGCACCGGGGAGGTCGTCGTCGGCGACGAAGGTGCGCCCGGCGACCGGCTCGACGCCGAGCACGTCGAAGTAGTCGGGCGAGACGACGCCGGTGCGCACCCGCTCGGGCTCGCCGTGGCTGAGCAGGGTGAAGCTCATCCCGTGGAACTCGACCAGGGCCTCGAAGGCGCCGACTCGCGCCCGGTAGTCCGCCAGCTCGGCGACCGACAGCTCGACCTCCTCGAACCCGGCCGGCAGCGCCCGCTGGTGGAGGCGCACCAGGCGGTCGCCGCCGGCGTAGGGCAGCGGCTTGAGCAGCACGGCGTGGACGACGCTGAAGATCGCGCTGTTGGCGCCGATCGCGAGCGCCAGGGTGGCGATCACCGCGGAGGCATAGCCCGGGCTCCTGGCCAGCGAGCGGGCACCGTAGCGCAGGTCGGCGGCGAGGTCCTCGAGCCAGCGCACGCCGCGCTCGTCCCGACACTCCTCCTTGACCTGCTCGACGCCGCCGAACTCGGCGAGGGCGCTACGGCGGGCGGTCGCCGGCGCCTCGCCCAGGGCGATCCGCTCGGCGACCGCCATCTCGAGGTGGAAGGCCAGCTCGTCGTCCAGCTCGCGCTCGACCCGATCGCGGGTGAATAGCGCGCGCAGGCGGCAGCGGAGGTCGGCGAGGACGCCCATCGTCCGCCTCAGACGTGCCGCAGCACCCGGGAGACCGCCTCGGACAGCCGCTCCCAGGACGCGGTCTCGCGCTCGAGCTGGCGCCGGCCGGCCGCGGTCAGCTCGTAGAACTTGGCCCGCCGGTTGTTCTCGGAGGCGCCCCAGCTCGCGGCGATCCAGCGCTGCCGCGCGAGCCGGTGGAGCGCCGGATAGAGCGAGCCCTGATGGACCCGGAGCACGTCGCGCGAGACCTGCTGGATGCGCTGCGAGATCCCCCAGCCGTGCTGCGGCCCGAGCGCCAGCGTGCGCAGGATCAGCAGGTCGAGCGTGCCCGGGAGCAGGTCGGCGCCGGCCGGCCGGGCATCGGTCGAATCCGCTCCTGCGCCTCCGTCGCTTTCCGTACGCTCCGCTCCGGCCATCGCACCCTCCCGGGGGTCTACCCCTAGACGATCTACAAGAACGATCGCATGTCTCCTGTCGACTGTCAAGGGGAAGGGCGGTCAGGACCCCCGCGATCCGTCGCCGAGCAGCGCCGCGACCTCGCCGGCGGGCACCGGCTTGCTGAACAAAAAGCCCTGCAGCTCGTCGCACCGCATCAGCCGCAGGAGCTTGGCCTGCTCCTCGGTCTCGACGCCTTCGGCGACCACCTGGAGGTCGAGGGCGTGGGCGAGCGAGATGACGCTCGAGACGATCGCGCTGCTGTCGGGGTCGTCGGCCATGGCGGCGACGAACGAGCGGTCGATCTTGAGCGACTGGACCGGCAGCTTGGCGAGGTAGGCGAGCGACGAGTGCCCGGTGCCGAAGTCGTCGACCGCGACCGCAACGCCGAGGTCGGCGAGCCGTTGGAGCACCTCGGTGGTCGCCTCGATGTCGTCCATGATCAGGCTCTCGGTGATCTCCAACTCGAGCGCGTCCGACGCGGCGCCGCTGTCGGCGAGCGCCCGGCCGACCGCGTCGGCGAAGCCCGGCTGCTTCAGCTCGACCGCGGAGACGTTGACCGCCACGCGCGGCGGCTCGAGGCCCGCCTCCCGCCAGCGGCGGTGGTCCGCCAGGGCGCTCACCAGCGCCCAGCGGCCGACCTCGACGATCATCCCGCTCTCCTCGAGCACCGGGATGAAGCGGCCGGGCGGGATCAGCCCCTGCTCCGGCTCCTGCCAGCGGATCAGCGCCTCGAGACCGGCGGTCCGGCCGCTCGCGGCGTCGACCCGCGCCTGGTAGTGCAGTACGAACTGCTCGCTCTCGATCGCCCGCCGCAGCCGGCTCTCCAGCTCGAGCTTCTCGGCCGCCCGGGCGTTGATCTCGGGAGCGTAGAAGAGCGCGCGCTCGCCCGACGACTGCGCCCGTTTGAGCGCCGCCTCGGCGTTCTTGAACAGCGTCGCGGCGTCGTCGCCGTCGTCCGGATGGAGCGCGATGCCGGCGCGCGCGGTGATCAGGACCTCCTTGCCGTCGACCGCGAAGGGCGGCCCGAGGGAGGCGAAGACCTTCTCGTGCAGGACGGTCGCGGCGTCGGTGCCGTGGCGCAGGCCGGCGACCGCGACCGCGAAGGTGTCGGCGCCGATCCGCGCCAGGATCGCCCCCTCGCCGAGCGCCTCGTCGAAACGCTCGGCGACCGCCCTCAGCAGGGCGTCGCCGGTGTGGCGGCCGAGCGTGTCGTTGAGGCGGGTGAAGCGGTCGAGGTCGATCAGCACGACCGCGATGACGCCCTGGCCGTTCCGGGCACCGGGGAGGAGCTGGGTCAGCCGGTCGTGGAACAGGGCGCCGTTGGCGAGTCCGGTGAGCCCGTCGTAGTAGGCGAGGTAGCGGAGGGTCTCCTCCTTCTCGATGTACTGGAGGCCGAAGGAGATGTCGCCGGCCAGCTCCTCGAGCAGCTTCAGCTCCTGCTCGTCGAACAGCCCGGCCTCGCCGCCGAACAGGGACAGCACCGCCGCCACGTGGCCGTCGACCATCAACGGAAACGCGGCCACCGAGCGGTGGCCGCGGTCGAGCAGCTCGCCCTTGAGCGAGGACAGCACCGGATCGGCGGCGATGTCGTTGCACACCACCGGCCGGCCCTCGCGCAGCGCCTGCGAGGCCGGACGCGCGCTCTCCGGGGCGTCGGGCCGGGCACTGATCCGTACTCCTTCGAGATAGCTCGGCCGGCCGCCGGCGCGCGCGACCACCTTGCCCTCGAGGGTGCCCGGGTCGATCACCGCCACCCAGGCCATCTCGAACACCCCCTCGGTGACCGCGATCCGGCAGACCTCCTGGAACAGCTCGATGCGGTCGCGGATGCGCACGATCGCCGAGTTGATGCCGGAGAGCACCGCGTAGATGCGGGTCAGCCGGGCGATCCGCTGCTCCTGCTCCTTGCGCTCGGTGATGTCGTCGGCGATCCCGGCCACCCGGTAGACCTCGCCGGCGGCGTCGCGGATCGGGAAGCCGCGCGTCCGGATCCAGCGCAGCTCGCCGTCCGGCCGGACGATCCGGAACTCGTAGTCGAACTCCTCGCCGGCGGCCATCTGGACGAGCGACTCGGCCGCCGCCTCGCGGTCGTCGGGGTGGATCGGGTCGAACCACGCCCGCGGGTCCTCGTACAGCGCCTCCCGGCTCTGCCCCCAGATCTCCTCGTGGGCCGGGCTGACGTAGAGCATCCGGGTGTTGGCGGGATCGACCAGGAAGAAGACCTCGCGGATGTTCTCGGCGAGCTGACGGAAACGCAGCTCGCTCTCCGCCAGCTCCGCCGCCGCGCGCTCGCGTTCGCCGATCTCCCGCTCCAGCCGGTCCGCGTGGCGCTCGACCTCGGCGAGCAGGACCAGACTCTCGTAGGCCGGCGCGAGCTGCGCCGCGAGTGTCACCGCGAGCTGCTCGTCGTCCTCGCCGAAGGCGTCGGCGCCGAGCCTGCCGGCGACGTAGAGCCAGCCGCCGGTGCGGCTGCCGGACGCCACCCGGACCGCCAGCAGGTTACGGATCGGCGGGTGGCCGGAGGGAAGCCCGATGGCCGCGGCGTCGGCGGCCGGACCGGCGAGACGGCGCGGCCGGCCGTCGGCGAGCAGCTCGCCGAACAGCCCGCCGAGGGGATCGAGGGTTGCGATCACCCGCGCCTGGTCTTCGGCGCTCATGCCGTGGACCGCGAAGCGCCGCGGCCGGCCGGGGCCGACGCCGAGCGCGATCACCGTGTAGCGGGCGCTGAGGATGTTGCGTGCCGCCCGGCACGCGATCTCCAACAGCCGCTGCGGATCGCGCTCCGCCGCCAGGACCAGGCCGAACTCGAGAAGCGCCGCGAGGCGGAGACTGAGCGCATGCGCTCGGCCGACCGCGGCCGGCAGCTTGCGCTCGAACGGCGGCGCCTCTGGCGGCCCGCGCCGCGCCGCCGGCTCGCCGGTCGCCGCACGCCGCAGCAGCCGCTCCAGCTCGATCAGCCCGCGGCCCCCTTCCGGCAGCGGATCTCCGAGAGAGCCGGAGGCCTCGACCTCGGCCGCCGACGCGGGCACGGTCACCGGCGCGGAGCCGAGCACCTCGCTCACCGCCGCGAGGATCTCCTCGGGCTCGGAGGGCTTGGAGATGACCCTGGCGACGCCACACGACTGCGCCAGCTCCCGCGCCTCGGTCAGTCGGTAGGTCGCGGTGTAGAAAATGATCGGCACCGCGGCAATCCCGGGATCGGGGTCCTGGCGCAGCCGGGTCACGAACTCGAAGCCGTCCATGGTCGGCATCAGCACGTCGCTGATCACCAGCGCCGGCCGGTGCGCGCGCACGACCTCGAGCGCCTCGGCGCCGTCGCCGGCGGTCAGCACCTCGAACCCGGCGTAGCCGAGCAGGGTGGAGAGGAACTCGCGGTTGACGACGCGGTCGTCGACCACGAGGACGGTCGGCATCACTCCGCCCTCGCGCCGGCAGGGCCGCCGAGGGTGTCGGGCAAAAAGCGCTCGATCTGCGGGACGAAGCGCTCTGGATCGATCGGCTTGGCGATGTAGCCGTCGAAGCCGGCAGCGAGGCCGCGGGCGCGGTCGCCGGCCATCGCCGAGGCGGTGACCGCGACCAGCGGGATCCGCTGCAGGGCGGCATCGGCCTTGAGCCGCCGGCACACCTCGTAGCCGTCGATCCCGGGCAGGTGGAGGTCGCACAGCACCAGGTCGGGCATCTCGCGCGGCACCGCGGCCAGCCCCGCCGCGCCGTCGACCGCCGTGACCACGGTATGGCCGAACGCCTCGAGCAGGTAGACCATCAGCGCGAGGTTGTCGGCGTTGTCCTCGATCACCACGATGCGGGCCACCGCCTCAGCTCCCCTCTTCGCCGAAGACCAGCGCGAAGGTGCTGCCCTCGCCGGGCACGCTCTCGAGCCGGATGTGCGCGCCGATCAGCTCGGCGAGCTTCCGGCTCAGGTGCAGGCCGAGCCCGGTGCCCTCGTAGCGGCGGGTGGACGACGAATCGAGCTGGGCGAAGGCCTGGAAGAGCTGCGCCTGGTCCTCGGGCTCGATGCCGCAACCGGTGTCGGTGACCCGGACCTCGTCGACCGTCGTACCGCCCTTGGTGCGCCGGCCGACGATGATCGCCACCTCGCCGCGCTCGGTGAACTTGATCGCGTTGTTGGTCAGGTTGAGCAGGATCTGGTGCACCGCCCGCCTGTCGGTCTCGAGCACCGGCGCGCGCCGGGACAGCTCGACCCGAAGACGCAGGCCCTTGCCCTCCGCCTGCGGGCGCAGCGCCGCCGCCACCTCCTCGACGACCTCGGCCAGGTGGATCGGCTCGGAATGGACGGAGGCCTTGCCCGACTCGATCTTGGCCAGGTCGAGCAGGTCGTTGATCAGCGACAGCAGGTGGCGCGCGCTCGACTGGATGGTCCTGAGCTGCTTCTCCTGGTCGGTGGTCAACGGCCCCGGGAGCCTCAGCAGCAGCGTGCCGGTGAAGCCGAGCACCGCGTTGAGCGGCGTCCGCAGCTCGTGGGACATGGTGGCGAGGAAGCGGTCCTTGGCGGCGGCCGCGGCCTCGAGCTCGAGGTTCTTCTCGTGGAGGACGCGCTGGATCCGCTTGCGCTCGGTGATGTCGCGGATCGCGCTCATCACCAGCGTGCCGTCCTCGGTGGCGAGCGGACCGAGGCTGATCTCGACCGGGAACTCGACGCCGTCCTTGCGCAGGCCGAAGAGGTCCAGCCCGGCGCCCATCGGCCGGGTGCGCGGGTGGGCGAAGTAGCCTGAACGGTGGCCGACGTGGGCGGCGCGGAAGCGCTCGGGCAGGAGCCGCTCGACCGGCAGGCCGCGCAGCTCGCCGGCGCCGTAGCCGAACAGCCGCTCGGCCTGGCTGTTGGCCAGGACCACCCGGCCGGCCGGGTCGACGATGACGATCGCGTCGGGAGTCGACTCGAGCAGGTCGCGGAACTTCGCCTCGACCGGCCCGACGTCGTGCGGAACTTCGCGATCCGCGTCGTCCCGCGGGACCGCGTTCGACTGCTGGCGCTCGTGGTCTATCCCCATTGACCCCGAACCCGTCCTTCCCGCGGCCGGCAACCGAGGGCACTACGAAGCGTGAATAACTACAGAGAATCTTACGCTTAACCTACATGATTGCGCCATCGCTGCACACAGTGTACCGCCAAAAGCACGATCGCCGCAAGCCGCGGCGGAGCCGGGCGCTCGGCCTGCGACGCGGGACCGGCTCTACCCCATCCCCATCAGCCGCCGCCAGTCGTCGAGCGAGCGGACGCGCAGGTAGAGGTTGTTCTCCAGCTCGTCGCCGATGGTCGAGGTCGGGGTGGGGCCGTAGTGGTGGCCGGGGTAGAGCACGGTCTCTCTCGGCAGCTTGGCGAGCGTGCCGGTCAGGGTGTGGTACATCGCCTCCGGGTCGCCGCCGGGGAGATCGACCCGGCCGCAGCCGTGGACGAACAGCGTGTCGCCGGCCACCAGCTTGTCGCCGAGCAGGAAGCACTGGCTGCCCGGGGTGTGGCCGGGGGTGTGGAGGAAGCGGATCCGCGCGGCACCGAGATCGAGCACGTCGCCGCCCGCGACCTTGCGCAGGTCGCTGTCGGCGACGCCAGTGACCCGCTTGAGCCCCTCGGCCTCGTGCTCGTTGACCCAGATCGGCACCCCCTTGTGCTCGAGCAGCTTCGCCAGCCCCTCGATCGACAGCCCGAACAGATCGCCGCCGACGTGGTCGGGGTGGTAGTGCGTGACCAGAGCGCCGGCGATCTCGTAGCCGTCCGCCTCGGCGGCGGCGATCAGGCTTCCGACGTCCCACGCCGGATCCACGACCAGTGCCTTGCGGCTCGCCGGGTCGCCGATCAGGTACATGAAGTTGCGCATCTGGCCGGCCACGGGGTTGGCAGTGGCGACCTGCTGGCCGGCTAGGAGCTGGCGGAAGTAGAGTTGGGGCTGGTTCATCGGAAGGGCAGCGTATCGCAGGCGCCCGCCCACCCTGAGGCGCCGACAGGAAACCCGTCGCCGCGGCTACGACGACTCGGCGAGCAACGCCTCGGTCCCCGCCAGGATCTCGTCCGGGCTGGTGATCCCCAGAGCATCGAAGGACCGCCGCCGGTGAGCCTCGTCGTCGAGGAACCAGCGCAGCGCCTTGCCGAGATCCTCACGGACCGCCCCGCGATAGGCCCTCTCCGCCTTGGCCCACGCCTCGGGAGGGATCTCACCCGCCCGGGCACGCAGCATGCCGAGGTCGATCAGGTCGCGCGAGAGGACGTTGCGGTCCGAGGGCCGCCAGCACCACGAGCGCGCGGCGGTGGGTCTCACGGCGGAACATCGATCACGCTGCCGTAGCGGGCGACGAG